>Ga0256404_1006742_pt1 | contig 18718 bp, 24 predicted proteins | sample RumenRJG_01DNA_FD_185990 | JGI IMG/M metagenome (GOLD analysis project Ga0256404, IMG submission 185990) | Bovine rumen microbial communities from Lethbridge, Alberta, Canada - RJG_01 | ecosystem: Host-associated > Mammals > Digestive system > Stomach > Rumen | place: Canada: Alberta | collected...
TGCGCGACAAATTTCTGTGTATTTTAAAAATGGAGCAAAATGATCAAGCAATGAATTTGCTGATTTTCGAAAATCATCCGCAACAACATTACCTAACCCCTCCCATTCGGTTGGTGGCCCATATTCCTGAACTGCTCTTGTGTAGGCTTGAGATAATATTGAATAAATATTTTTCAATTTAACAACAGTTTGTTTTTCTTTTTGTTTTTGAATCAAAGTAGGCAATGTCATCGCCGCCACAACCCCGATGATTCCTAAGGTAATAAGAACTTCCGCCAATGTAAACGCGTGTTTACGAACATCTTTCGGATGTATTGAAAAAACTTCTGCCAAGGTGAATCCTACTTTCCGATGCCCTCTCCCAACGGGAGAGGGAGTAAAATCTGCTTGAGCATTGCGAAAGCTTGATTTTTGGGTGAGGGGTCTTCCCGCAAGGGCTAATTCAATACAATCTTTTAATGTCTTAGTCTTTTCCATAATTTTATTCCCTTTCATATTGGTTATATATTTTTTGTTCATTTCTTTTCTAACTTCTTTTAATAACAGACCGGATTGCCACTCACGCTCCTGTCTTGGATTTGCTCCACGCTCACAAAGTTTCACTTATTTGGCTTTGCCAAATTCAGCTCAATTTGTTCGCTATCCGGATTCACTTCGTTCCATCCGTCCGCAAATCCACCATAATAACAAAATATTTTTTTTAAAATTTTCAAGCATGTTTACCCTCAAAATTTCTTCAACCCGATTCAACAATTCCATTATCCCCCCCCCCAGAACCTCTTGTCAAGCGGTTTCAGGCCACTTTTAATAAAAATTTACAATTCTTTTCTACTAATAGTCGCAGCTTAATGATCGGCCATTTTATCAATTTATATCAAATTTTATTATTCCTCCTCACGGACCTTGAAATACACAATTTTACTTGTATAATCGTGGTATAAGGTTAACAGTTTAAAAAGGGATAAAATATGAAATTTCAAGAAATTACAAACGGAATCTATTTCTGTGGCTTAAATGATGCTGACAGAAAAATCTTTGACGAATTAATACCGCTCGAGAATGGAACAACTTACAATTCTTATTTGGTTAAGGGCTCCGAAAAAACTGCGATAATTGATACAATGTACCCGCCAAAAACTCAAGAATACTTAACCAATCTTGATGAAAACGGTATAAGTCATATTGACTACATAGTTGCAAATCACGGAGAACAAGATCATTCCGGCTCAATTCCTGCTTTACTTAAAAAGTTTCCAAGTGCCAAGGTCGTTACCAATGCAACTTGCAAGGGAAACATTATGTCGATGCTGCACGTGAGCGAAGATAAGTTTATTGTTGTAAAAAATGAAGATACTATCTCTTTAGGCGATAAAACTTTAAAATTTATGATTTCTCCAGGCGTTCACTGGCCTGATACAATGTTTACTTATATCGAAGAAGATAAAGTGCTTTGCACATGCGATTTTTTAGGCGCACATTACACTTCCGAAACTTGTTTTGCAGATTACAGCGAAGAACTTTCACATGCAGCAAAAAGATATTATGCAGAGATTATGATGCCTTTTAGAGTTATGTGTAAGAAATATACAGCCCAGGTTCGTGAGCTTTCACCAAGCTGGATATTGCCAAGCCACGGCCCGGTTTATGACAAATCTGATTTTATTTTAAGTCTTTACGAAGACTGGACAAGTGATGAAGGAAAAAACTTGATTGCAATGCCTTACGTTTCAATGTATGGAAGCACTGAAGAAATGATTGATTATTTGAAATCAAAATTTGAAGCTGCAGGAATAAAGGTGGTTAAATTTGATATTGTAACCGGTGACCTTGGAGATTTAGCAATGACTTTAGTTGATGCAACATCAATAATTCTGGGAAGCTCAATGGTACTTTGCTCTCCTCATCCGATGGCAGCAAATGTTGCTTATCTGGCAAATCTCCTAAAACCAAAAGCTAAGTATGCAAGCTTTGTAGGCTCCTACGGTTGGGGCGGAAATCTTTTTGACAAACTTGGAGAAATGCTTTCAGGATTAAAGCTTGAAGTTATAGATCCGGTTTTGTCTAAAGGTAAACCTTCAAGTGAAGATTTTGTTAAATTAGATGAAATGGCAAATTCATTTATTCAAAAGCATGAAAACCTTTTCCTTGCAAAAGTGTAAAATCTAAGCAAATAAGCGGCGCGGTAATGTTAATTACCGCGCCGCTTCATATTTTTTAAATTTTAACCGGATACTACATTGAAATCTCTTTCAGCCAGTGCTGCTGTTGTTGAAAATACTTTCTCAAAACATCTGTTAAAAAATCTTTCAAGTGCTGATACTTCCGATTTAATTACATTTAATTTTTCGTCTTTTGGTAAAAATTCTTGATATTCGTGCATTTTAGGCCTCCTACAATATTCTCGTCTACTAACAATTTAGTTAACGGAATATCGTTTCTGTAACTTTAATTATTAGACGCAAATATTAAGAAAATGTTACATATTATTCTTAAAATCCTTGCATAACATATATACCCATTTCTTTGAGTATTTAAACATGATGGTATGAATTTATTAAGATTTATTTTTATAATAGAATTGCAGTGATATGAAACAACAGAACGAAAAGAATTTACCTTCAATTTGGCTTAATTGCGCACATTTTATAAACGATACATACACCGGAATGTTGAACCCTATAATGCCGTTTATTGCAGTAAAATTAGGGATATCTATGGCAATTGCGACCGTTGTGTTAAGCCTCTCACATATATTTTCATCTTTAATTCAACCGATATTCGGTTTTTTTGCAGATAATATCACAAAAAGAGCCTTTGTTTTTTGGGGAATTTTAATGACCTCGACTTTTATATCACTTGCGCCTTCAAGCAAATCTTTATTATTACTTATAATGTTTGTTATTGCAGGGAGTATGGGTTCAAGCATTTTCCATCCGCAAGCACTTGGGTTATCCGCTAAATTTACAACATCCGACGCGGCCAAAAATATGGGTTATTTTATCGGAATGGGAACATTGGGTTTTGCATTTGGCCCCATTGTATCCGCCGGAGTAACTCAGTTTTTGGGGTTAGACAAAATTCCGGTATTGTCTTTATTCGGAATTATATGGGCATTATTAATGTTTAAATTCGTTCCAAAAATATCGGATAAATTAGAACAAATTGAGCATAAAAATTTTACAGAAACATTTTCTTCGATAATAAAAAATTCCAGACTAAGACTGCTAATATCAATATCAATATTAAAAACACTTGTGACAACATCTTGTACAATTTTACTGCCGTTCTTGTGGAAAGGTATCGGCAAAACGCCATTTTATATTGGGTTTGCATTATTTGCATTCACTTTTGCCGGGGGAATAGGCTCACTTATTAGTCGGAAGATAGAACAAAAACTCGGAACTACAAATGTATTTTATATATCTTTAATGGCAACATTCCCGCTTATGATAATATTTGCGCTAACCTATAAAAATTATAGCGAAATTGCTTTTGGAATATTTGTTTTAACCGGATTTGTTACTATGATGGCAATGCCTATAACTATGGTACTTGCTCAAAGTGTAATCCCCGAATATAAAAGTATAATCGGCGGATTTATTAACGGATTTTCTTGGGGAATTGTGGCTGTATTTATGTCCGGAATTGGATTTTTGGCACAAGCAAACGGTATAATCCCTGTTTTGCTTACCATAACATTTGTACCTATAATATTCACTCCTCCGGTTATTAAAAAATTATTCAGTAAAAATTAATGAGTTTATTTAAATATATGTTTACATTTCTTCATATTTGACATTAAAAAGGCAATTTTTTCAAAAGCAAATACTTTATATATACATAGAATATATTTTCAGTATTATTCACCAATCAATAGGACAATTACACATCGAGAAAAAAGGGAGGCCCAATGTCAATAGGCGCAGAAGATTACATTGATCAAATGTTGGTCAAGAAATATGCAGAAGAAAAAGTGGACAACCACGAAAACATGGAGTCAATGGTTGATCCGGAAAGAATGCTTGAAGCAATGAATGACTACGCCGGAATGTATAGAAACATTATGGCGTTAAAACAACGATTGAATATAGCTTGCTATGCAATTAATGCAAGGACAGCAAGATATAACAAAATGAGGCTCCAGTAACCAAAGTTTATTATTCCCCATTTTTTTGGTAGATTAATCAAAGAAATGAGGAATAAGCTGATGGGAAAAATTGTCCTGGCGTCACAATCACCGAGAAGACGTCAAATACTGAAAAATTTAGGATTAGATATTGAAGTTAAGCCGTCACCGTACGAGGAAAATCATACGACGACGGTTTTCTCTTACGATTTTGTAGAGAATTTAGCATATAACAAGGCAAAAGCTGTTGCGGATTTGATTAAAGGAGAAAATAAAATTGTTATAGGTTCAGATACAGTTGTTGTGCTTGAAGGCGAAATCCTTGGCAAACCAAAAGATGAAGATGAAGCTTTTTCTATGCTAAAAAGATTATCCGGAAATTCCCACCGAGTTGTGACATCGATTGCAATGATAAATGCAAAAACTCAAAAAATACTCATAAAATCAGATACCAGTACAGTTACTTTTGAAAATCTCTCTGATGAACAGATAAATTTTTACATCAAAAACTTTAAACCGCTAGACAAAGCCGGCGCTTATGGAATTCAAGAGATGCCCTCAGGATACATAAAATCTTGCGATGGAGATATAGAAACAGTTATTGGGCTATCAGGACAATCTGTATTAGAGATGATTAAAAATTTTTAATATTTCATAAAATTTAGGCAATTATTTTTTTTACTTGTTTTATAAACAATGTGTAGGAGAAATTAATATAATGAATTTAGTAACACCGGCATCAATAGATATCTTGAAAGGTTATTTACCAAAACTTGGTGAATGTACTATACAGTTTAAACGTGGACGAGTTTATAATACTGCAAAAGCAACGCTTAACAGTACCGGCCGCGAACTCGGTTCTGAAACCTATTCTTTTGTTGGAAGTAATACAATTCATGGTAACTATATATACGCAACAGAACCTTTTAAAGGCAAGGGTGTCGGTGAATTTTTAAGAGCGGCAAGCATTGTAGAAATGATGACCTATAACGGTGGAAAAATTAAAAACTTTATTATAGAATCAATGCATCCGGCTCTGGGTTTTCATACAAAGTATGGTATGAAACCATATATCAAAAATTATGATATTCAAAAAGGAATGACCACGTTAATGCTTGACAGACGAACAATTTATATTCCGCAAAAACGCAGAGCCGAAGAGCTTTTAAAGGCCGGCAAAACAGAAGAATTACAAAATTTGATAAACGAATATATGCAAGAAGTTCGCACCCAAATGGGCTCAAATCTTTATCCGCTAAAACTTACAAGAGAAGATGTTTTGAGCAATGCGACTTTTTACAACAATCTTTTTGAGCGTAACGGAATAGATTTCAGAGTATAAAAATTATTTATTCTCTACACTAAGGAAAGAAACCCGTTTTTTACCGTAAGATTTTTGTTTAATAATCTCATACCCTTCAAAATTGACATCCAAAACATGTTCAATAATTACAATTCCTTTTGCGAATGGCTTGACTATTTGCAGACTGTTTTCATAAATATTTTCAACAAAATAAGGCGGGTCAATATAAATTACGTCGAATTTTTCGTTCAATTTTTGAATGAATTTTAGGCTATCACCTTTGTAAAGTCGTAATTTATCTTGTTGAAATTTAGAATAATTTTTTTTCAAAACAGAAAAAACTTTGCCATCTGATTCAATTTCAACGATTTTTTCGAACCCTCTTGAAAATGCCTCTAATCCCATAATCCCTGAGCCTGCATACATATCAAGGAAACTTAAGCCTTCGAAATTAATCATAGAGGAAAGTGTATTAAATACAGCCATACGCACTTTTGAAAGTGTCGGACGAGTAATTTTTTCATCCGGAGCTTCAACTTTTAAACCTTTAAATTTACCTGCAGTTATAATCATATTAACTATTTTACAATGAACAAAAAATGTTGTATAATAAAATTTGATAGGGGATATGTCAAACATGCAAACAGATATTGAACAAGTAAATCGCACTGAAGTTATAGTAGTGGGTGCAGGACCTGCGGGTGTTTCTTGCGCGATTACGCTGGCACGAGCAGGCAAAGAGGTTGTTTTAATAGAGCGTGGAAATTTTTCGGGAGCGAAAAACATGTTTGGCGGAGCGATTTATGCAGATGCAACCAGGGAAATATTTCCGAATTTTGAAGATGCTGCGCCAATTGAGCGAAGGAACGTAAAGCATGATTATATAATTTTAAACGACAAGGAATCAACAACCATAACGTATCGTGCAAAACCTGAAGACAAAAACAGTTATACTGTAATGCGCGGGAAATTTGACCGTTGGGCGGCAGATGAGGCTAAAAAAGCAGGTGTTATAGTTATAGAAGAAACAGTTGTCGAAGATTTGATTGTTGATTACGGTCAGGTTATAGGAGTAAAAACGGAAATAGAAGACTACTATGCAAATCTTGTTATACTTGCAGACGGGGTTAATTCACTTCTGGCAAAAAGAGCGGGCTTGCGTGAGGAATTATTACCGGAAGATGTGGCCTTAAGTGTAAAAGAAGTTATCAAGCTTGACAAATCTATAATTAATAACAGATTCAATGTTGAAGATAATGAAGGTTCTATATCAACCATCTTTGGCGGTTCAATGATGGGAATGTTAGGACTTGGATTTATGTATACAAATCAAGATTCTGTAAGTATCGGACTTGGAATAACATTAAGCGATCTTGCTCAAAAAGGTGTTAAGCCCTATGAAGTATTGGATGAATTAAAATCACATCCGTCAATTGCACCATTAATAAAAGGTGGTGAAACGATAGAATATTCAGCACATTTGATACCGGAAGGCGGATATAAAAAGATTCCGAAATTGTATGGAGCAGGTGTTTTAGTTATTGGCGATGCCGCAATGTTTGTAAATAACTTGCATTGGGAAGGTACAAACTTGGCAATGATAAGCGGAAAAATTGCCGGGGAAGTTGGGATTTTGGCTTTAGGCAAAAGAGATTTTTCAGAACATTGTCTTAAAATATATCAAGAAAGACTTGAAGATTCTTTTATAATTAAGGATTTATACACGTATAGAAACCTTATGGATGAATTGGGAGCAAGAAAAGAATCGTTTATGAATTATTATTTGGTTAAGGTAAACGCATTTTTTGAAATGTTCACATCAGCAAACGGGGTTCCCAAAAAGGCTTTGTATAGAAAATATATAAAACATTTTCTTAAAGACCGTTCTATATGGGAAATTTTCAAGGACATCGGTTGCGTGATGAAACTTTTATGGAGTATTATTATCAGATGAAAAATAAGAGTTTAGAAGAAAGATTATACACATTAAAATTTAAACCCGACGTATTTTCACATTTGAAAGCGAATGAGGAGTATTGCATTCGTTGCGCAAATAAGACTTGTACGACGATTTGTCCTGCGCACGTATATGAATGGATTGAGGGCGAAAATAAATTAGTAATAAATTACGAAAACTGCCTTGAATGTGGAGCTTGCAGGATTGCCTGTCCTCATAAAGCTTTGGATTGGAGATATCCCAAAGGGACTTGCGGTGTGACATTTAAAAAGAGTTAAATAGGTATATAGTAAAGGAGAAAGATTATGAAAGAGGAATACAAGAATCAGTATAGACGTTGGTATGACAAGGATCCTGTGGTATCACAGGCGGTGCAGACGTTAGAGCATTCAGACGATGAAACACAGATAAAGATTGCATTGAATTTAATTAAGATTATAATTGAACACAATATTGAAGATGAGAAATATGAAGCTGTAGAAGATATTATTAACGCGGTTGGTTCCGGCATTGATGAGAATAAAAAGGGGCGTTGGTACGACTTAGATTCAACATTACATACAGCGATGAACATGTTGCAAAATTGTCCTGCTGCCACGCAAAATATAATTGCAAAAGAGATGGCAAAAATGGTTGTGGACAAGATAAAGACGGACGAAGACGATAAGATATAGATATTATAGGCAAAAAAGTTGCGGTAATATTTTGTTTGTATAATAATCGAAAATGAATTGGCTTCGTAGCTCAGCAGGATAGAGCGGCGGTTTCCTAAACCGCGTCTGCCGCGCGTTCGAATCGCGCCGGGGCCAAATAAAAGGACGGGTGAATATCCCGTCTTTTTATTTGGGCCTGGTAAAGATAAGAACGTCATTAGCGTTCGAGCGCGAACGAGCGAAGGCTGGAGTGCTTTTGCCAAGTGAAGAAATCACGAAGGCAAAACACGGAATTGCCGTTTAACGCGAGTGAGCAAGACAATCGCGCCGGGGCCAATTTTTATGTGTAAAAAAGATACTTAAAGTTGCGTAATAACCCTCAAAAACAACTGATAAAATCAAAATAGAACTGTAAATTTATACGCAAATAAAAAACCCTCTCGACATTGTTGAGAGGGTTTTATTCTTCGGTGCTTAATTGTGCTCCGCCTGTAAGATTAGCTACTTGACTTGCAAGTTTTGTTTCGTCTTTTTGTAAGCTGTTAACAGACTTAGCCTGCTTCGACATTGCCTTTTCACTATCCTTTAAATTTGATTTCTTGGACTCTAGCTCTTTCATTTTTTTATCTTTTTCAGGTCCATCTGGCAATTGCGAGATTTCAGTTTCCAAAGCACTTATATCTCTTTTTTGAGATGAAATTTTTTGTTGCAGTTGTGATAATTTTTCTACTTCTTGCTCTAACTTTTTAGTTGCTTCTTGATGTTTTGGCACTAAATCTGAAGCTTTATCTTGCATTTTTTTCAAATCTTTTTTAGAAGATTCAATTTGTTTTTTTAATGCGGCTTCGTCTTTTCTGGCATCCTGCATTGTCTTTAATTCATCTTTAGCTGTTTTTGTGTTTTCTATAGCTTTATTTTTAGCTTCTTCCAGTTTTGGCGCTACTTCTTCTAATCGTTTCTTTTCGGTTTCGGCAGCAGATTTTGTCTCATTCTGCTCCTTTATTTGTGCTTCAATATTTGCTTTTTGTTCTTTCAAGTGAGCGATTAAAGTTTTTAAATTATTTATAGACTCTTGATTATTAGTCGCTTCTGCAGAAATCAACTGAGTTTCAAACGAAGATAGTTGAGATTCAATACCAGATAACTGCGAGTTTAATTTGGCAATCTGTGCATCACAAGCACTAATAGTACCTTTTTGCGTTGAAATCGCTTCATTATTTTCCTTAATGTCATTATTAGCCTTGGTTTCAGCTTGTTGGCAGTTAGTAATTTTTGTTTCTTGAGCTTTGATATCAGCTTCAGTCGGCATTTTTGACAATTGTTTTTCTGCAGCGGAAATAGCTGTTTCAAGTGAAGGAATGCTATCTGCATTCTTCATATCTGCAATCAATTTGGTACCTTCTGTTTGAACCAAACTATTACTTGTCTGAACTGTACCCACTCCGCTTGCACCATCCATTGATTTAAATGCATTTACAGTGTTCACAATTCCTTGTGCAAGGTTTGTTACTCCGGTTGCCATCATTTGATATTTTTGCATTTCATTCATCATGCCAAACGGATTGTTTGCATAAGGATTTTGGAATTGTATACCCCATTGTTGATTTGGCTGGAATTGCATACCAAATCCTGAACCCATATTAAGATTATCCCTCAACGGGTTGTTGTTACGTTGATACGTTAAGGTTTGCACCTGATGAGAACGCACAGAATGCCCGGGATTCGACTGCCAAACCGAACCGTCCAAACGTGTTGAATACGTCATTGATTGGGTCGGTGACGTTGTATGAATCTTCTTTCCGCCGCCGATATCTATCGTCGCGCCTTTATTATAGTTATAAGGTTGTGGTAATCCGATACTCATAGTTTTACTCTCTCAAAGATATAAAAACATGAGAAATCACTCAATTTCACATGTTTCGCATGTTGTTACAAAAGTTTACAATTAAAAATTAAAAATATTGCAAGTATACAATAAGGCGAGAAATAAAATTTCATTTCTCGCCTTATTCTTTGATTCGGTTTTAATTTATTTCGAGTTTTTGCGTAATTCTTTTAACGTTTCATTTTCAGATGGTATTCCGCTTTCGAGGTTATCAAATAACGGTCCTGGTTCAAATTTTTCATCATAATATGTGCCGTCATCTTCATAGAATCGTCTTACAACATATTCTCTGGAACCATCCTTATCATAATAATATAAATCTGTTGCCAATAACTTTGTTGGGTCATTGTCATCATAAAAATGTTGAGTAATCATTTGTCCGCTCTTATTAAACACACATTTTGATTTTCCCTCATCAGGTCTGCATAGCTCATGTGTAAAAATATTTCCGTTTGAATGAAATTGATACTTGTCATAGTCATTAGCGGCACGAACATAATTTTCCGGCGGGTCTGATAGAATTTCATTTTGCTTTGGTTTTACACTGAATATCTTTATTTGATTGCTTGCTTTGTCGACTGATCCGAATTTTACATTTTGCGTGTAGCCAACATTTGCCAATGCGTTAATTGTTAAATTCCCCATAAATATTTTTTCCCCCAATTATCGTGTATGTTTATATAAACAAATTTTTTATTTAAAAATTGCTTTTCAAAAAATCTTTGTAAATTTTTTGTTACATGAGTATTGCAAAATTTTATTGTGTGTTACAATGTTAGCAGTTAAAAATGCAGAAGGTCTAAAATTTATGACGTGTGGAAAACTAGAGATTGAAATTTTAAACACATTTTGGTCAATGTCCGGTTCGGAAGATATTACAATACAAGATGTTGTTGATACAATGAGCCAAAATGGAGTAGTGAGAGCTTACACAACGGTTAAAACGGTTATGGACAGGCTTGTTGCCAAAACAGTACTTGTAAGATACAAAAAGGGTAAAAAATTCTTTTATTCAACTACAATATCCAAATCTGAAATGGCGCAAGAATCAATTAAAGAAGTTGCAGGACAGTTTTTCGGCGGGGACTACCGTCAAATGCAAACTTTTATTGAAACCAATTGCCTGACTGATTTAGTTTATTAGTATGAACAACGAAATTATTAAAAAAAATCGAGTTGCCGTAGCAAGCTTGGTGCGATTTGTTTTGATTGGGGATTTGTGTTCGAGAGAAGCAGTAAATCAATTTCCTCCTGACACAGGTGATGAAAGTATTGAGGCCGCATACCATGCTCTTGTGCACTATGAAGCAGATGAAGATTTAAGAAAACGAGATTCGCTATATAAACAAGAGCAGGATGACTATTTAATGATGATTGCTGACACCTTGGAAAGCGGTGAAAATTTGCCGCAAAATATTATAGAAAGTTATAAAAAATTCTACAAATCAACAAGCATTCCTCACGCCAAAAATAGGTCAGGATTGTTAAAAAGTTTTTGGCGAAACTTAAATATTTGACAAAGATTTTGCGTGGTAATAGACTGGATTTATGGTAAAAGTAAAATCTAAATGGATATGCAAGGAATGTGGATACGAAACTGCCGGATATTTAGGGAAATGTCCGTCTTGCGGCGCTTGGGGTAGTTTGGAGGAAGAATCAACATTTAGCGGAAAAGATTCTAACGCTTCTGCAAACGAATTTTTGAATACCGAAAAACCACAACTTTTGAAAAATATCTCATTAGATGAAACATTTAGAATCCCATCCGATATTTCTGAATTTGACAGAGTTTTAGGAGGAGGGTTTACAGAAGGCTCGCTAATTTTGCTTGCAGGCGATCCTGGAATCGGAAAGTCAACTTTAACCTTACAAACTTGTGGTAAACTTTCTAAAAACGGGAAACGAGTGCTTTATATATCGGCCGAAGAAAGTGCAAGTCAAGTCAAATCCCGTGCAGACAGATTACTCGTTAATACTGATAACATCTACATTTATCCGCAAACAAATCTTGAAAATATTAAAATTCAAATTGAAGAAATTTCACCGGATTTTATTATTGTCGACAGTATCCAAGCAATATATTCAAATAGCGTTGAAAGTACGGCTGGAAGTGTTTCCCAAATAAGGGAGTGTTGTAATACTTTAATGCACATAGCAAAATCAAAAAAAATTACAACAATTGTAATCGGCCATGTTACTAAAGAGGGTAATATTGCAGGGCCAAAGGTGCTGGAACACATCGTTGATACCGTAATTTATTTTGAAGGGGACAAATACAAGTCTTACAGACTATTAAGGCCTATAAAGAACAGATTCGGAAATACAACAGAAGTGGGCATTTTTGAAATGGCACAAGACGGATTGAAATGTATAACAAATCCGAATGAAATGTTTCTTGCCGAACGTTCCAAGGTTTCAACCCCAGGCAGTGCAATTGTTGCAACAAACGAAGGGACTCGCCCGCTTATTGTTGAAATTCAGGCACTTGTCGGAACAACACCTTACGCTGCGCCAAGACGCGTCACAAATGGAGTTGATACAAGCAGATTGTTGCAAATTCTTGCAGTCTTAGAAAAGCGTGTAGGGCTAAATCTTTCCAAGCAAGATGTTTATGTAAATGTAACCGGGGGTATGAATATTGATGATCCGGGCGCGGATTTGGCTGTTGCTATTGCCGTTGCTACAGGAGCAAGAGATGTAGTTGTTGATGACAACACAGTAATTATGGGTGAAATAGGACTCACCGGAGAGATTCATCCGGTTAACAATCTTGAAAAAAGACTCGTAGAAGCAGCAGCCATTGGATTTAAAAAAGCAATTATTCCACATTCAAACGAAATTCCACCTGAAGTAAAAAATCTTGAAATTGTACGTGTTAAACGAGTTATGGACGCGATTAGTGCATGTGTTTCCTCCGGGAAATAATTTGCTTTACAAAATTTAACACCTCTTGATATTAAAAATTTTTTATAATACTATTGTTCTATAGCGTGCATCGGTATGCTTTTTGTGGAAAAGCTGCTAAACCGATTAAGGAATTACAAATATAAATAGACACTTTTTCCGAAACTATGCTTGAAAAGATTTCGGAATACAAACTAAAAGGAATATAAAAATGAATCCTATCATCGATGAATTAGAAAAACAATATTTGAAATCGGAATTACCGACAATTAATACCGGTGACACCGTAAAAGTTTTTGTTAAAATCGTAGAAGGCAACAAAGAAAGAATTCAGGCTTTCGAAGGCACTGTTATCAAGAAACACGGTGCAGGTGTTAACAAAACTATTACCGTTAGAAAAGTTTTCCAAGGTGTTGGAGTTGAAAGAGTGTTCTTACTTCACTCTCCTCGCATTGATAAAATCAATGTTCTAAGACGAGGCGACGTTAAACGTTCTAAACTTTACTACCTAAGAGAACGTTCAGGTAAAGCAACCAGAATTAAGGAAAAAATTGAAAACAAATAAATTACATATTCAATGGTATCCCGGTCACATTGCAAAAGCCGAGAGAAAGCTAAAAGAACAGCTTTCATTGGTGGATGCTATTATAGAGGTCCTGGATGCCAGAATTCCTGAATCAAGTTGTTATGGAAATATCACGGGACTTATCAATGATAAGCCCCGTTTAATATTATTGAACAAAGCTGATTTGGTTGACTCCAATGAATTAAAATTCTGGATAGATAAGTTAAAAAAACAATTCAATGTTGCGGTGTTTACAACCGATGCAAAAAATAATCGTGACATGAATTCTATCATCAAAAAAGCAATAGAAATTTCAGAACCAAAAATTCAGGCATTAATGAAAAAAGGGCTTCTGCGCAGACCGGCGAGAATTATGGTTGTTGGGATGCCTAATGTCGGAAAATCAAGTATCATAAATAAGCTAACTCGTTCAAGTAAGACTAAAACAGGGGCAAAAGCCGGAGTTACCCGCCAACAACAATGGGTTAGGATTAATCCGCAGTTGGAACTTCTTGATACCCCAGGTATTATTCCCATGAAACTTGACGATCAACAAAAGGCTCAAAAACTTGCGTTTGTGAACTCTATTTCAGAAAATGCTTACTCAAACGAACTTGTAGCCATAGAACTTTTAAATATTTTAACCCCTAACCAAATCAAAATTTTTAAGGACTACTACAAACTTGATGAAGCAGATGATTTGACACTGGAAACAATTGCCCAAAAAAGAAATTGGATTGTCACCGGCGGGGAACCGGATATTGAAAGAACCGCAATATATGTTTTGCGAGATTTCCGAGATGGAAAAATTGGTAAATTTATATTGGATAGGATTTAAGAATGAACGAACGTTTTTTGTTTGATATTGAACAAGATGCAAAATATGTAATCGGCTGTGATGAAGCTGGTCGAGGGCCTGCAGCAGGCGGAGTTTTCGCGGCTGCAGTATGCTTCACTGACAGAAATGAAGGTTTAATAAATCAGCTTGAAAAACTAAACGATAGCAAAAAACTTTCACCCAAAACAAGAGATAATCTTTTTGATATTATCCTAAATAACACCATTAACTCCATAATTTGTGTAGAAGTTGAAGAAATTGAAAAAATAAATATTCTAAATGCATCTCTTAAAGCAATGAAACTGGCTTGCGAAAATGTTATTAAACAATTACCTGATAATAAGCAAATCCTAACTCTGGTTGACGGAAATAATTTAATAAAAGATTATTCAGAAAATCAAAAATTTGTAATCAAAGGAGATTCGAAATCTGCATCAATAGCAGCAGCAAGCATCTTGGCCAAAGTTACACGTGACAGATATATGACGGAACTCGATAAAAAATACCCGCAATACGGCTGGGCAAAAAATGCCGGATATCTTACCCAGGAACATCTTACCGCCATTGATACCTATGGACTTTGTGAATTCCATCGTCCATCATTCTTAAAAAAACATTTTGAAAAACAAAAACAACTCAGCTTGTTTTAATCTTACCACGGATAATCGTCCTTAATCTCCCACCCGTCATTAATAATCTTTGCCGCACAATATGAACCCTCACCTGTCTTTCTGCAATTTTGATTAATCTGCTCAATAGTTTTATTATATCCATTCGGTCTTATAATATTATTTGCCCAATCAATTGTAAATCGGAAAACATCTTTTCCTAATTGATTTGGTTTTGCCAGTCCGTTAATATCTACATATATATTATTTTGAGTTGAATAAATTGCTTGTCCACCTTCTCCTTCAGTTTTAACTATTATGAAAAAAGTTATTCCATCATTAGCAGAAAAAAAACACCTCCCCATACTATAAGTTGTAAAAATCGATGTACTCAAGCATTCTCCACTAAGCATACTATATTGATAAGATGGAGAGCAGCCATTCTCAAAATTATAAACCCCTTGTAATACACTTGGACTTTTGAAATACGGTAAGTAATAAGTATTAAAAAAGTTTTCTGTAACGTCAGCAGTAATTTCCTCACCTATGGGCAGATAATCAAGGGTAGAACCATTATCTGCATAAGATTTTTGTATAACTTGCGATAACGTTGTATAAGCTTTTTTTAATTTGGTTACCGTGACTTTTTTCTGATGCTTTTGAATCAACACCGGCAACGTCATCGCCGCAACAACGCCGATGATGCCTAATGTAATTAAAACTTCCGCCAAAGTGAAAGCAGTCTTTCCACACCTCTCCCTTGGGAGAGGGAATTCATTACTATATTGTTGAATTTTTTCTCTGCCTTTGAAATTGTTAATTTGTTTTAAATCTTTGTTCATGTTTGTTCCTCCGTATTTTTTTCTTCTCACCGACCTAACAATTCCATTATCCCCCCCCCCCAGAACCTCTTGTCAAGCGGTTTTTAGCGGGTCTTAATAAAATTTTACAAATTGGCAAAAAAATAATTTCTTCATACTTTTTAAACTTTGTAGCTAACGGAGAAATAATTCACATGAATAAAATCAAACCTTACTATTATTTGCCAATTGAAGATATCCATCAAAAAAGTTTTTTCCGCGAAAGTAAAATAAAAATTAAGGAACGCAAAAGAACAGACAGTAAATTACAAATTCTTAGTGAATTACGCAATCAATTGAGATGCTGTGTTCATATGCGTGATGAATTTATTAAAGCTGAAAATTTGGGAGCTATTGAGCGCTCCAACAATGTGATGGACAGCTACATAAAAAACTTAGATTCTGAAATAAGAAAATTATCGTACAAATTAAATAATTTAAAAAGAGGGCTATAAGTTAAAGAAAGGAAAATTATGCATATACACAGTGTAAATTTATTCTCTAATTACAAAAATTGGACCCTCAACAACGGAATGAAAAATACAGAACCGGAGGTTCAAGAACCACCCAAAACAAGTTTTACTGGCCAAGTAGATATAGAAAAAATTTCAGCGGTTATCAAAAATAATCCACAAATTTCACCAACAATAGAATGGATGGTTTCCGGAATTCAAAATGAAATTACCGGTTTAGGAAAAACTGTTAAAGCTGAATATTTGCAAAAAGAACTTAGCAAGGCCGTTGATTTGTGGTTAGATGCAAACAAACGCATAAACATGTTTAACATTCTCCTTGACAATAATGATGCCTACCTTCTCAGTGATATAATGAAACATAGTCCGATAGGGGTAAGAATCGAATCTCATATAGCAAATGAAAAATTTAAAGATGGCTGTAACAAAGCCTTTAGCGATAAACAATTGGCTGAAAAAACAATAGCTGACATAAAAATAAAATTACGAGAAAACTAATCCTAAGCCCCACAAAATGGGGCTTTTAAATTTTTTATTTTTGATTACATTTTCCACAACCGCCACAACCGCTTTTACATCCGCCGGAATTCAGCAGCTCTGTCCAATCGAAAACTGTATCATCCAAAATTGATTTTACAACGTACGGTACAAGTATGCTTTTTAATTCGTCAATTTTTAACTTAAATTCATCAAAATGCTCACCATGCCCTATCAAAATTGGGTATTGGGCAAGAATCTTTAAATTATTTTCTTCGTATGGCATTTTATGCACGGTAACACCTCCTACTTTCACACCAGAGGTAAATGTTTTTTGAAGCGCATTATCTCCATCAAACGCAGGCAAAAGTGAAGGATGAATTCTTATTACATTATTATGTTCGTAAATTTTTTGAGGTAATTCCGCATAAAATCCATCAAGGATAATTAATTTGAGTCCTTCTTCTAAATTTTCTACATTATCGGCAATAATAAAATCAATATCACGTTTTAGAATAGCAAAAAATTTTTCCAGACATTTTTTCAAATTATTATCATCCGATGTTAAAATTGCAATTTTTTCTGTCATAGTTACCTCTCTTAATTATTATAAACAAGAAAATAATATTAAAACAATTGCGAAAAAATTTTTTCTATATTATTATAATTTGGAAGGGAAGAAATATGGAACATTGGGTTCAAACCGTAAATTTTATGGGTAAAGTGTTTGCATTTAACGTTGACACTATTGTAACAATGTGGGGCGCAATGTTTTTTGTATTGATACTATCATATTTTGCAACCAGGAGGGTTTCTATAATGCCTTCCGGTCTTCAAGCGATATTTGAAAATATACTAGGCTTTTTTTGGGGAATGTCAGATTCTTTAATGGGTAAGAAAGGGCGCAAGCATATTCCGATAATTGCTTCATTATTTTTATTTATAATTGTCGCTAATTTGATGGGACAAATCCCTTTTTCAGTACTACAGCTAAAGCATGGAGAACTTGCTTCCCCAACAAATGACATCAACCTTACGGCAGGATTTGCAGTGATGGTTCTGATTTATTATGTTTTTATGGGATTTAAAGAAAAGGGAATCAAGTTTTTATTAAAAGATTTTTCACTCATAAGCATTTTTATATGTTTAATAGATATATTAGAAATGTTCACAAGACCTTTAACATTGGCACTTCGTCTTTTTGGAAACATTTTGGCCGGAGAGATTTTAATCTCAGCAATGCTCGGGATATTCGCATATCTTTTGCCATTGCCGTTTATGTTTTTTGAGATGCTGGTTGCCTGCATTCAGGCGTTAGTATTTGCAATGTTAACAATGGTTTATATTTCAACAGCAGTACAAGAAGAATAATTAAAATAAGGAGAAAATTATGGCAGTAACAGAATTAGGACAATTAGGTGCAGGCATAGCAATAGGTTTTGGTGCAATAGGTGCCGGCTTGGGTATTGGTGTTGCAACAAAAGGCTTGATGGAAGCTATGTCTAGGCAACCGGAAATTGCAACTAAAGCGTTAGTATATTTCTTAATCGGTGCCGCAATGGCTGAGGCGTGTGCTATATATGCACTAATTATTGCTTTAAAACTAGTTGGTATGATAGGTTAAAATTTAAATTTGGTATGGAATTTAACGCAACATTTTTTATATCAATTGTAAGTTTTATTGCATTCACATATTTAATGAATGTGATACTTTATCGTCCGCTTGAAAAGATTGTTAATGAGCGGGAAAGTCTTATTGCGAAAAATTTCGAAAGCGGTAAAAATTTTGCATTCGAAGCGGAAACTTTACTTACCCAAAAAGCCAATGAGCTTGCAAAATCAAAATTGGAAGCTAAATCTATCTTGAGTCGCGAAATTAAACAGGCTTCGGATAAACGTTCAGAAATTATCGCAAAAACAAAAGCTGATTCTATCGAACAAATTAATGTCCAAAAGCGTGATATACAACGAAATAAATCTGATATTGAAAATGAATTGCAAAATGGTGTTGAAATATTGGCACAGGTCATAAAAGATAAATTAATTAATTTAGCATCAAAAGGAGGAGT
>Ga0256404_1006743_pt1 | contig 18717 bp, 11 predicted proteins | sample RumenRJG_01DNA_FD_185990 | JGI IMG/M metagenome (GOLD analysis project Ga0256404, IMG submission 185990) | Bovine rumen microbial communities from Lethbridge, Alberta, Canada - RJG_01 | ecosystem: Host-associated > Mammals > Digestive system > Stomach > Rumen | place: Canada: Alberta | collected...
GTCTGCACGGACACGTCCCGTGTAGTCTTTCTTGCTGCCCAGTCTCTCGGCTATATTCCAGACAAAGTGCCGTAGGTCAAGGGTGGTAAGGGTGGACTTTAATCTGATGGGTACAGGTTTGTGCTGCCAGTCATCGGCCCACTTCCTGATTGCATCAAGGAGTTTTTCCAACTCGTCATTGTCATAGATATATGGGGACATGATGTGGGTCACATATTCCATGATGGCATCAATGGTATTATGTCGCCTCTGTTCCTGCTCACGCTGATATTCCTTGCAGCGTTGAGTATATAGGTCGGTTTGTTCTGAACTCGTCTCTATCGTGTCGGAAACCTCCTTAGTCGGTTCTGCCGAATCAGAAATCTCTATAGTAGGTTCTTGCAATTCTTCTGACAAGTGTTCTTGTGCAGATTCTGTTTGAGGTAGAACTTCTGCCAGACATTCATGAACTTGTTCAAAACTCATGTTGTCCGTTGAATCTTCTGTGACTGCCTCCGTTTCTTGGTCGGTAAGAAGCATGGGGACTTGGCGTTGTCTGTTTTGCATTTTAAGTGGCACATCTGCCAACACGGACTGGAACAGATAATATATTGTCCCCAGCAATCCACTGGATATTACAAAGGTTACGAACTTGGCAAAGTTGTCTTGCCCGAAATCATTGCCCACTTTCAATGATACGAGCAGGGAGATAGTGAGGATGACCAATCCGGGGCATCCCCAAACAAGGCAGTAGTCTCTTACTGCCATGTTTTCTGTCTTGCATTTTACGTTGTTCATCTTTCGAGTTCCTTTTATTTTATTGATTTGTACTTGTCGGAATTGTCAGTATCTACCAGCATCTGGCAGACCGATTTACTTTGCAAAGTTACTCCGATTATTCCCGACAGCTCAAAATCTTCCAAAAAATCCACTCCGTTTTTACATTAGTTTAGAAATTGGTCCTATCGAGTATGAAAAAAGAACCAATAATCATACTATAAAATATTGATGAACATGAAGGAAGGGAAAGAAAAAGGGAGAAGCAACGCCCCTCCCGTAACAGACACATTAAAAATATGTGTTCAACAGAACAAGATGCAGGTCATTACTGCCCTACGACTTTCAACTGCGGAGTTATCTTTGGCTTCAACGTAATACGGTTAACCGACTCTCGTTTGCTCTCGTCAGCCATGTTCGCATAAATCTGAGTAGTCGAAACGTTCTTGTGCCCCAACATGTGCTGAACGGTATAGACGCTTGTGCCTGCATCCACCTGAAGAGAGCCGAATGTGTGTCGGCTGCAATGGAACGAGATTTTCTTGGTGATGCCGGCGGCTTTCAGCCAGTTCTTCAAGGGTGTCTGTGTCATCTTGTCTGCAAAGCCGACGAAGACGGGGCCTGTTCCTCGCTCACCAATCAGCTCCAGAGCCTCGTCACTGATGGGATTGTTTACAAGTTCCTTGGTCTTCTGCATACGAAGGGTAACATACATACCTCCATCGCCGTATGGTTGTATGTTCTCCCATGTGAGTTGCTTGATGTCACTCTTTCTTAGTCCAGTAAGACAAGCAAAGAGAAAAGCGGTTTTTAAGACGGGAAATTGGCATGGGGTGTTCGCCAACCTGACAAGTTCATCCTTAGACAAATGCTCTTTCTCTGTGGGGATGGTGTCTATACGCTCCAAGAACCCGTTGGGATTCTCCATAATCTTGTGCTCCCTGTAAGCAGTATGGAGTACGGCACGGAAGGTTGACCAATAACCTGCCACACTATTGATGTGCAGTTTGTGCTCCGTGTGGATGGTCTGCGGAGCGGTCATCAGATACTCACGGAATTTGTTACACAGGTCAACGTTGATTTCATCGAAACGGCACTTGCCATTGCAGAAACGGGCAAAGTGCTTATACACGTGCTGCCACTTGCAGTTCTTCTTGTCTGCCTTCTGCTTGAAGTAGGCAAGGAAGTCGCCCTTCATCTTATCACGATCAAAGAAGTCGTACCTCTCATTGACTATGGACTCATAGCGACGGCAACGGAGGGCTTCTGCCTTCTCACGCATACGGTCGTTGTAGTCTTTCTCTCGTTGTGACTTCGGTTTGGCATAGATGTAGATGCCGAGAGATTCATGTCGCATGACCTTCATGGTGGACTCGTCCCGATAGCCGGGATAGTAGTCAAGATAGAAGGAAAGCTGTTCTCCGTCTTTGATTTTCCGTGTGCGGAGTGTCACGGTCTTGCAGATGTTACTCATACTATATCTTTTTATTGTTAGTAATCATGGTGAGGTGTTTCCTCACGGGTGCAAAGGAACTCAATGATGACATGCTGATTCCGATTATTCACAATAATCACTGAATAATCTGTCAATAAGGTAGAAATTCAGAATCCAACAGCCATCATTCCACTCGTTTTCCGTTCCTCCATCACTCTTTCCACATCGGAACGGAGCAGGAGGTTAAGCCGTCCTACCTTTGTCTTCTCAATGTGCTTCACCTTGACGATATGGCAGATGTTGGCCTTGGTCAGCCCATAGAGCTGCTGCACTTGCTCCACGGTATAATAGTTCTCATCAGAAAGGAGGTCGGTACGACGGAGCTCATCAAAGTGGCTTTGAGAGTAGTAGGTGTGTCCGTACTCACGCTTGGTTGGAATCTTGTGGCGATGCGCGTAGGAACGGACTGCCGTCAGGTTGATACCGTATCGGTCTGCCACTTCTTGTGGAGAAAGCCACTCGACTATGGCATCAAGGTCTATGGTAGTGCCAAATACTGCATCAATGTGTTTCTTGCTGTAGTAGTTCCGTCCGGCTATACGGCACATGGGAATCTGGTGACGCTTGGCTGATGCATAGAGCCAAGACTGCTTGACCTTATAAATCTGCTTCACTTCCTCGCCAGAGTAGTATTCAAGAACTTCATCGGTTGCACGTTCCTCCTTTGCCTTGTCCTTTGCAGGACTCTTCATTTTCTTGGAAACAGACTTCTTGGTCTTCGTACAAGGAAGGACTCGGTTATAAGGGTTAGCCTCAAACATCTTCTCAATGTCACTCTTTCGGACAAGAGCCATTCGACTGCTCAGCCGTGAGGCTGGCAACTTCCCTTGCTCAACGAGTTTATAGACATACTGACGGGTGCAGCCTAAAAGGATGGCTGCCTTGGAAAAGGTCAGGTACTCCTGCTGCTGTAGTTCCATCACAGGCTCGATAGCCCGAAGGAAATCCCGTTGTCTCTTTTTCTTGGTTTCCTTTGCTTGCTCAGCACATTCCTCTGAGCAGTACTTCTGCATTCCGCTGTTTGTGGTGAAAACCTTGCCACAATAAGCGCATTTTCTGGTCTTTGGCATACTTGCGGTATTTATGGGTTCAACGTTTCTTTTGTTGTACCTCTCCGCAAGTAATCACAAGTTCACTCTCGACAACTTTTGTCAACTTTCGCCACAATGTTGCATTTGTCAAAGGCGGGTCAGGAATCAGTCAACCCTTGTAACCTATCAGTAACCCTTGTCAACTCTTTCCACGATGTGGCAAAAATAAAGCCTCGTAAATTCCCTGCGGTAGAAATACGTTGCAAATTTATAAGGAATTTCCGAAGCAACCAAAAACAGCTTCCGAAGTGTTAAAATCTAAAAGTGACTGTAATACAATGATTTAAGTTTGATTAGTTTTCATTGTTTATGGTAGTTTAAAGGTCTCTAAATACACCAACTAAAGGCGAAGTTTCCTATGTTTGTAACAGTATTAGGAATCGAAACTGAGGTAAGACCACTACAACTTTCAAAAGCATTATCTCCAATGCTTGTCACAGTATATTCTTCGCCTTCATACAAGATTGTTTCCGGTATTATTATATTACCAGAATACGAATTGTAACTTGTGTTTTTATAAGTCACTTCTGCAACATGCGCTTTTTTCACAAGATTATAATATATACCATCTATTTCTACGTCATATGCACTTGCAAGAAAAGGGAATAGAATTAACAATGTTGATAAAATAGTTTTTTTCATATTGATATTGTTTATTGGTTAGTGTTCTTATGAAATGTATCAAAAAGGGTACAAAAAAACGTGGACTTCTTACTTGTCTACGTTCTATCAGGTATCGCCAAACACCTCACCACTATAAACCAGTAAAAGCCCACGCCATACGGCGTGAACCATTTACTTTTGTCTTGTGGTTTTGTTGAAATTGGCGATTTCGATAGAACAAGAACAAAAAGCAAACGCTTCTTCCTTATGTATTTATGTCATCATCTTCCCATAGGCATTACGATTTGTTGTTAATAATACTGACTATTACTGATTGCAAAGATAAGAAATAATTCTTAATGTTGTTCTGTTTTTGTAAAAATTTTAGGGATATTATTATTTGCCCTTGTAATGTAGGGGATTGTGATTTCTGCCCACACCCTTCCTCCATTCCCGAGCAGGGCTCGCCTACCCGTAGCCTTTCCCTTTCAAAGGGGCGGAGAAACAGTGGTAAAAAAGGCTGGTTTTTACCCCACTTGTAACTGCTTGGCTTTTAAGAGCATACAAGTGGGGTAACAATGTTATTAACTTTGTTGAACAATCTTAATAACTTTGTTCAACAAAGTTAATAACATTGTCTCGCCGTTTGGCATCTTTTATATTCCCGTTTGATATAAATGGGATAATAAGAGACCACTTTTGACCTTAAATATAATACTCTTACTGATTAGCGACTACTGGCCACCCGTCAGCAGTCCACTTTATCTTGCGCTGCACTAAAAGCGGTGCACCGTTTTTGCTTACGCTGTATCCATGACAGAAGAACCAGTCGTTGCCGTCGAAGTTATAGACGGAGCAATGACCAAGAGCCTCAAACTCCTTCTTATCCCCCTCCACAAACAGGTTTCCGCCACCCAGCCGCATGTCCTTGCCGTTGCGGTCAAGATAAGGTCCTGCAACACTCTTGCTGCGTCCTACCGCCACGCGGTAGTTGCTGAGCGAGCCACGGCAGCAGTAGTCCCATGCCACGAAGAGGTAGTACATGCCATCGTGCTTGAAGATGAAAGGAGCCTCGATGGCATTAGGTCCTGCAAACTTTGATGTCGGGTTCGGCTCGTCTGGCTCGCTGCCTGGTGCATAGCGACGTGCTATGGTTTCGGGCTTAGTGCCTGGAAGCATGTGCATAGTGTCGTCGAGCGGTGCCAGTTGTATTCCGTCCCAGAAAGAGCCCCATACCACCCAAGGCTTATCATTGTCATCAATGACGATGTTGGGGTCGATGGCGTTCCAGTTGTCCTCCTTATGGGACACCACAACTGGTCCGTGGTCTTGCCACTGATAGTCTTTTGCCTGCGGGTCGAGTGTCTTGTTGCTCATTACACCGATGGCGGAGGTATTCACTCCGAACGAAGAACAACTGTACATCATCCACCAACGGTCGTGCCACTTGATTACATCAGGCGCCCAGATATGTCCGCGGAACCCTGGCACACTGTCGAGTGCCCACTGCGGAGCACGCGTGAGCACTCCATGTGGATATACCGTCCACGTCTTGCGGTCCTTAGATGTCGCCATACTTATGCCATGCCCTGTGGCATAGAGGTAGTATGTGCCATCTTCAAAAGCCATCACAGGATCGTGAACCATCAGAGTGTCAGTTGTAAACGGTTCTCTTGGCATTCTACGCTGGTGATTATTTTGCGCCATAGCCAATACAGGCAGCAGAGAAAGAGTTATTAATAGTTTTTTCATTTTGTCTGAGTAAATTGTTATATACAGAACGTAGAATGGATAATGCAGAATGTAGAATTATAATTACATAATGAATGGAGAGTGGAGAATGTAAAATGTAGAATTTTGATTACAACTAAGGCATTGGCACTATGAGCACCTTCTTGAAAGGTAATCATAATTCTACATTTTACATTCTACACTCTCCATTCTACATTATTAGAAAAAGAATCACTTCTTCTTTCCCCAATATGTCTTTTTGTTGCCGAGTCCAGCATATACGATGGTGGCCTTGCGCGGCGATGCTTCCCAGTCGGCCTCGCGTTTAACCTTGAGTTCAAGTCCAGCCGAGGTAGAAAGAGTGTTTGTCGAAGCATCGAAACTCCATGTTGCACCCTTCCAGATGCCGCTGGTTATCTTATGGTCGGCTCCGAACACCATCTCAGACGATGCTTTCTGGTTAGCGTAACTATAGCCAAGGTCGATGTGTTCCCATGTTCCCACGATGTCGGCATCGGTGATGGTTGCCTGTGGCACAGCACCATATCGCTCGGGCATTACCACTGGCCATCCGTCACTGGTCCACAGTATGCTGCGCACACCGCCCATCATAATGGCGTTAGGTGCCCAGGAGTCGTAGTCTGTGGGGAATCGCTGCTGCGAAACGTAATACCAGTTGTCGTTACCGTCGTCGAACACTGCGCAGTGGCTTATTCCCACCCATCCGTGGTCGGTACCGAACTTATAAGGATGAGTCTCTATAGGGAATGCGTCGCCACCGAACTGAGTGACGTTGGTTCCGTCTTGTCCCACGTACGGACCATCAATGTTCTCTGAGCGCACCACACGAGTGTTGTAAGGAACATCAAGACCATCGTATGCCATGAAGAGGTAATAATAGCCGTTACGATAAACCACCTCCGGACCCTCGCTCGCCTGCCAACGGCTCGAAGCCTTGCGCGTTGCGATGCGCTTGCCATAGGCAGAGATGGCACTTGCACTGTTACCCCACGGATTGCCGAGTTCTGCCTTCACCTTTCCCGTCTCGGGATTCAACTCCACAGCGGCAAAGCCAGAGTGCCACGAGCCATAGATGAGCCAGTGCTCACCCTCGGGAGTTATTATGTAAGACGGGTCGATGGCATTGTAGTAGAAGTAGCACTGCTCCCACGCATTGGGTGCTACATTGAAGTTGAGCCCTTTGTCAGAAGCGTTTGTGATGACATATCCCTTGTCTTCCCAACTGTTGACATCCCATGGTGTAGCGGTTTCCATCAATCCGATGAAGGCGCGCTCGCTCCATGTGTTGCTGCCGTTGATGGTACCTGGTATGGTTATGCTGTAATACATACGGTAGAGTCCGTTGCGCACTTTGCGCACGCATGGTGCCCAATAGCCGAATGCATTTTCATCGTTCCAGTTGACGGTGCTTGCAGAAAGTCCCATCGCCGTGCGTATCTCGTTAAGTTTAGGCTTAATCCACGATGGCAGACTCTGCATCGTGCCGCCCATATATTCCCAGTCAACAAGGTTCTTCGAGCGGCGGCAATGGAAGTGTCCGCCCTGTGTGTGGGCATTACCGAACGAAGCGTCGGTCTGATACATGTAATAATAGCCGTCCTCTGCACGCATCACCGATGGGTCGTGAACGTTAGCCAGATTCCACTGGCTGTGCTTTGACCAGTCGGAGTTGTTGCGATAGTCATCGGCGTATGTTGGCGCCTTGTATTTTGAAAGTCGTGTTGCTAATGGAGAAATGGATAGCGATGTAATGTTTTCTATCTTCAGATTGTTATTGAAAGTGTTATAGCGTGAAAGGCTCCACTCATCGGCATCGCCGTTCTGAACAATGTTAATGTCGTAGTTCCATTCCACTTGCTGACCGTTCATCTCTATGAGGAACTGCGCCTTCGCTGTTGTAACAAATGCGAGCAGCGCTATCAGGATGATATTTGTCTTCTTCATATTCTTTACTTTTATATGGAATGGTTGTTATTTCTTCATAAATTTCACGCGAGCCTTGCCCACACTCACCACATAAATGCCTTTAGGCAGGTCGCCGATAAATACGGTACCTTCGGCGGAGTTGAGTGCAACCTGCTTCACGTTTCTTCCTGCGGTGTCATAAATCGACACCTTGGTTCCTTCCTTACAGCCCATGAGCCTTATCTCCTCGAATGCAGGCATTATGGTTACCTCTGCCTCACTCTTTCCCACCGGACTGTCGATGCCTGTGGGCACTGTCTGTTCGAATGTTGCGGTTGCGACGCCGTAAATCACCTCGCCATCGTTGCACACAATGTCGAAAACGTCCGACTGGTCGGAAGCAAGCAGGAAGCCGATGCGATTCATGGCAATCTTTGCTCCTGAGTCGGTCACCATGCACCACACATTGTCAGCCGCATTCGCAGCAATGCTGGTACATAAGAGTAGAAGTAATAAAAGTTTTCTCATGATTGTTTAGTTTAGTTGACAAGTTAAGAAGTTCTTTACATGCAAAGCACCCCTTCTGATAGAGTGGACAAGTTGACGAGTTGGGTGACACATTTAAATGGTCAACCGCCAACTCGCCTACTTGTCAACTGTAGAGATTATTCGCCTGTGGATTCTTCAACAGGAGTTTCCTCTTCCTTCTCAGACAACTCCCATCCAGGGTTCTGGCTCCATCCCGAAACAGCCTTCACTTCGTCATCTGGTATCGGGAAGTAGTAGTTCTTAGGACTGTTGAACGCACGTACCGGGTCCTTAATACTCTTACGGTAAGTATATGAACCGCTGAACGAACCGTCCTCTGCCGGAGCATCACTTGGAAGAATTCCATAGAGGTTATACACCTGCTTGTAGCGCGGAAGGTTGGTCTCGGAAGTGGCAGTCTTGCCCTCGAAGAGTTTCCAACGACGCTCGTCGAAGAAGCGATGGTCCTCGAACACCAACTCGATGCGGCGCTCGTTCTGGATTCTCTCACGCAGACGCGACTGGTTGAGTCCGCTGTATGCCGGCATGCCAACACGTGCACGCACCTGGTTTACATACTCCATAGCCTTCGACTGGTTGCCTGCCTCATTGTATGCCTCGGCTGCATTCAGCAGAATCTCGCCGTAGCGGAAGATAGGACAAGCATGACGATAAGGTGTAGGGCTCTTGAACGACATGTTGTTCACAAACTTCTTAGGATAATATCCTGTACATGTACCTCCGTGAAGTTCGGCATAGTCGAGACCAGTGATTGACACGTCAATAGCACGCTGCTCGTTGTTCACTGCGTCACCCCAGATAGAGCCGTGATGCAGGATGGTCTGCTCCAGACGTGGGTCACGGTTAGCATACGGATTCTGCTCATCGTAAGCAGGATCCTCATCGATTGGCAGACCATTGATTGTCTCGTAAGCATCAACGAGGTTCTGAGTCGGGTTGGTACGTCCGTAAGCCTGGTTTGTACCAGCGAAACCACATGGTGCACAAGCCCATTCAATAGCATCAGTGTTCCATACCGAACGAGAGAGGATATACTCGTTGTTGAGCACAGGGTTAGACACAAAGCAGTTGTAATAGTCGTTGTTCGGGTCGCCAGTGCTGTAGAGTTTATATGCACGAGAGCCCAGGGCATTGTTAGCGCTGATGAACTCCTCGGCAGCCGAAGCAGCATCCTGCCACCATGACGTGTTGTTGCCAGGATTGTTCAGCGGAGAAGCCTTGTAGAGCAGTGCGCGACTCTTCAGAGCCAGCACGGCAGCACCGTTGATGCGTCCCCAGTTCTCATCCTCATTGGCATAGCGGAAAGGAAGCGAACCCTTGATGGCATCACACTCAGACACTATCCAGTCAACAACCTCAGCAAATGAGGAGCGCGCCGGCATAGGGTCGTTGGTGTTCATGATGTATGGCGAACCGTCCTCGGTGACGAAGATTGGGGTAGGTCCGAACCAGCATGCCATATCGAAGGTAAGAATAGCACGGATGGCGCGTGCCTCAGCAATCCAGCGCTCGCCGAGACGGTTGTCGTCACCTGCCTTGTCGGCATTTCCGATAACTTCAACACGAGCATTGGCAATAAACTGGTTGCATGCACGGATACCGCGAGTATCGAGTTCGTAATAATAGTTTGCGAACTGATGGTTCGAGGCGTCGAAAGCATCGTTGTGCACCTGATGATAGTAATGCACGTCCCAGTAAGACACTGCATTATCGGTCATGGCATCCTTCGACGCATTCAGATACTGTCCGTCTGTGTAGCCGTGGAAGGCATCGGGCAGATAGGTGTAGATGTTGGCAAGGAAGCCGCGAGTGTTGTCATAGTCGCTGAACACATTGTCGGCCGACAGTGTCAAGTCCACCTCTTTGTCAAGGAAGTCGCTGCATGAAGTGAAACCACCCACGATGGCAAGCGACATTATTGTATTTAAAACTAACTTTTTCATATTCATATAGTGTTTTTAGTGTGTAAAGTTAGAATCCAATGTTAACACCGATGTTGAAGATGCGAGTCTTCGGATACCACCAGCAGTAACTCATAGGCTTTTCTGCGTCAAGTCCCTTTGGCAGGTCGCTCCAGTTCTTGAGGTTGTAGCCGCTGATGTAGAAACGGCACTTGGTCATACGAGCCTTGGCAATGAGTTTTGCAGGCAGGTTGTAGCCAATCTCCACATTGCGCAGTGCAAGGTAGTTGCCGTTCATGATCCAAATATCGTTCTGATAGGTTCCTGTACCACGGTCAGAGTCGATTGCGTTGTAACCACCCCATACTGGACGTGGATACTTAGCGTTCACGTTGCGTGGGTCGTTAGGATCGTCGGTGTAGTAGCCCCAGAAGTACTGTCCCTCGTGAGTACTCATGTTTGACCAACCAGAGAATGACATGGCAGGAGAGATGAATACCGAACGATTGAGGTAAGCAGACATCACCACCTTGATGTCAAATCCCTTGTACTCAGCACTGAGCGAGAGCGAAGGAGTGATTTCAGGAATGATGGTGTATCCCATAGGAATCATATCGTTAGAGTCAATCTGACGGTCGTTGTTCAAGTCCTTGAACACTGCTGTTCCGAGAGGCTGTGAGCCTGCAGAAGCGGTGTTATAAGGATATTTCTCTGGATGGTCTATAGCGTCCTGCTGAGAAGTAGCGATGAGGTCGGGATTGCTTGCCCACTGTACAAACTGGTACTGGTTCCAACCTCCAACAGTGCCGTTGAACACGCTCTCGTAAAGAGCCTGAACAGAGGTCTGCTCGAAGATGCGCTTGCCAGTCTTCTTCTGCCAAGGAACGTTAGGCTTCAGTTCGTCCATCTCGGTGATGCGGTTGGTGTTCCAAGAGATGCTTCCCTCGATGTTGTACTTGAAGTCGCCAATGCGGTTACGATGGCCGAGAACAGCCTCGATACCCCAAGACTCCACCTTTCCGTAAGAGTCGCGAGCCACGGCGATACCGATACCCGTAGGAATGGTGTTACGGTCGATGAGGATGTTGCTGCGCCACTCCTTGAAGTAGTCGAACGAGCCATAGAGCATGCCCTTCCACAAGTTCCAGTCGGCACCAACGTTGATCATCTTAGAGATTTCCCACTTGTTGTTCATGTTTCCGGCAATGCTCTCTGCCATACCTCCCACGCCAGTGGCATTGGTACCGAAGGCATAACCTGTAGCCGATGCGAATGTTGACTGGTAAGGATAACGGCCAGTGTCAGCACCTGTTGTCTCGCTCTGTCCTGTCTTACCATAACTGATACGCAGTTTCAAGAGGTCGAGCCAGTCGGCCTTCATAAACTCTTCGTTGCTTGCAATCCAGCCAGCACCTACACCCCAGAATGTATCCCAGCGGTCCTCAGGGGCATAGTTGTCGTTACCCATGCGAGAGAGACTTGCATTGAAGATGTAACGGTCGTCGTAAACATAGTTTGCATAGCCGTTCCAAGAGAGATAGCGGCGTGAAGAAAGGCTTGCGGGAGTGTGATTCTCAGAGTCGAGAGTGTTCACACGATTGCGGTAAGCACGCACGAAAGCACGTGCATCCACATGATGCTTTCCGAAGTTGCGGTCGTAAGAGAAACCGAAGTTCATGTTCAGATTATAACTGTTGGCACGCTCTGCTGCAGACGGGTTAGAGAGTTCCACGTAAGTGTTAGTACGTGTGTAAGTGAAATCCTCCACATTCTGCACTGCGTCATTGTTATAATCGTAGGTATATGCATCGTAAGTGTTTGTCTGCTGTGACATGAACACGTCGAAAGCATCGAACGAGATGGTGAGGTTGGTCTTCAGACCTGGTGTGATAGCACCAAGGTCGCCCGTAACATTCAAAGTAGAATAGAGGTTACGACGGCGGTTCTTGTTACGTCCACCAGAGCGCAACTGCTGAATTGGGTTACGAGCAGAACCTGAGTAAGCACCAGTAGAAAAAACCTCTCCGTTAGGACAATAAACAGGAGCCATAGGTGTTGCCTCTACAGCACCGAAGGTGGTGAGGTCGAACACTGATGTGAGCGACTGCGAGATATTGTCGATACGTCCGCCAAGGTCAAGACCAACGGTGAGATACTTGTTCACGTTAATATCGATGTTGGTACGCAGGTTCCAGCGGTTCAGAGTGTGGTCTGTAGAGAAGTGCTCATTGGCATCGGTAGCCTTGCTGTCCCACATACCCTCCTGACGCAGGTAAGAGAAACTTACATAGTAGCGGGCGATGTCGTTACCACCTGACAACTGCAAGTTTGTCTTATACACAGGGGCCGACTCACGGTAGAGTTCCTCAAACCAGTTGGTGTTGAAGTACTTGTAACGACGGATGTCATCGTCAGCATAGCGTCCGCCCTCTGACACGAACTTGTACTCAGCAATCTGCTCGTCGCTCCACACTGGATCCTGACCCGAGAGATACTTCACACGGTTCTGAGTGAGAGCCATGTTGTAAGAGTTTTGGTTCTCCATCTTGTTGGTAAGCATCTGAAGACCCACCTCCTGGGTGAAGTCAATCTTTGTCTTACCCTTCTCACCACGCTTTGTGGTTACGAGGATGGCACCGTTGGCACCGCGCATACCGTAGATAGCGGTAGCAGCAGCATCCTTCAGCACTGTGATGTTGTCGATGGGGAATGCATCGAGGAACGAGAGGTCGCGCTCTACGTTGTCAACGATGATAAGCGGGTTGCGCGCAGCAGAGTTCATGGTACGGATACCACGAATGTACATCTGTGTCTCAGTCCATCCTGGCTCTGACGACCATTCGTATGTCTGAACGCCAGGGAGAGTACTGCTGAACGCATTCTGAAGCACCGTCACAGGATAGCGCTGCAAGTCGGTTCCTTCTACTACAGAGCGGCTCTCGGTCATATATTTCTGCTTCTTCTGACTGAAAGCGATAGGCATAAGTTTCTCCTGGTCACTGACAGCGAAGTCCAGTTTGATGACGAAGTCGCCATCCCACGCAACCTTCACGATAGCAGGCTCGAAGCCAGTGGCAGCAGCACAGATCTCGTCGTCTATCTTGACACCCTTCAGGGTGAAACGACCGTCAGCATCTGTAAGTACAATCTTGTTGTCCTCGGCAACATTCACAACAGCACCGATGACAGCATCACCGTCTGCATCAACCACGCGACCATTAAGTTCGCGCTCCTGAGCCGTAGCCGCCACCGAGAATCCCAGCAGCAACACAGCAAGCAGACTCCTTAATATATTATATCTTTTATTATTCATAATATAACTTTCAATGTTCAAAGTTAAATGTTCAAAGTTCAAAGGATCTACCATCCAGGGTTATTCTCGATACTCGTCTTCCATACCTCACCCTCTGGTATAGGATAGAGGTACATACGATCCTCAAACACACGCTCCTGAGCCACCTTACGGGTTATGGTTCCGTCGGAAGCAACAGTAATACCGTAGATAGGACGGCCAAGAGCCTCCTTTGCGCAGTTCCAGCGGCGCACGTCCCAAGGACGATGCTCCTCGAAAGCGAACTCAACGGTGCGCTCCTTATGAATGAAGTTGCGCATTGCCTCCTGGCTGTTAAGGTCGTCGCGGTCGGCAACATTGCCTGTGATGCCGGCACGATGGCGAACTAAGTCAAGCATATCACAAATCTCAGACTTGTTAGCATCGAAACTTACTTCGTTCAGAGCCTCTGCATAGTTGAGCAGAATCTCGGCGTAACGGATGATTGTCCACAGGCGGTATGCAGTACCTCCGTGGTTGCTCGAGAGGATTGTCTCGGGGATGTACTTACGCATATAGTATCCTGTAGGAGTAGCGTTGGCATTACCGATGGTGTTGTCACGCTGACCAAGAATCACATTGATGGTTCCGTTGCCCCAGTCCTGGCCTTGATAGAGCACGGTGGCAGCAAGACGAGGATCGCGGTTTGCCCACATATACTGCTCGTCGTAACCGCTTGCGATGTTCACCGAAGGTGTCAGACCGCTGTAAACAGGAGCACCTGTAACATCATACTTCGTGAATGGAGCAGAACCGTCAACCATGTCATACATATCAACAAGGTTCTGTGAAGGGCAGTTACCACCGCTTCCACCTTCGCCGATAGGAGTGTCGGCGCTGATGCCGCCCCAACCTATAGTGGCGTCGTTACGATAGAAGATGGTCTCTTTGTTGTTTCCAGTGTATGGAGTACGCAGAATAGCGTTATAATACACCTGCTCGGAAGTCATCGTCGGGTCGGTGAACAGGTCATAACTGCCATCGCCGTTAGGACCATAGGTGTCGATGAACTTCTTTGCTGCGTCGGCTGCCTGCTGCCATGTGATACCGCTCTCGGCTGCATAACGTGGACTTGCCATGTAGAGCAGAATGCGGCTCTTCAGTGCCAGTGGCACTGGCTGGCAGATACGTCCTGCACGGTTTGAACTGGAGGCGTCTGCGTAAGAGAGCATGCCCTTAGCCGACTCGTCAAGTTCGTTGATGATGAAATTGATGTATTCCTTTGTTGTAGGACGTGTGGTGTAGTCTGACAGCAGGTCGCCGTCAGGGTCGAGCACCTCGGTAACGAGTGGCACTGGTCCGTAGCGCAGGAACATTTCCCAATAGAAGTATGCACGGAAGAAGCGCGCCTCACCCTTGATTTGAGCCTTTTCCCATTCAAACTGTGCCTCGTCGAGGTCGGCAGGGCGCTCTACGGCGTCCACCTCGGCAAGAGTCATGTTGCACTTGCGTATTCCGCGATAACGGCTTTCCCAAGTCTCTGTGAACTCTGATGCACCGCCACCACCATAATAGTTTCCAATGTTAAATGTGGTACGTGTTCCACTTGTAGGGATAGCGCACTCTGCAAGGTCGGTGGCAGCATCGAGCCAACTGTTGCTCAGACGAAGCGCACCGTGACGCAGGAAGTTGTATGTATCCCAATGGAACTGCTGGGCATTTACCCAACCGCTGAATGTCTTCTCCTTGGTCAACTCGTTACTTGGCTCTTTGTCAAGAAAGTCGCTGCATGAAGAGAGGCTGAAGGCTGCTGTCAGTACCACTGATGCAATTATAATTGACTTTTTCATTGTCTCTTAAATTAGTGAGTTTGTAAGTATTTAAGTTAGAATGTCACATTGAGACCGAAGTTCACCGTCTTGCAGATTGGGTAGCGGTTGCTGCCATTGCTTTCAGGGTCAACAAGGCTGTCAAGGTGATCCCAAGTAATGAGGTTATTAGCATTCACATACACGCGGCACTGACTCATTCCGATGTGCTGTATCCACTGTGTCGGGAGAGTGTAACTCAACTCGATGTTCTTCAGACGGAAGAACGAACCGTTCTTCAGGAAGAATGAGTTAGGACGCTGGTTGTGGTCGCCGTATGCTGCATAGTGAAGCAGCGGATAGGTGGCGTTAGCCAGATTGTACTGCTCTGTCTCGTTCGGGTTCCAACGACCGAGATGGTGCTCCTTAACCTTACCGCCGTTGATGAAGGCATACATTGCCTCTGCATCATAGTAACGGCTCACGTGGTCAACACCCTGAAGCATCAGTGAGAAGCCGATGCCCTTATATGTAGCGCCCAGTGTGAGAGCGTAAGAATTTTCTGGCACATCGCTGTAGCCGATGAATGTCTCGTCGCGGTCGTCGATGAAGCCGTCGTTGTTCATGTCGCGATACTTCAGGTCGCCTGGCTGCAGGCGGTTGGTAGCGAATGTTGACTTATGCTGGTCGATGTATCCACCCTCAGCGCAGTCGGCTTCGGTGAGGAATCCGTCGACAACAAGTCCGAAGTACTGACCAATGGCATGACCTGTACGCTTGCGGTACTCAGTCTTCAGTGCTGGCTCGTCCATTCCGAGGATTTCGTTCTTTGCATGCGAGAAGGTGAATCCTACGTTATAGAAGAAGTCCTTGCCTATCTGGTTGCGATGGTGCAGTTCCACCTCAACACCCGAGTTCTGAGTTTCGCCGAGGTTGGCGGCAGCCATTGTCACACCTACCCACTGTGGACGGGTGAGATACTCTGTGAGGATGTTGTTACGCTTCTCATAGAACCAGTCGATGTTTCCAGAGAGAAGCGACTCCCAGAGGTTGAACTCAAGACCTACGTTATACTTGTTGGCACGCTCCCATGTCACGTTATAGTTAGGGTACTGCTGCTCATAGATACCTGTGATACCTCCAGTTCCGAAGTGATAGTCGTTAGACAACTGGCTCCACTTCTGCTCATAGAGGAAGCGCTGTCTCACACCGTTTACGAGGTAAACGTCGTTACCCACCTGTCCGTAACTTGCACGCAGTTTCAGGTTGGTGAGCCAGTTCTTCGTTGGCTCCATGAACTTCTCGTTGGTGATGCGCCATCCTACAGAGAATGATGGGAAGAAACCAAAGCGCTTGCCCTTGCGGAAGTTCTCCGAACCGTTGTAACCGGCGTTGAACTCTGCATAGTAACGCTCGTCGTAACCGTAAGTGACACGACCTACAACACCCTGATATCTCTGGGCGAGGTCGGCGTCATAGCGGTAGTCGTTCTGCATGTAGAGCACCATTGCCGTCACGTCGTGAACGTCATTGAACTTGCGAGCATAGTTCAACTGTGCCTCCATATAGAGTTTGTAGAGTGCGAACTTTTCGAAACTGCTTGCGAGGTTGGTGTCAGCGTTATACTTCTGATAGCCGTCCATCGACTGATAGTTTGCAGGGTCGATGAGTTCGTAAGTAGCGATGTTCCTGTTATACAGGTTCTTGTGATAGTTCTCATAGTCGAACGAGAGCATTCCCTTTGCTGAGAGTCCTGGTGTGAGCCAGTCCATCTTATAGTCGGCAATGAAGTTTGTCTCGTTGATGGTATTGTTGCCTTTGTAGTAACCGCCATCGGTGAGCACACCCACGATGTTGCTCTGATACTGTGCGTTACCTCCCCAGAGAGTCTTTGTGGTGTCACCGTTAGGAATGATGTAACTTACAGGATAAATCCAGCCCGGCTCGTGGTTCAGTTCAAAGAATGTCCGGCTGTAGCCGTCGCTCTCGCTGGTGTTAGGACCGCGGCGCTCCTCGAAACGTGTGCCGAAGTTCACAGAGAATGTGAGGTCCTTGGTCAGGAAGAAGTCGGCATTGGCACGGAAAGCATAGCGGTTGTATCCCAGACTTGAACTGTTATTGTAAGCATCGCTGCTGAGGTTCTTGAAGATAGAACCCTGGTTGTAGTACTCGAGCGAAGCATAGTAGCGCATGCGCTTCGTACCACCGCGAACACTTGCATTGTAACGCTGAGCAGGAGCACTCTTCTTGATTACCTCGTCATACCAGTCAACGTTCGGATATTTCAGAGCGTCAACGCCCGAGAGACCGCCTGCAACGCTCTGGCGGTACATGTCGATGTCAGCAGCGCTGTACTGTGATGGCAGTCCGTCGTTGGCAAGAGCCTCCTCCAGCAGTTTCACACTCTCGTAAGAGTTGAGATAGGTGTCCTTGCGAGTAGGTGTCTGCCACTGGAAGTTAGCGGTAAGGCTAACCACTGGCTTCTGCTCCTTACCACGCTTGGTGGTGATGAGCATCACACCGTTAGCACCGCGCACACCGTAAACGGCTGTGGCCGAAGCATCCTTAAGCACTGAGATGGTCTCGATGTCGTCGGGAGCAATCTGTGAGAACGAACGCTCTACACCGTCAACCAGCACCAGAGGCTGTGCGTCGCCAGCGAATGTGGCACGACCGCGGATGTATATCTTGGCATCGTCGGCACCAGGAGCACCTGATGTCTGCGCTGTGATAACGCCTGGTATCTTACCCGAAATAGCCTGAGAGACATTGGCTGCAGGAGTGGAGAGCAGGTCCTTGCTCGTCACCTGTGAGATGGCACCGATGACCGACTCCTTCTTCTGCTGACCGTAACCCACGACAACCACTTCCTCGAGCGCTGTCTCGTCATCAACCATAGTGATGTTGATGCTTGTGCGGCCGTTCACCTTCACGTCCTGCTCCTGATAACCAACGTATGTCACATGGAGCGTAGCATTCTTATCAACCGAAATCTGGTAGTTTCCGTCGAAGTCGGTGATAGTTCCGTTCTTTGTTCCTGCCTCGAAGATGGTGGCACCGATGATTGGCTCGCCCTTGGCGTCAGCCACAACACCGCTAACTTCCACCTTCTGTGCCTGTGCTCCTAAAGAGAGGAGCACGAGGCATGAGAGGAGAAACAGTTTATGAATTATGTTGTTATTCATTACGTTCTGTTTTTAATAATTCTTATATCTGTTTTACAGTCAACCCGTTAACTTGTCCGCTCATTAACTTGCAAACTCATTAACTTGCCAACTTTGCACCCTACTCTTCCGGAGTATATTTCATGAACGGGTATTCCCTTACTTCCAGGAAGTCCATGTAGTTATGCTCACCTGTGATGAAGACATGCATTGGTGTGGTTGTCTCCAGCACGGTATCGTCGAAGTAGTAGGTCATATCAGGCATAGCGCTGCCGCCAGAAGAAATCTGTTTAGCAACTATTACTGTCCGCTAAACTTTCGTCATTAGAATAAAATTAGGGCTGATACCAGATTCGGTGTCAGCCCTTATGGTTACCTTTGTAGTCGCGAAACAAAATCAAACGTAACCATGGGCAAAAGTA
>Ga0256404_1006744_pt1 | contig 18717 bp, 14 predicted proteins | sample RumenRJG_01DNA_FD_185990 | JGI IMG/M metagenome (GOLD analysis project Ga0256404, IMG submission 185990) | Bovine rumen microbial communities from Lethbridge, Alberta, Canada - RJG_01 | ecosystem: Host-associated > Mammals > Digestive system > Stomach > Rumen | place: Canada: Alberta | collected...
CGGCACGGCGTGTTTTTTCTCAGGCCGCAGTTTTTACAGCCCGACCGGGCGCGGAATGCGGCCCTGCGCGGCGCCGGCCTGCTTCCATGGCCTTAAGACCGAAAAAGGCTGCAGTTTACAGGGGGGGTTTTTTATGGATCTGGATGAAAATTTAAGGCTGGAGGAAACCATTGCCCTAAAATGGTCAGCCGTCCAGCCTATGGCATGGTTTGAGGGCGAGTGGTGGAGCGCCGAGCGCATGTTCCGCCTTGTAGATGAAAACGTGAAACGGCTGAAGGAAGCCGGCTTTTCGGCCGGCGACCGGATAGTCACCATGCTGGCAAACAGCCCTTCGTTTCTTGCGATCTGCATGGCGGCGTGGAAACTCCGCGGCACGGTTGCCACGCTGAACGCTCTTGCCGGGCCGCAGGCCCTTGCGGCTCAGATCAGGCATTCCATGCCGGCCGTCATTGCGGCGTCGCCGGCGCTGAAATCGGCTGCCGAAGTTTTCTCAAAGATTCCGGTGCCGACGGTTTTTGTCGGCGAAAAGAACGCCCTGCCGGAATTCAAGGCCGTTCCTTCAGTGAAGTCCGACGAAAATGCGGCGATGATTTTTTATACTTCCGGAACCACCGGCACGCCCAAGGGCGTGCCCATCACGCACAAAAACATCATTTCCTGCACGAATCAGGTGCTGCACCAGGTTCTGCCGGACATCAAAGAGCAGTGCATGCTCAACGTGCTGCCTAATTTTCACACGCTGGGATGCATTGTCGCCGGATTTATGCCGCTCATTATCGGCATCAGACAGGTGATCCGTTCAAGCTTCATGCCCGTGGAAAACACGATGCGCGCCATTGACGAAGGCGGCGCGTCACTGCTTATTACCGTTCCGACGCTGCTGCATTTCCTCTGCGGTGCTGCCGCAAAAGCGGGCTGGAAGCCCCGCTATGTCAAATACGTCGTTTCAGGCGGCGACCGTCTGAGTCCCGCACTGCGCGCCCGGACCGAAGAGTTTCTCGGCGCGCATGTCATTGAGGGCTATGGTCTGACAGAATGCTCTCCCATTCTTGCGGCGCAGGCCACCGGCGGTTCGCCTGAGGGGTCGGTCGGCCCGCTGCTTGATGAGATCGAGTACCAGCTGCACGACATGGACGGCAGCCTTCTCACCGGGGACGAGGGCGTGCTCTGGGTGAAAGGGCCCAGCGTGGCATCAGGCTATTTCAACGCCCCCGAGATCACGGCGGACAAGTTCAAAGACGGCTGGTTCAACACCGGAGACATGGTGCGGGTTGACGAGGGGCGCAACGTGTTCATCAAAGAGCGCGTCAGCGACCTGATCATTGTGGGCGGCTTCAACGTTTACCCTCAGGAAGTCGAGGCCGTTCTCAATTCCCATCCCAGCGTCAGGGAGTCGGCGGTCATCGGCGTTTCGCGTTCAGTCACGGGACAGATGGTGAGGGCCTATGCCATTCTGCGCGAAGGGCAGGCTGTTTCGCCCGCAGAGCTTGTTGAATGGTGCCGCCAGCGGCTGCCGCACTATAAAGTGCCCCGCCATGTGGAGATCGTCTCCGATTTCCCGCGCAATTCACTTGGCAAAGTTCTGCGCCGCAGGCTGCGCGAAAAGTACGAGGGTTCTTCTGACGAATAAATAAACTTATTCTGAGCCGGAAAGACAGGCGGGCCGCCCTGCAGAGAGGCCCGCTTTTTTATGTGCCGGCGTAAAATGCGGAACCGGGCTGCATTCCGTCTGTTTCCGCACGCTGCGGCTGTCCTTCTGTCCGAACGGCGGACGTCGGCGGATACAAAAAGTTTTTTTGCGTTTTCCACCTCCCACAGACCTGCGGGAATGTGGTAATATAGCCTGTAATGTGTGTTCTGCTTCGGAAAGACAGAACATTTTAACCATCATCGAGATATCTTTTTGAGGGGATGTGTCAGAGATGCTGCTGAGCCCAAGCCGCGCAGACTGCATTGTTTTCGGCGTAGATGGCGTTCTGGTGGACGGAGGTGCTGCAGAACTGTCGGCTGCGGCGTCCTGTCTGTCCCTCTGCTGGGATGAGAAGCTGAAACTCGGCGGCGGCCAGCCGCCTGATCTGTCGCCTTACATCGCTGCGGCTGAAAAAAGCCTTGTGCTCAGCTCCGCCGGCGACGTTGTGTGGGGCCTGCTGGCAGTGGCCGCAGTTTCCGGAAAGAACGACCTGGCGGAAGCGCTGCCGTCCGTTCAGGCATGGGAACGGATCCTCAAAACCGCGTCAGAACCCTCAGAAAGCGGCTTTTTCTCAGCGCGCGCCGTTATCGACCGCATTGCCGTCAACAGCCTTTACTGGCAGATTTACAACGCGCCCGCGAAGTTCAACGCCGAGGGAATCAAAGTTTCAGGCGGCGCTGCGGCGCTGGAAAAGCGCCTTTTCAAACGCCGCTGGGATCAGCTGCCCATGCGCGTGGGAATTTTTACAACCCGTCCTGAAAGCGGCCTCAAAGCTGCATTAACCACGCTTGAGTGGGAGGATTTCCCCCGCGAGCAGATGTTCTTCGGGCAGACAACGCCGGACGGAATAGAAACTTTCTGCCGCAGCAGAGGCTGCAGCTGGCCGCTCTGCATCGGCGGAGCGCCGGCCGAATTGCACCTCATGGAACAGTATGGAAAGGGCGACTTCATTGTCATTGGAGGCGCCATGAACGCCGACACACCTCATTTTTCCAGCGCTGCAGACGCTCTGCGCGCCATTCTCGGCGTCGTGTAAAGCTGATACGCTCCCGTTCTGCGCGGGAGCATTTTTATTTACAGCATAAATTTTTCAGAGAGCGGACTTCTCTGTGCCGCGAGCAAAGGAGAGATACCATGGCTAAATATGTGTTTGTCACCGGCGGTGTCGTTTCTTCACTGGGCAAAGGCATTACAGCCGCATCGCTGGGGGTGCTGCTGAAAAAACGGGGTCTCAGAGTGAGCATCCTCAAGATGGATCCCTATCTGAACGTCGATGCAGGCACCATGAGTCCCTATCAGCACGGCGAAGTCTTTGTCACCGACGACGGTGCCGAAACCGACCTCGACCTGGGGCACTACGAGCGCTTCATCGACGAGTCGCTGACCGGGAACAACAGCTGCACCTCAGGGAAAATCTACCTGTCAGTCATCACCCAGGAGCGCCGCGGCGATTTTGACGGCCATACCGTCCAGGTGATCCCGCACATCACCGGCGAAATTCTGCGCCGCATCACAGACATCGGCTCGGCGTGCGACGTGCTGATCTCGGAGATCGGCGGAACCGTGGGCGACATAGAAGGCCAGCCGTTTCTCGAGGCCATCCGGCAGATGCCGAACGTAGTCGGCAAGGGCAACGTCGTTTACTGCCATGTCACGCTGCTGCCGTACATCAAGGCTTCAGGCGAGCTCAAGACCAAGCCGACGCAGCACAGCGTCAATGAACTGCGCCGCATCGGAATCCAGCCTGACATCATTGTGTGCCGCACTCCCATGCCCGTCACGCAGGAGACAAAGGACAAAATCGGCCTGTTCTGCTCAGTGCCCTCTGAGAACGTCATCGAAGAACAGGATGCTGACACCATCTACCGCGTGCCCGAAGTGCTTCATGCCCAGAAGTTCGACAGCCTCGTGCTGCACTGTCTCGGCATGGACGGCTGCACAGAGCCCGATCTCAGGGACTGGGAGACTTACCTGCATCTGCGCGACACAGCGCAGAAAGTTGTGAACATCGCGCTGGTCGGCAAATATACCGAAAACAAGGATGCCTATCTGAGCGTCAATGAAGCGCTGGTTCATGCGGCTGTCGCCAACGGCGCAAAAGTAAAGATCATCCCCGTTGATTCAGACACCATGACGCCGGAAAACACCGCCGAAAAGCTGGATTTTGCCGACGGAATCATCGTCCCCGGCGGATTCGGCGAGCGCGGAATACCCGGCATGGTGCTTGCGGCCAGATATGCCCGCGAGCATGACATCCCCTATCTGGGCATCTGCCTCGGCATGCAGGTGGCTGCCATTGAATTTGCCCGCGACGTTCTCGGCATCAGCGACGCTGACAGCTTTGAGTTCAATCCCGACACTCCGAACCCCGTCATTCACCTGATGGAGGCCCAGAAAGGCGTCAAAGTGCGCGGCGGCACCATGAGACTGGGCGCCTATCCCTGCGACCTGATCGAAGGGTCAAAGGCCCGTGAGGAGATTTACTGCGTTCCTGCTATCAGCGAGCGTCACCGCCACCGCTTTGAGTTCAACGAAGCGTACCGCGACCGCTATGAGGCCGCAGGCATGAAAGTCGCCGGAATCTGCCCCACCGGCGGCCAGGTGGAAATCATGGAAAACACAAAGTGCCGCTGGTTCGTGGGCGTCCAGTTCCATCCCGAGTTCAAATCCCGCCCCGTCAAGCCCCATCCTCTGTTCAGATCCTTCATTGCCGCGTCGCTTGAAACAAGACATCATTGATTAGAACAATCTGAATTATAATTTTTAAAAGCCCGGATGGACTCTGTCCATCCGGGCTTTTTTCTGCGCTCAAATTTCCCGGCCGGAGAGGGAGCTTCTCATCAGCTGTGCGCTCTGAAAAAAAGAGTATAAACAGCGCTAATGCCTCAATAAAGAAAATAAAATTGATAATCTGCCGGCTTATACTAAAATTTTATGTGTAAAAGGATCCTCCGTCATCCGACGGGGAAGAAACAGGCTGAATGATCCGGCCGCAGATACAGGAAGGAGAGGCAGCACATGAACAATGTCGTTATGACGAAATACGGCAAAGTCAGGGGCAAGTTTGAAAATGGGATGTATGCGTTTCTCGGCATCCCCTATGCGAAGACAAAGCGCTTTCTGCCCCCTGAGGAGCCCGATCCCTGGACCGGCGAGTTTGACGCCACGAAATACGAGCCGGTGCAGCCGCAGAAAACACGTCTTCTGTGGGAGCACATGGATCAGTATGAGTTTGCCGAAGACAAGGGGCTGAACCTGAACGTCTGGACGCCGGCCTGCGACGATCAGCGCCGCCCGGTGATCATATGGATTCACGGCGGCGGCAATGTCGAAGGAACGTGCAGCGTGCCGTGCTGGGACGGTCCCCATCTTGTGGGCGGGCACAATGCCGTGCAGGTGAGCATCAGCTACCGTCTGGGGTTCCTCGGAAACCTGTATCTTGCCGATCTGCTCGGCTCTGAGTACAGAACTTCCGGTTCCACCATGGAGCTGGATAAGATCATGGCACTGAAGTGGATTCACGAGAACATTGAGAAGTTCGGCGGCGACCCGAAACGCGTCACCATCATGGGACAGTCTGGCGGCGCCAAGTCTGTGGGCAATCTGATGGTTTCGCCGCTTGCAAAAGGGCTGTTTCAGCAGGCGATCATGGTGAGCGGCTGCGCTCACTGCCTGAGAGACGTCACTACTGCAGAAATTGTCACACGCCAGTTCCTTGATCTTCTCGGCCTGAAAGAGCGCGACGCAGAAAAACTTCTTACCATGCCGGCTGACGAGATTGTGGCCAGACAGATGGAATACCGCAAAGCATATCCCCATATGTTCGGGCCGACCATTGACGGCGTGGTGTTCACCGAACGCCCCGAGGAGTACATCGCGGGGGGCGGATGCGACGGACTGAATGTGCTGATCGGCTACACCCGCGACGAGAACGGCGGCCACTGGGCCGGTCCCAGCATTGATCCGGAAAAGCGCCGCGACATCATCAGAAAGAGATTCGGCAGGAATTCAGCTCACGTGATCGAACTTTACAACGGCTGGCTGAAGGATAACGCCGAAGGCGAAGCCTATCAGGAAGTGGGCGCTCACTTCAGCTATGCCACCCAGTCGGTGAATTTCGCCTGCATGCTTGCGCGCAGAGGCGTGAAAACCTATGCGTACCGCTGGGATTACAACGGCGACCATGGTCCCGTTCACCTTTCAGAGCTTTCGTACATTTTCCGCACCTCTATTGAAGAGGATCCTATCTGGGGACACGGGCACAAGTTCGACGCTAATTCAAAGCTGATGAACACTACCTGGATGAGCTTCGTGAAAAACGGCGACCCCAACAATGAGATGATCCCCGCCTGGAAGCCCTACACGGCGCCCGCAAACGGAACCCGCATGTATTTCCGGGATAAAGGCCCTGAGGCGCAGCCCTTTGATCTGAACACCTACGACCACGATTTTGACTTCATAGAGTTCAGCCTGCCGATCAATTAATAAGGAGTCGAAAAAAATGTCAATGACGACACTGAGTCTAATTGGATTTTTCTTAGCTTTCTGTGCTATGGCTTATATGTGCATGAAAAGCTATAACCTTTACATCGCTTCTATTGTAGCGGCATCGATTGCCATTCTGCTGAGCGGACTGCCGCTTGGTCAGACGCTGATGAAACACTACGCGCCCGGCTTTGCCAGCTTTATGTCGTCATACTTCTTCCGGTATCTGTGGGGAGCAATATTTGGCATCCTGATGGAAAAATGCGGCGCTGCCTATTCAGTAGCCGAGGGAATTGTACGCGTCTGCGGTAAAAAATTCAGCCTCATCGCCCTACCCTGTGCAGTCGGACTTATGGCTTACTCGGGCATGGCAGGGACCGTGTCCGTGTTTGTCGCTATTCCGATTTTCCTTCGTGTTTTTCAGGAATGCGACCTGCCCAAACGTTTCGTTCCAGGACTGTTCTACTTTGGCACCGGAACGTTTGTGAACTGCGCTCCCGGATCTGCCCAGAACCTGAATGTCATTGCGACCCGCAGCGTCGGTCTTGACCCTGCGGCTGGCGTGTATATCGGACTTGTCGGCCCTGTGATTATGTTTGTACTCGGCATTTTGTATACCTACTGGATCATAGGCCGGGCAAAGGCCCGCGGCGAAGTGTTCTTTGATGACGGCAAGGGCATGCTTTCTGCGAAAAACGAATTCAATGGCAAAAAGCCTCCTCTTCTGCTGGCACTGATCCCCATGATTGTTGTTATTCTGCTCATTAACATCAAACCCGCCGGAAAACCCATGGTGTCGGTTGAATCCGCTGTGTTCTTCGGGTGCGTTGCCACTCCGCTGTGCATGTACAAGTACACTGATTTTAAGACGCTCATTGCTCAGCTTGGCGACGGCGCTGAGAAGTCCATTATGATGATCGGCGCAGTTTGCGCCATGTCAGGGTTCGGCAAAAGCATTATGGCGACGCCTGCCTATAACACAATGGTTGATTTCGCACTGCACCTTAATATCTCACCTCTCACCGCGCTGTTTATTGCCATGAGTGTTATCTGCCTCTGTACTGCTTCAGCCACTTCTGCGGTGAGCATTATCGGCCCCACACTGGGTAAGACCTTTGTGGAAAGAGGATTAAACCCTGTCGCAGTTGCCCGTGTAATGGGCGTATCGGCGACTGTTTTTGAGTCGATGCCCCAGAACGGAGTTATCGTTCTTCTGATCAACTCACTCTGCGGCGAGACTTACAAGGCTGCTTATCCGTATATGGTTGGCATCACGGTTGTGATACCCTTTATCGCCACCGTTGCCATGATTTTCTTTGCGAACACCTGGCCGGCACTGGTCTTTTAAGTCCTTATTCTTTAGCAGTAAATTTTGGGATTTCACCTGTTACAGCATACAAAGGAGGCTGTTTCATGAACTACAGGATTTATCCGGTTTATCTCGGCGGCAGGGATGTTGATATTTCAACGATTATTTTCAGGCACGCTCCCGGAGAGATGATGAGAATGGTCATCGGCGCTTATGTCCTGCAGGACGAGAACGGCGAATACATCATGATTGACACCGGCGCGCCCTCGGCGGACGAGATCCGCAAAAAAGGGTACGGCCTGCGCGAAATGGCGGATTCAGTCGAATACATTGATGCGGTCAGGGCTATCGGCGTTGATCCTGAAAAAGTGAAGCTGATTGTTCTGACTCATCTTCACTGGGATCACGCGTGGAACCTGCAGTACTTCCCCAACGCCGAGATTGTGGTGCAGAAGCGCGAGCTGGCCTTTGCGCTGGCGCCGACGCCCAACGCGAGAAAATCCTATGCTCTGACAAAGCAGATCGGCGGTCCGAACTGGGTGAAGGCGCTGCTCCAGATCAGGGCAATTGACGGCCCTGCTCAGCTTCGTGACGGGCTGAGAGTTTTTCCCACCCCGGGACACACGCCGGGCAGCCAGACGGTAGTTGCAGACACTAAGGACGGGCTTTACGCCTTCCCGAACGATCTGTACATCAACATGAAAAATTACAGCGAAAACATTCCCACGGGCAGTGTGAACAACGTCAACGAGTGGTACGAGAGCCACGAGAAGGTCAGGGCGCTCGGTGCGAAGATCCTGCTGCATCATGACCCTGACAGTTTCAAGAAGAAAGTAATCGGTTAGCGCCGCTGCCGGCGTTTGGAAAATCCGCGGCAGAGCCGGCGCAGATGAAACTTTTCTCCGGAAGCCTGACAGTTTCTGCTCAGGCACGGACAGAACACTGGAGGGCGGAAGATGATAGGAACGTCAGAAGAAAGGCTTCGCGGGCTGCACCGCCGTTATCCCTCATATGTGCCGCACACGCTCTGGACGCGCTTTTCCGAAAACGCCGGCCGTTATGCCGATAAAGTGTTTCTGATTCATCAGGAACGTTCGTATACTTACGGCGAGGTAAAAGAGCAGGTGAACCGCACGGCTGCCAGTCTGTATGCCATTGGCGTGCGTGCGGGCGACCACGTGGCGGTGGCGCTGAAAAACTGCCCCGAATACGTTTATCTGACCTTTGCCATTGCCAAGCTCGGCGCCGTCAAAATTCCATTCAACCCTAAGCTGGGGGCCGACGAATACCGGTACATTCTGAAACAGGCCGACGCGGATTATCTTTTCTGCCCACAGCGCCCTCAGCAGCTTGATGTGCCTTCGCTGAAGGAAACAGTTCTGCTTCGTGACTGGGACAGTTTTATCTCTGAAGGCGACGCGGTCGCTGCAGAAGGGGCCGGGGCTTACAGCCGCGGACATCAGAATCCCATGGGCATGTCAGACATCATGTTCACGTCGGGCAGCACTTCCAGTCCCAAGGGCGTCATTCTGACCCATGACATGCTGCTGCGCTCTTCGTTCGGAACAGTCTGCATGCGGCGCATGGAGTTCGGCCGCCGCATCATGGTCCCGATTCCTTTCTACCACATCTTCGCCTACAACGAAGGGCTTCTGCCGGCGCTTTACGTGGGCGGCACGGTGATCATTTCCGACAGGAAGTTCGACCCGGAAAATGTGCTGTATCTCATGAAAAAGCACCGCGCGAACGACATTATCTGCGTGTCGCTCATCATGCTGCACCTTCTGGAGCAGACCCGCCCGCGGCTTGAGGATTTTCCTGACCTGCACGCCGGGTACTGGGCTTCCACGTGTCCCGCCTGGGTGTGGGACAGAGCGCGGAAATGCTTCGGCATCACCGACGTGACGACCGGCTACGGCATGACAGAATGCGGCTCTACAACCACACTGCTGACGCCTGACGACCCGCCTGAATACGTCAAATCATTTCACGGCAAGGTCAAAAATGCCGGCGCGCTGGGAATGCCAGAACTTGGCGGCAGGCTTCTGAGCGTAAAGATCTGCGAACCCGGAACAGGCAGAGAGCTGCCTGCCGGCGAAACGGGCGAAATCTGCTGCCGGGGTGTCACTGTGACGCCGGGATACTACAAAAATCCCGAAGCCGACTCCGCAGGCTTTACTCACGACGGCTGGTTCAGAACGGGCGACCTCGGCCGGATTGCAGAAAACGGGTATCTCGTCTATACGGGGCGCATCAGCGACGAGTACAAGATCAACGGTGAAAACGTTTCGCCCCAGTACCTCGACAGCGTGATTTCCCGCTGTCCCGGCGTCCGGGCGGTTGAGGTGATCGGAGTTCCTGACCAGAGATACGGCGCGGTGGGCGTTGCGTTTATAGACCCGTGCGATTCGGCAGATCACGGGGAAATCGTCAGTTACATGAAAACCCACCTGGCCGGGTTTCAGATTCCGAAATATATCTTTTACGGTAAAAGCGGGCAGTGGCCGCGGGGCAGTTCAGGAAAGACGAAGCCCTCGGACTTTCGGAAAGTCGCGGTCCAGTGCCTTCAGTGCAGAGACAAGGCGGAGTATCTGATCAGGGAAACGCGATAGCGCGGCTGAAGCGCGGTACGGTTCGTTTTGATTAAAACAGAGGAGACGGATTTTCATGAAAGTATGGCTTATTACAGGCTGCTCAAGCGGCATCGGCAAAGGTGCGGCAAGGGCGGTGCTTGAACGCGGCGACATTGCGGTGGTGACTGCCAGGAATGCGGCAAAGCTGCAGGAATTCGCAGAAAAATATCCTGACCGCGCCTTTCCCCTTTCCATGGACGTCAGCAGGGAAGACGAGATCAGTGCGGCGGTAGATAAGACCATGGAAAAGTACGGCCACATTGACTACCTGCTGAACATCGCCGGATACGGCTACCGTGCCGCGGTGGAAGAGGGCGGCGAAAAAGAAGTGGATCAGCTGTTCAGGACGAACTTTTTCGGTCCCGTTGCGCTGATGAAGAAAGTTCTGCCCTCCATGAGAAAAGCGCGCAGCGGCGGGATTGTCTGTGTTTCATCCATAGCGGGAGCGAGGCCCGGCATGGCTTCAGGCTACTATTCGGCATCAAAGGCAGCGCTTGAGATGGTGACCGAAGCCCTGGCACATGAAGTGGCGCCTCTGGGCATCAAAGTGATGATCGTCGAACCGGGAGCGTTCCGCACGAACTTCTACGACGCCCTGGGCGGAACATCCCATGTCATTTCGGACTATGAGCCGCAGATCAGCAGGCGCAGAAAAGAGAACCTTGTGCTGAAGCACGACGAGCTCGGCGATCCTGACAAGGGCGGCCGGCTGATTGTGGACACCATTGTGAAAGAAGAACGTCCGCTCCGACTGCTGCTCGGACCGGACGCTGTGAAAGTGGTTCAGAAAACCTATAAGGAAAAATATGACGAAGCGGAAAAGTGGAAAGATCTCAGCGCCCTGACAAGCTATGATTCGGGCGGCAAGAGCGCCGACGCAAAGGGCACGAACTGATTTCTCATTCAGAGAGCGTGTCAATCAGCTTCAGGTGGCGCTGGTACTGCTCAGGAAAATTTTTTTCAATGTGGGTGATCAGCCCTGCGCAGGTATCCTGAAAGCGCCGTTCTGTCAGCCATGAGATGGTTGTCGCACGGTACATGTTCTCGTCATCAATGGGAACCAGTACATAGCCGCTGCCGTAATAGCTGCGGAAAGACCCTTCAGCGCAGAATGACGCATATTTATCAGTGTTGGCGCACTGACTGATCAGACGGGTTTCATCAGTGTATTCGCACTCTGTGACGTAATTCGGCTGGAAATGGCTTTTAGCGCAGATCCGGTCGCAGATCTGGCGGAAATAGTGATTTTTTGTAAGACCCACAAGGGGCGTTTTCCCGAGTTCTGCGAGGGTGATGCTTTTTCTTCCCGCAAGCGGGTGGCGCGACGACACCGCAAGTTTGACGGGCTCGTGGGCGATGGTGCGGTTGCTGACTGCCGCATCCTGAATCGGGTAATAGGTCACGGCAAAGTCGATCTGGCGGGATTTAAGCATGGAAATAATCTGCGCCCGCCCTGCGTAGGTCTTCTGAATCGGCGTTCCCCGGTATTCTGACAGAAAATTGCTGGTGAAAAAAGAGGCAAACAGCATGGCGCTGCACGCGAAGCCGATGGTGATGGTCTCAGACTTTTCAGAGCTGAGGCTGTCTGCGTCAGAAAACAGTTTTTCAAAGTCCTTCTGAATGGCCCGGAAATCCTCAAGCAGAGACTGCCCCGCGAGGGTCAGCAGAATTTTGTTGCCGCTCCTCTGAAAGAGCTTCAGCCCGAGGCTTTTTTCCATCTTCGAGATGGAAAGGCTCAGCGCCGGCTGCGTGATAAAAAGTTCCTTCGCTGCAGAACTCATATTCATGTATTTGACCACGGTTAAAAAGTATTGAATCTGAGAGTTATTCATCTTCAGCGCTGCTCCTTTGCAGGACTTGCCGCCGGAACTCCGTGCAGGGAAGCGTTCCGGAGAAATGTTCTATAGTTTAAATATACAAGTATTTTACCATATCTGCATTTTTATTTCAGGAAAACAGACTGCGCAGGAAAAAATCTCATTCCGGCAGCAGGAGGTATTGCATGGGTGAATTAAACGATAAAAAACTTCAGGAACTGAGGGACATCAAGGCTCATCTTCTGCAGGGCGGCGGCCCGGCACGGGCGCAGAAGCAGCATGAACGGGGCAAGCTGACAGCCCGGGAGCGCATGCAGCTTCTTTTTGACAACGGCGAATTTACAGAGTACGGCATTTTCGCCAAGCCCGGCACGAGTCTTCACGGCCTTGACAAAATGGATGCCCCGGGCGACGGCGTGATCACCGGCTTCGGCAAAGTCAACGGACGGCTGACCTGGGCTGTAGCGCAGGATTTTACCGTTCTCGGCGGAACCATGGGCGAGAACCACTGCCGCAAGATCAACCGCGCCAGCGAAGAAGCAGCCCGCAACGGCTGCCCGTGCGTCTACTTCTGGGACGGCGGAGGCGGCCGCATTCAGGAAGCGCATTTTGAAGACGTCCTGAAATGCACCATGCTGGCGTCCAAAAACTCGGGCTACATTCCCACCGTGTCGGTGATCATGGGGCCCTGTGCGGGAGGTTCAGCCTACGCCCCCATTCTGAACGACTTCATGATCTGTGTTGACAAGACCAGCAAGTTCTACCTGTGCGGCCCAACTGCCATCAGGGAAGTGACAGGCGAGACGGTCAACGAGGAAGACCTGGCCGGCGCGTGGACGGAGAACGCCATCTCCGGCAACGCCCAACAGTTTGCCCGCAATGATGAGGAAGCCATCTGGCACGTGAAAAAGTACCTCAGCTATATGCCGCAGAACTGCAAGGAACGGGTGCCGATCCAGCCGTACAGCGATGATCCCGACCGGCTGATACCCGAACTTGACCATATCATTCCTGATTCTCCGTCCAAGGCCTATGACGCACACGACGTCATCAATCTGATCGCGGACAGAGACAGCGTTTATGAGTACCAGCCCTACTGGGCGCGAAACATAGTGTGCTGTTTCGGACGCGTGATGGGCGAGACTGTCGGCTTCATCGCGAACCAGACAAAATACCTGGCCGGATGCTTTGATCTGGATGCTTCAGACAAGTTCGCCAGGTTTGTGGATCTGATCGATGCCTACAACATTCCGATGGTTACGCTGACCGATACGCCCGGGTTCCTTCCCGGCAAGGCGCAGGAGCACGGCGGCATCATCCGCCACGGCGCCAAAACTCTTGAAGCGGCTTACCGCGCCACAGTTCCGAAAATCCAGTTCGTGCTGCGCAAAATGGTGGGCGGCGCCGGCCTGCCCATGGGCTTCAACCTGTTTGCGCTGGATGCCAACTTTTACTGGCCGACCTATGATTACGGCATCATGAACCCCCGTTCGGCCTGCGAGATCATCACCAAGAGCGCCCGCCAGAAAGACCCCGCCCACGCCGATCAGATTCTCAACGACGCCATTAAGGAATTTGTCGATGCGCGCACGCCCTACGCCATGGCAGCCCACATGTGGGCCGATGACATCATTGAACCGAACCAGACCCGGAAAGTTCTGATCAGAACGCTTGAGCTGCTGAGACACAAAAACCCCGCGCTGATTCAGGTTCCCAACAGAGACAAGAAACATCCTGTATCGCCGCGTTAGAGCGCAGCGGCATAAATTCTGAAAATCCGCATCTTTGCACCTGCTGCGGAATATTATGAAAAGGAAGAGTGAAAGCATGGGCCAGAAACCTCTTGAAGGACACAGAGTTTTTGATTTTACCGGTGCGAAGTCAGGGCCGTTCTGTACAATGATGCTGGCTGATTTCGGCGCTGAAGTGTTTGACATTGAAAATCCGCACAAGGCAGACGCCACGAGAAAGATGAAGCCTTCGTTCAACAACACCTCGACAGAGTATTTTTCACTTCACCGCGGCAAGAAGAACGTGCAGATCGACATGAAATATCCTGCCGGCAGAAAGCTGGCTTACGAGCTGATTAAAAAGTGCGATATCTTTGTTGAGAACGGCAAGCCCGGTTCTGCGGCAAAGCTCGGCCTCGGCTATGAGGACGTGAAAAAGCTGCGTCCCGATGTGATTTACACTTCAATTTCAGGGTTCGGCCAGACAGGCCCGTACCGCGACCGCGCCGCGTTTGACACGGTCATTCAGGCCATGAGCGGCTTCATGAGCATCACAGGCCCTGAAAACGGGGAATGCACCAAAGCAGGCCCTTCGCTTTCTGACCTGAGCGCCGGCATCATGGCGGCACTGGGTACGGCCATGGCAGTGATCCGCAGAGACCGCACAGGCGAAGGAACCTACCTCGACCTGGCCATGATGGATACCATGTGCATGCTTCTCGATGTGGCCATCGACGACTACCTGAACTCCGGACACGTAAGAAAGCCTCTTGGAAACAAACATCCGGCCAACTGCATCGCCGAGCCCGTGAAGTGCAAGGACGCCACGTTTATTCTCCAGATGTTCGGCGAGCCTATGCATAAACGCTTCTGCCAGGCTTTCAACATGCCCGACTTCACGCTTGACCCCCGTTTCTCGTCAGGGCCGCAGCGCGTGGCACACCGCGATGAACTGGTGCACAACATCGTGGAGCCGGTCCTTGCGAAATACACCATGAAAGAAGTGGCGGAGATCCTTGAGAAGAACGGGCTCCCCTTCGGCACGATCAACACCATCGACAAGGTCGTGGCAGACCCGCAGTTCAAGGAGCGCGACTGCATCATCAATGTGACCGATTCGCTGAACGGAACCTATCCCACCATGGGAACGCCGTTTAAGTTCAGCAATTTTGACATGCCGAAAAACACGTTCTGCGATCAGCCCGGCGAGCACAACGCTGAAGTGCTCAGAAATGTTCTGGGCATGAGCGACGATGAGATCAGAAAAACTTTTGCCAGTATGGACGTCGAAGTGAAGCTGTAAAAAGAGGTTAAAAAAGTGTTCCACGTGGAACACTGCCTTAAAAAAACGCAGTTCCGTTCTGCTGAAAAAGCCATAGAATGTCCGGCATTCCATTCTATGGCTTGTTTTGTAAATGAAGGCAGAAACTGCGTTATCCTGGTCTGCAGCGCCGGACGGCTTCCGCTGACCGGCGGATCTTTCACTGGAGAGTGATACCAATGGTACTTGCGCTGTGCATGGCGGCGATCGTCATTTCGATCGCGGCGGGCTACAAATGGGGCTACAACACCGGCATTATCGGCGCGTGCTGTGCATTTTTCATCGGCGTGTTCCTGCAGGGCGACTCAGTCGGAACGGTGATCGGCTACTGGCCGGACAACATTGTGTTTTTCTTCATTTCCATCGGGCTTTTCTTCTCATTCGCGACGATGAACGGCACTACGGCGGCCCTCGGGCGGAAGCTTCTCTATGCAGTAGGCGGGCGGGCATGGGTGCTTCCGTGGGCCTTTGCCCTTGTGACATTTATCGTAACTGTGATGGGCGCCGGAATTTCCGCGCTGAGCATTGTCGGCCCCATGGCCTTCCCTCTGGCGGCAGCAGCGGAAATTTCCCCGCTGCTGTGTGCGATGTCCCTGCTGTGCGGCAATATCGCAGGCGTTTTCAATGTCTTTACCGGCCAGATGAGCGTCAACAGAAGCTATATGATGGACCTGAAGTACACAAGCGAGCAGGCTTATGCCATGGCTGGCAGCATTTCGCTTATGCAGATCGTCTTTTTTGCCGTGCTCCTGCTGGTTTTCTACATTGCGAGCGGATCATTCAAGACAAAACGGATAGAGGTTGAAAAGCCTGTGCCGTTCACAGCTGTGCAGAGAAAAACACTGGGACTGATTCTTGGTGCCTGTGTCGTGATGGTTGTTCCCATGGTTCTGCGGCTGATTTTCCCGTCGGCCAAAGCCGTCAGGACGCTGGCACGCTTTGTGCAGCCCCAGTGCGTGATGATGTTCAGTGCGCTTGCTGCCTGCATGATGAATCTGGGCGATAAGAAAGCGATCTATAAGAGTATTCCCATCAGCACAATTGTGATGATCGCGGGCTTTACGCTGCTTATAAACGTGGCAAGAAAGGCCGGCCTTGTGGACGTTATGGGAGAATTCCTCAGCAGCAGCATCCCCGTGTGGCTTATCCGTCCCGCATTTGTCATCATCGGCGCGTTCCTCAGTTTCTTTGCCAGCGGTTCAGGCGTTGTGTGGCCCCTGATGTTCCCGCTGGTTCCGGCTCTTGCCCAGAGCACGGGCATTCCGGCCGGCACGCTGTTTGCCTGCATCTCTGCCGGCACAGCTTCTTCCTCGATCTCGCCGTTTTCCACGGGCGGTGCCATGACCATTGCCGGCTGTCCTGACAACGAAGTTCAGGATAAGCTTTCAAAGCAGCTCATTCCTGCGGCAATTTTCTGCCCCGTGGTCGCTGCGGTACTTTCAGTGCTGGGCCTGATGGACTGGGTGCAGTTTTAGGTTCCGGCACGGCCGGCAGTATGCGGACGTCTGAGTTCGTCTGCCGGCAGTCTGTACGTTTTTCAGGGGAGATAAAAATTTCCCCTGCTGCACGGGGAGAAAGGACGCCCGGGCAGCCAGTTTCCTCAGAAAAGCGCCGTTTCTTTCTGCGCGGCACAGCTGACAGCTGAAAACAAACGGGTTCTGATGAACTTTTCAGTTCACCAGAACCCGTATTTTTGCAGCCGTGCCCCGTGCGGAGCCTATTCCAGCCGCAGAAATTTTTTCAGTTCCCCCACATCGCCCGAGGCAAAGCACCAGCCGTCCATGCCGCAGTCCTCTCCACCCTTGATGTTCCACGGCAGGTCATCGATGAACAGACAGTCAGCCGGGGCCAGACCGTAGCGGTCAAACAGCACATGGTAGATTTCCTTCTGAGGCTTGATGCACTTTTCAAGCGCAGAGAACACAATGCCGTCATACAGGTCAGGGCACGGCAGAACGCGCCGCCAGCAGTCCTTCAGGCGGCTGCCGGCATTGGAAAGCACGTACACCTTCTGCCCGCGGGCCTTGAGACCGCGCACAATGCTTTCCATGCCCGGCTTGGGCCACAGGTTGTACCTGTCCCAGCAGGCAATGCTCTTCCGCGCCACTTCACGGGCTTCGTCGGATTTAAGACGGTGCAGAGTATAGCGCAGCACGTCATCTTCGTTCATCAGTCCGCAGTCGAGAAAAGCCCATTCATAGGAACAGTAGACAACGACGCGCACCTCGTCGGCGATTTCGCGGCTGTCAGTGAACTGCTCAATGGCCTTGCGCGAGCTGTACTCCGAAAGCACATGCCCCATGTCGAAAACAATGCTGCCGTAGTTTCTGGGATCCTTCATAGTGTCCTCCGCTTGAAGAAATATGATTCAGTGTAGCGTGACACCTTCGGTTTGTCAAAAGAAATCCAGCGGCACGCATCAGTTCCTGATACCCCCGCTGTTCCGCGGGAGAAAGCAGCGCCCCTTCAGTGCGTAACGGCGCCGGCCGCATGTCCCTGCCGGCGCCGTAATGACGCACATCAGACCGTTTTTTTGTCCAGAGCCGCTGCCAGTTTTTCGATCATTTCCGCAGCCGGCTCGAGCCCCTTTTTGTCGCTCTCATCAAAACGCCCGAGTACAGGACTGTCAATATCAAGCACGCCCCACAGCTGGCCGTCTGCAAACAGCGGAAAGACAATTTCCGAGCGCGACGCGCTGTCGCACGCAATGTGCCCAGGGAAGCGGCTTACGTCGGGTACAATCTGAACACGCTGTGTTTCCGCTGCCGTTCCGCACACACCTTTACCCATCGCAATGCGGGAACAGGCAGGCTTTCCGCAGAACGGCCCGAGCACCAGATCGCCTCCCCGTCTGATGTACAGCCCGACCCAGCTGACGTCGCCCATTGTCCAGTAAAGAAAAGCCATGAAGTTGCAGAGACAGGCCAGAGAATCTTTTTCTGAGGCCGCAATGCCCTGCAGCCTGACCGAAATTAAACGGTAGCGCTGAACCTTGTCCAGTCCCTCGGGAATCTCAACAGAAATCATGATTTCCGCCTCCTGTCGCAGAAGTTCTGACCATCTGATACAAATTTTCTGCCTCCATTGTACCATCTGTGCCGCGTCGGAGAGCTTCTGAGTGAAGAAGTAAATTTTTTTCATCGTCAAAATGAGCTTGCAGTGCGTTCTGTCCGCAGAATCTTAAGGTCAGATTTTTCAGGCAGTGCTTGAGATGTAACTGATAGAATTTGTCAAGATAGTATAACACCGACAGCCGGTTCAGATCCCATTATCTGAGAATATCATACGTGACACGTTGAAAATACTACTTTAAAAAATCAAGAACTGGATCTGAATGATTACTTGTTTTTCCGCACAGTCCAGCCCGGCAGAAAGCATCCGGTGAGAACCTGCCGCAGCGCGCCGGATGCAGACAGTGCATCAGCGGCAGGCACATAATAAGTAGAAAATCCTCCTGATTCTTTTTTCAGCAGACAGAAAAGGCTGTGACGGTTGATAATATATATTCTGAAAATTTGTGAATTTGTCCATAACCATTAATTTAAAGTCTTGAGTATGTGAAAATGTAATGAATATAAGCACTGAAATAATCATAAATGAATTAAATGTCAGTAAAAGGAAACAGTAAGTAAATATATAGTATATACATGTTATGAAATGTAGATATAGACAATAAGCGGTCGGTGATGTATCATCTCTGCTGTTGCGCCTCCGGAGATGACCTCCTGAGCG
>Ga0256404_1006745_pt1 | contig 18713 bp, 16 predicted proteins | sample RumenRJG_01DNA_FD_185990 | JGI IMG/M metagenome (GOLD analysis project Ga0256404, IMG submission 185990) | Bovine rumen microbial communities from Lethbridge, Alberta, Canada - RJG_01 | ecosystem: Host-associated > Mammals > Digestive system > Stomach > Rumen | place: Canada: Alberta | collected...
TGGGCTTTGTTTGTATAAATATTATAATTAGGTTATATCAGTCAATGGTCAAGATGAACTCGACTAAAGTCTCGCCATTGACTGATTATAAAACTAAACGCACGTTAATATAATGTTAAAGTCAATATAAAAATGCACAAAAAGTTGAAAATAAAAATGTACAATTTTTTTACTCAGTTTGTATGGGTTCAGTTAATTCTGAACTTGTTTTAATTTTATCTTTTAAGCGGTATGAATTACCATTTATATTGATTATATGTGAGTGGTGTAATAATCTATCTAATATTGCATTCGCTAATGTTACATCATTAAATATTTCATGCCATTTCCCAAATGGTTTATTAGTTGTTATTATTGTTGAATGCTTTTCATATCTTTTGTTTATTAACTGAAATAACATATTTGCTCCTTCTGGATCTACTGGTAAAAATCCGACTTCATCTATCACTAAAACTTTATATTTTGCATAATGATTTATCCTGTTTATAAATCTATTTTCTGAATTTGCTTTCTTTAAATTTGCTATTAAATCATTACAATTTATAAAATATGTTGAGTTTCTATTTTGTGCTGCTATTATTCCTATCGCTGTTGCTAGATGAGTTTTTCCTACTCCAGGACTTCCTACAAATATTATGTTTTCCTTGTTTTCTATAAATCTTAAATTTTTAAAATCTATTATTTGTTCTTTATTTATTGTTGGTTGAAATGAAAAATCAAAATCATCTAGTGTTTTTAAAAATGGAAATCCTGCTGTCCTTACACATCCATATATTGCTTTTTCATTTCTTAATTCTATTTCCAAACTTGTTAATTCATATAATGCATCTACTATATCTTTCTTTCTATTATTTATTAAATCTATATATTGATCTATATTTTCTTTTATTTTTTCTAGTTTTAATATTTCTAAATTATTTGTTAGTTTTATATAATTACTCATTTTATACCTCACTTAATCTATTTATTAAATCTAAATTTCTTCTTGCTATTAAATCTATCTCATTTTGTTCTTTATTTCTCAAGACATTTTGTATTCCTTCTATATAATGTTCTTCTTTATAATTAATATAATTATTTGATATTTTGTGAATTGTTATTAAATCTTTGTTATAATATACATAAAGTTTATTATTCTCTTCTCTTAAAGAGACTGTATGATTAATAAACTTTATTGGTACGGAATATTTAGAACCTTTATAATAAAATAATGATTCATTTGATACTTTTGATGATACGGTATCATATAAATATGAATTTAATATTTTATTGTTGGGAAGTGGTTTTAAATATTCTTTTTCTTTTTGAAATAACATTATAGGTGGAACACCAATAGTTTCATTTATTTGTTTATTAATCTTTAAGTTAATTTCTTTAATTATTTCTATTAATTCTTCTTCTGTTTCAAATTCCCCATTGTATGGAATCAACCAACTCATAAATCTATTAGACGATTCATCTTTCCCTTTAGTATAAGGTTTTTTAGGTTTACATTTTTTTGGTTTAAATCCAATATCTTTAGAAAACTCCTTGAATTCTTTGTAAAACTCCTTTTTCTTTGTATCTACAATACTGCTCATATTATCTGTTAAAGTTTCTTCAGGTACTCCTCCTATATATTGAAAAGTTTTAATCAGGCATCTTTGTACATCCAATCTAGTTTTAAATCTACTATATATAAATATATGTAATCTACTAGCTCCTAGTGTCGATGAAAAAATATTAAATTCAAATACTTCACCATGTTTATTGAACATTTTTATATCTTCCTTCCAATCAAATTGTAATTGTTTACCATATTCTGTTTCATATCTAGGATGAAAGCTATTATTTTTTTTCTTCTTAAATTCCTTAGAATATTTATAAAAATTTGAATAACTACCAATTGAGGAATCTTTTTCTTTTATAAATTCATATGTTCCTTTAATTGTAGATCCTGGTAAAAGTAATTTATCCTTGATTTCATCCTTATACTTGTCTAGTCTAGACTCTTTATTCCTAGTTGTAGATTTACCTTGATATCCTTCATCATATTTTTTTACTGTTCTTCTATCACATTCATGAATACGAGCTAATTCTGAATAATTTGGCTTAATATTGTTTGTCTTCATTATTAATAACTCCTGTTTTAACTTATTAAAATCTCTCATGCTATACCTCCAATTATTATTAAAAGTATAACAAAAAGAATGTACAAAAATGAGCATTTTTATATTCCATTTTTTGTACATTCTTATAGTATCATTAACAAATATAAAGACGGGAACTTTTAATTTTATTTAGTGCAATTAAACTTTTTCTTTACAGATATATAAAATTATGTTATAATACGCTTCAACAGGGGGATAGGTTAGTATTATGTTATAACGAATAATTATGATATCATTGATATAAATAAGATAGGTCGGAATAGACTAATTAAATCTAACAAACCATTTTCTGATATAGTTTTACCAAAGTATAGACCATTCTTAAAAAGAAATGAAGAAGAGTTACAATTAATAGATGAAGTAGTTGGGGGAAAGGTACTAGATTTAGGATATGGGCTGGAGAATCTTTAGAGTATTTATATCAAAAAGGAGCAAAAGAAATATGGGGAGTAGATATTTCAAATAAACAGATTGAAAGAGCTAAAAAAAGATTTCCATATAATAAAGGTCATTTCTTTAATTCTCCTATGGAAGAAGAGATATCCATTCCAAATAATTATTTTGATTATATCATTTCAATATGTTTATAAATATCTAAATGACACAGGAGCGTTTATTGTAAGTTGGACTCATCCAGTATATAATTGTTTAGAAATGAATAATGATAAAGTACTATTCAATAAATCTTATTTTGATGAAAGTGTGAAATTAATTACAAACGGACCAGATAAAATATATTTAGTCAAAAAAATCTTATGATATCTACTATAATAAATTCTGCAATATCATCAGGATTATATGTAGATAAATTATTAGAAGAAGAAACAGTTAAAATAGATGATGTAGATGGCTATAACAGTGACTATTATAGAAAAGAAAAAGCAGATAATTGCCCAACTATATTAATATATAGATGTAGAAAAATAAAATAATTTAAAAAGGAGTAATTAGTATGAACAATATAATTCAAAAAGAATTAAAAGAAGAATTATTAAATATAATTCAAAAGTCTTTAAACGTAAAAGATGATACACAATTAGAAAACTTAAAAAGGGAATATGTATTACTAAAGTATATAGTAAATTGTATAGATAGTATCCCGTTTTTAAAAAAAGAACAAGATAAAATAGTAAACTCTATGAAGAAGTCTTTCAATAAATTGCAAGAAAATATGGAAGATATTCATTATGATGAATTTATTAATAAATATATTCAAAATCTTGGCTCAAACATAAATTATAATACAAAAGTATTTAATAAATACAAAGAACATTATAATTTAATCTATCAAATATTAATAAGTTTAAATAATAAATATAATGATATAAGTATTAAGAAAAATATAATAGATATTATTGTAGAAGAAGAAACTAATAGAGAAGAATTATTTTCAATATATTGGCCTGAAAATGAATATAAAGATATTTTTACTAAGCAATTGATAGAAGATACAATAGATTATTTTAATACGAATGAATTTGATAAAGAAATTTTTGTTAATTATATCAAATCAGAAAGTAGAAAAAGACTAATTAGAAGAATATTACAAGATAAAAATATTGTACAAAGCTTATACAGTAATATAATAAATTATCCTTGTAAACCCAAATTAGAAGATGAAGAAATTGAGGTATTTATTGGTCAAATATTAAATAGATTATATATAAATCATAATAAAGATAGTTATAATTCAATTGAATTACTAAAAATAGAAGATAAATCGTTAAAAGAGATAAAATCTCATATTAGTTTTAAAATTAAAGAAGAAGTTCTTATAAAAATAAAAGAAATATATGGAAGCCTAGTAGAAAATGAAGAATTAAATCAGCTATTAGATTCAATTTCAGTTGTAAAACCATTTAAACAAAAAGAAGATCTATCAAAAATAAATGCATTAAAAGATAATCTAAAAAGTATAATTATAGAAAATGATACTTATTATTTATTTGGTGAATATAAATCATTATCAACAGATACAAAAAGGATAATAACTGAAACATGGAATTGGAATTTAAAAACAGAAATTTACACAATGTTTAATATATGGTTTAAAGAAGATAAAGTGGATTATATATTTGAAAAAGTATATGAAAAAAATAAAGAAGAAATAACGAAATTATTAAATGAATATGAAAAAGAAAACAATGCTGAAAAACCGTATATTGATCATGTTCTAGTTGGAAAAATAGGTCTATTAATAAGAATTACAACCTATTCTGTATTACAAGATAATAAAGAATATTTAATAAAAAATATTAATCAAGATTCAATAAATAAACTTGATTTTACATATATTTCTGGATACAAAGAAAAAGAGTTTGTTATTAATGTATTACCAGAAATACTATGTCTTTTCAAATCAAATTATCCAGTTGATAATGAAAAAAACATATTAATCCGAGAAATAAAAGCAATACAATTACCATATAAATTAAAATATAAACCCAAAATAGAAACAAAAATAGAAATAGAATCATATAACTATATAGACTTATTAAAGAAAAAGGCAAAAATAATAAATAGTTTAAATAACAATATGAAAGAGTTAGATACCATTTCTAACATGTGTTTTAACTCATTAGAAAGTAATTTAACTCCATTTACAAATAAAGAAACAAGTACTTTTTATAAAGACACTAAAGATTTAGTTTCTAGCTTATACAACCCATTAAAAGTATCAATTCCGGCAATTGAAAAACAAAACAAATTATATAGTTTTATTGACTATATAGAAAAACAAAAAATATTATCAAAAGAAGAAAATGAAGAGCACTGGGAAGAAATGATTATTAAATATTTTGAGTGTTACAATCTTATATTTGATAATATTAAGGATTCATTCTCATCAGAGGTAATTAATAAAATAGAAAACAGCTTTCTATTAGATGAATATAAGCAAATTACTGCCAACTTAGCATGGGATTATTTTCTTGCAAAAGATGAACAAGAAAAACAATGGTATTATGATCATTATTGTAATTGTATGAATGAAATTGTAAAAAAACCAAAAATTTATTTGAAAAAACGATTATAAAAAAATAAAAGATAACTCGAATATTAACCTACGGATATCTAGATATATAAATAACTTCAAATAATAAAAAATATTACCTAAAAACAAGGTAATATTTTTTGCAATTATAGAATTTTTATAAAAAAAATGATATTATAATAATGAGAAAATGACAATTAAGGAGCAGAGTATGACAATAGCCAAAATATTTACAAATGATAAGTATTATCATATTGAAAAAAAGAAAGATAGTTATCAAATATTATGTATAACAGATAATAATTCATATTATTTAACAAAAAATCAAATAAATATATTATTTGATGATATTTTTGGTGGGGAAAAACAATATTTAGAAAATAAAGATGGATATGATATATATTTAGATAAAACAGGAAATAAAAGATTTTTTAAAAATAATCAAGAAGACTTTCAAAAACTAATATTAGAAAATTCTACTCAAGCAGTAGTATATCAAAATACTTCTGTAAATGATAATAATTCTGAATCGAGAAATATTGAATTTAAGAGTAAAAAAACGCCAATGAGATCGTATATTCTTTTAACTTGTGAGGTAGTAGCAATTGTAGCAGAAGTTTTGTATGGAACTCAAATGAATGTAAAGCATAATACCAATAATATAGAAGAAATAAATGATTTAGAAACAGTTCAACAAGAAGAATCTATTGACCCAATAACATTAAATGAAATGCTAAAAAAAATAAATGATAGTCCATATTTAACTGAAAAGCAGAAAAAATATTTATCAAATAAAAACTTTTTAGAAGATGTTTTATATTATGCTGATTCAAAATATAAAAAAGAACTTAACTCCATATATTCAGATTATATTCAAATACGCTATTTTACAGAAAAAGAAAAAAAAGAAAGGCCAAATAGCGCTGGCTTTGTAAATTCTGCTCATCCTAATATCATCCATTTATATGATGAAAGTGATGAAATTTTTTACTACGCTGGACCTCATGAATTTGCTCATACAAACCAATACCACCCTCACATTTATAAATATATTGATGAGCCAAGTGCTGAAATAATAAAAGCTGAATATTTTAATGAAGAAGATAAGTCTTACGAAGAGGCCCGAGTAAATCTAGCTTTATTAATGGAGATTATTGGTCCAGAACCAGTCATAAAACTAAACTTTAAAGGAGATTTTGAACCATTTGAAAACATAATTAAATCACATTTATCAGAAGAAGATGCTAATACATTACTAAATGAATATAAAAAGCATGCCAAAGAAAAAATTGAAATAATAGATGGAGTAGAATATAAATATGAACCTGCAGACCATGAAAAAGTGCGAGAACTTTTAATAAAACTATATAAAAATATGAACCCAGGAAAGAGTATAGAAGATGACGCTGAAATAGAGTATATACTTAATAAAAAAGAAATCCCAATAGGAAGATATTATTTTAATCAGCATCTATATGATTTTTATAAATCTAATGATATATCTATTCCATTAGAAATACCATATACAGATAATTTAGAAGTAAAAACAGTAATATATTACCAAAATACTGCTATAGAAACAGAACAATTAACTGATATATTATCTAAAGATAAATTAGATGAAAATGAAACTATTCATATTATATATACCGAAAATGGAAATGATTTTGAAAAGGAATTGGGTTTAAGAAATAATAGTATTAATAAAATAGTAGAAAATAATATGACACTAAAAGACTTAATAAATAATAACCTTATAACTATTAAGCGTTGTATACTAACTACAAAACATGAAGAAGAAGTAAAAAATAAATCCATAAAAGAATTATCAAAAGAATTATTTAGCATTAATATAAGTTACTATAACGTTATACTAAAAGACGGAGAAACCATAAATGTAAGTACATATAAAATGAATGATAAAAATGAATATGGACTATATCTACAAAAAAATCTTAATATTCATATAAGACCAATTTCCGAAAAGTTTCCGGACCAAGTAAGACCATTATCTACAATGAGAAATAGAATATTAAGTCTAAGAAAAGCAAATGAAGAACTTGAAAGTATAGATAGACCATATTTATTTATTGAAGAAAATTACCAAGTAATGAAAAAAAAAGAACAAAATAACTATGTATATAAAGAAACAGCGAATATAAAATATCTATGTATTTTAATGGAGATTATAGGACCAAAACCTATTCAAGACTACATTTTATATAAAGACAATGCTATTATTGAAAATTTATTATATGAATATTTAGATAAAGAAGATGCAGAAAAACTTTCTAGTGAACTAAAGAAAAAATCCGAAGAAACTAATCCAAAGGTTTTATATAAACTGATAAAAAAACTATATGAGAACAAGTATCCGGGAAAGCAAATAGAAGATAATACTAATATAAAAGCAATTATAGAGTTTGGGGTATTACCTCCAGAAACTCACTCATATTTTACACCTAATTTATCTAGTTATAATGAATTTCAAAATATTGATTATTCAGAATCAAACACTTGGGAAGTTGGCGAAATGCCTTATTATTTACATAACGCAATAGTTTACAATTATAATCCTATTACAATAGAAGAATTAAAAGAATTATTAGAGACGTCTAATTCAAAAGAAGATTACATAGAAATAATATACAAAAAGAAAGATGATTCTGATAATAATACACATCAATTTATTAATAGTATAGAGTATTTTAATTATATAGATTTGCTGCAAAAAATAAATAATGGAGAAATAACAGTCTTAAAATGTTCAAGAATAGAGAAAAAAGAACTCAACAATAATGAATTTACTGAACATATATTAAGTAATAAAGATAAAAAAATCGTGATAACAATAAACTGTAGTGACGGAATAACACTGACCGGGATAAAAAAAGCAAATGAAGATACTATGACTTTAACAAAAGAAGTAAAAGGTGTTATTACTCCAATATCAGAATTATTTCCAGAACAATGTGAGCAAATGCTACTTCACTATTAAAAATGCAAAAAAAATAAGGGTTATCCCTTATTTTTTTAATACGATAGCTGATAAGATATTTATATCAATATCATTCAATCTTCAATAATATATTTAAGATTATGTTAAAATTATAAGATACTAAAACTAAAAATTAATTATCAAAATATAAAGAATGAATATTATTATATATATCTATATTACTTATTGAATCTATTATTTATGCAAAATAGGAATTAAAATCTTTTTTTTACCATTATCAACAGTATTGGCATTAATTAAATCTAAATCAGAATAAGATAAATCATTATTAATTTCTATAGGGAAAGAAATAGTTTTTTCAATATCATTTAATCTTTTTCTAAAAAAATCTTCAACAATACTATCATGATCAGGAGTATTAGACTGATACATTAAATATTCATAACCTAAATTTAGAAGATTTAATATTTTTTCAGCATTAGCCTGACTATCAATACTATTTAATATAGTCAAGTCTCTAAATAATCCTAATTCAAAAGAACTTTTTAAAGATGCACTGCTTCATTATCTATCTGGCTAGAGACAGATACACTATCCACTATATCTTTTCTATAAAATTCTGTCGCTAGTGTCTCAGTCAATTCCTCAATAGTTTTTGTATCTCCTTTTTGTACTTTCCTACACAAATCGATATAGTTATCCAACTGATAAGAGTTAATCAAAAAATCCCCTAGCTTACAAAAAGAAAACATAATTGCATTATACCAAATCCAGAACCGTATTAAACTAGTAACACTAGAATGTACAAAAATGTAAGGAATAGAAAATACCCCCGAATAAAATAAAGCTCTTTTTATAGAATAAAATGATTCTATATTTTCTCCCTTTGCCTTTTTTTTATCACGAATAGTATTATAAACTGTATTATAATAATCCTTTAAATCATTTATTTCACCATTCTTAATTAATGGTACATTTATCCCTTTTATTGATTTACATATATAAGGAATATATTTAGAAATAAGATTCTCATTTTTATTAGATATTTTTTCTTCTATAGATTTTATAGAACTAATTACATCATCATTTAACTCAATATTTCTTAAGTCAAAAATATATTTCGTAATAGATGGCAAACTAGAAGTTACAATAACTAAAAATTCATTATCAAAATAAATAGAATTAATAAAATCTAATCTTTTTAAAGAATCCAGAAATTTAAGAAAATCCTGATTATGCAAACTATAATTATTATAAAATTCCTTAGTATTACTATAGATATCTGCTATTAATTTTCCATCTTTTAAAGATACATTATATGTTTCAATAAAACCTCTATAGTTTAATTCATCTTCCAAAAAAATCTTGTTCATAAAACCCCCAAAAACCTAAATTAATTTCAGCATATTATATCATAAATTATATAAATATTCAAAAAATATATAGAAAAGTTAAAAATAGTCTTGCTCCACAGAGATTTTGTTGAACAGTTAAATCATATTCCATTAAAATCCTCTCATTTGTTCTAATACTCTAACATATAATCTTATTATTTAAAAACATAATTTAATTATTATTCTTTTTTTGCTAAAAAGGCCATAAACTGAGGAAGTTCACTAAATCTATTATAGTAATTTTCATCTATACTTTTACACTCCTCAATACATCTTGATTCCTTAAAATTTTCTACTAAAAAACCATTATTAATTAATAATTCAAAATAATAAGAGGGTGGAGCAATAAACTCTTCTAATACTTGATTATCTCCAAAATTATTAACTCTTTTTTTATGAGAAAGATAACCACCTAATAAAGTATTCCCTTCTTCTCCTGCTTCGAAGCCTATCACATGAAATACTTTATTATTGTAATTTATTCTTTCAGTAGAAAATTTCATAGGATGGCTTGTTGAAAATAATACTTCTCCATTATCCTTTAATACTCTAAATATTTCTTTAAATACCTTATCTTTATCTTCAACATGAGTAATGGCTAAACTACTATATATAAAATCAAATTCATTATTAGAAAACGGTAAAGATAACATATTACTAACATAAAACTCACAGTGAGGATAACTATTTTTAGCAATTTCAATAGATTCTTTAGAAATATCAATACCAATAATCTTATTAGGATTATATTTACTTAAAAGTTCACACTCTTCAGCAGTACCACATCCTAATAATAAAATGTTTTTACCTTCAATGTTTGGTAGAATAGATTCCATCATAGGTCTTTCTACAAAACATATTGATTTCATTAAACCATTAGTTATTTCATAATGTCTCTTTTCCGCAAAAGAGTCATAATCATTTATTTTATAATTATTATTCATAATCATTCCTCCAATAATATTATACTATCATATTTTAAAAATACTTGAAAATATATGAAAAAAATGATAGAATATGTCCAACTTTAAAGGGGGATTAAATGGAAAAACAAAGTTTTAAAGATACATTAATTACTGATACTAAATTCTATGATCCAAATACAAGTTGTGGGAAATATATAAAGAGAAAAGGATTCAATCTTGATGATTTGTTAGGGCCAAACTATGAGAAAATACATAAAAAATCACGATCACATACAAGAAGACAATTAGAAACATTAGTAACAATGCTAAGACATGTATATTTAGGAGAAAATTTACCAGATAAAAATATAGAACAATTAGATTATAATTTATCATTTGAGCATATGATAGATAAAAATAAAATTGCTTATAATTCAATTGAAAATCTTTATATGTGTAATCATTATAAAAAAAACAACTTTTATGCTTTTAATTCATGGGGTGCTATTGTTGCATATAATTATTATAAAAAATGTTATCTATATTTAACCGATTATTTTAGTTGTTTATCAAAAGATATAGAACCATTGTTTAATATGTTTTATAAAGAAGAAGTATATGATAAAAAATTAGGACTAGGTAACAGTATAAAACTTATCGATTTTTTTAAATGGGAAAAGTTAAAAAAAGAAAAATATTTATACCCTTATGCTAAAGCTTATATAGATGCATATAATTCAGTATTTAAAGATATAGAAAACGAAAGAATCTTTGACTTAAGGATGAAAAAAATTGCCAAGCATGAAGATATATATAAAGATTTAATAGATAAATTAAGCAATACAGAAGACATATTAATAAATCTATATAAACAAGTAGGACTATTACCTAAAGATAGTACAGAAGATATAAATATAATAGAAATGATAAAGAACAGACATAATTAATATTTAATATGAGGAGAAATAAAATGGATTATGAAACTTACTTATATTACTTATATAGAAATAATATAGCAAACTTAGAAGTAGAAAAACAAAATATAGAAAGAAGAATTACAGGATATAAGAAAAATATAGCCAAAGATATGGCATTAATTGGAGGAAGTGTAGTATTAACAGGTGTTGGTATTTATGGAATGTATTATTTTGCTCCAGAAATAATAGATTTAATTAAAAACGATGAAGTAATAAGAGTCTCAGCAATAAAAAGTGCAATATTACTGCAAGGATCGTTTAGTACATCATTAATAGGATTGATTGCTTCTTTATATGGTAAAGCAAAAATCAAACTAGATTGGGATGATTATAATTATCATAAAGATAAGCTTAATAAAATAGTAGATGTAATAAAAGAAAAAAAAGAAATACCAAAAAAAATGGTACTTACTAAATAAATAAAACAATTATGAAAGAAGGGATAAAAATGAATATAAATGAATTAAATAGTAAAATAGAAGAAATTGATTTTAAAACAAAACAATTTATAAAAAAATTAAATGATGAAAACATGATAAAATTAGAAAACAAATATAATAAATGTTTAACTCTAATCCGTGAAGAAATAGAAAATTACACAAATAGAGAAGATAAAGAGAATGAGAGTTTATATGTAAATACTATAAATTTATTAATGAAAGAACTTGATGCTTTAGCATTTAGTATACAGCTATTTTAATAAAGTAGATGAGTCAACAATTTATAATTTTATTGAAAAATTACTAGTAAATGAAAAAGTTAAAAATAAATTTATAAATGTTTCTCTTAATCTACTAAGTAAAAACATGATTAGTGAATTATCTTATATCTTATCAATATTAGATAGTGAAGAGGTAAACGAAAAACTTCTAAATTATAATCAATTAACAAGAGAAGAAAAGGATAATTATTTGAAGAAAGCATTTAGCCAATATTCAAAAGGAATAATAAATAAAGAAGAAACTCAGATTTTGGATAATATAAGTTATTTAACTGATTTATTAATAAGCAGTGAAAAAGAATATTATAATGAAAAATTATTAGAAATTTTTTTAGATAGTATAATAGATTATCCAATAATTATTATTGATAATAAAAGAGTTATATTTAATTCTTATGATTTGACAAATCAATTCGAAGTTTTAGATATACAAATGAGTTCAGTCGATACAATAAAGTCAATATCATATCAAGTTCCACAAACAGGAGAAAATATATATATAGAAAATATAGGCAATGCTGTACTATCTAAACATTTTTTTCCAAATAATCATTCTTCAATAAGATATTATTTGAATGATTTTGAATTATCTGAAAATGATTATTATACATTCCTTGAAGTAAGTAAAAAAAATAACAATAAAAAATATAAAACTCCTGTATTTGATGATGAACGCTTTTTAGCAGATATTCTAAAGGGGCCTGTTTTGGATGAGGGAGAAAATGATTTTGATTCATCAATCATTAGATTATTCGGTAGCGAAAATATTGAGGTATATTTAGATGAAAAGACAAGGGAAGAGTTAATAGTACATAGATATCCCTATTACAATTTCATATGTTCTGAGAGATTCCCTACAGATGATAGTTATTCAATTAAATATTATATAAATAATGAAGAAGTATCTATTAACGATGTTGAAAATCCATTAGAGTACTTAAAAAAGAAAAATTCAAGAAAAGTATAATAGAAGTAGAAATAAAGTGTTCTATTTCTTTTTTTTAATTATTTACAAAATAATATAAATTGATTATAATATAAAACAATTGAGGTGGAAGAGGTATGAATAATAAAATTAATGATTTAAAATTAGAACAATTAGATTGGATAATTCAATCTAATACATCATTAGGAAGTGTCAAGAATTCTAATTATTATTTATTAGAGTATTTGTTTAATTCATTAATAGAAAAAAATTATCAGGATGCAGAATTAAAAGAAATAATTAAATCACTTGAAGAATCTTTTGATTATGCAAAAAAAGATGAGATTACGTTTATCCATGATTATATTGATTCTTTAAGTAAAAGTATTAGTAATAATGATACAATAAATGAATTTGTAAATAATAAGGAATACAATGAAATTATTTATAATTTATTAATTATCTGTCAGGATTATAATATTTATAATATAAAAGACCAACAAAAATATATACAAGCAACAATAGAAGAACTAAAAAATAGAAAAGACTATTTTAATCAACTTTTCTTACCATATTCAGGATGTTCTACTTTAGAACGGATAGTAATAGGAGACTTTAAAAAATATATTGTTGAAAATAATAGTGAAAAATTTGATTATAGTAAGTATAATAAGTACTTAGAATCAAAAGGAAGAGAAAGATATATTTCTTATATACTTGGAGTAAATTCCTCTGAACCTAATAGAGACAATTACTACGATAATTTGCTTAATTATCCATTTAAACCAAATGTAGAAGGAAAACTAAAATCTTATTTACTATCATTAATAATGGATTACTTTTATACGTATAATTGCAAATATAACGTTGAGCCAATTACCTCTTCAATTGAAATTCTAAATTATGATGAAGAAGAAATAAAAAGATGCCAAGAATTATTAAAATATTCAATAGATGAAAAAACAGTAGATCAAATAAGAAAAACATATAATAATCTATGTAGTTATAGAGAAAATGCCGAGTTATTAAATGTCATAAGTCTAGAGCCTTTTTATCAAAATCAAGATAATATTTCTATTTTAAAATCATATGAAAATATTTTGTATGAAACACTAAAAAACAGTGATATAATACCTTTAAATTTTATTAATTATAAGCAAATGCCAACAAAAATGAAAAAAAACATTCAAAATATTTGGTATAATACAATGCATCATACAATCTATCAGTTATTTTCATATTGGTTAATTAATTATGGTGATTTATTTTTAAAAGTATATGAAAAAAATAAAAAAGAATTTATGAATATTATAAATAGATCTTATAATTTTAATTATTCCGAAGAAGAAATATATGAAAAATTAAAACAGAGCATTGAAGATACTACAAAAAAATATTTAGAAGAAAATGAAGATTTAATATTTAAAAACATTAATAAAGAAACACTAAAAAAAATAACTATAGATACTCAAAGTGAGAAAAACTTTGTTTTATATAGTCTAAAATATTTATTATCTGGAATAACTAAAAAGAAATATATAGAAGAGATTGAACAAATAGTTTCCTTTAATCATAAAGAAATGGATGAAATTGATATAATAAGATTAACTGATGAAATGTATAAAATATCAGATGAATGTTTATATAGAAGTAATTTAACGTACTTTAAAAATATTCCTATTTCTTCAGAACAAAAAAAGAAAGATTTCTCCTACACATCCTTACTAGAAAGAAATGTAAAAATATTAAAAGATTTACATACATCAACTGAAGAGATGATTTTAGCTGATAAAGGAGTTTATTGCTATTTAAGCGAAAGTCCCGCTCTAAATGTTCAAGCTGATATTTTAGAAGACTTAGCATTAGATATGTACATTAGAGATGCATTTGATGGCTTAGAAGAGAAGCTTTCAGTTATAGAAGAAGAACAACAGAAAATGGATTTTTTCACATTTATAAATAACTATTTCCAAATAATAGGAGTTGAAGTAATATTCGATTCATTAAGAAAAAAATTAATTGAATGCTTTTACAACCAATATTCTAATATAATGTATAATTTACCTGAGTATGATGATAAATTATCAAAATACTTAATATCTGAAGCAAAAAAGTATATTTATAGTGAAATAAAAAGTAAAAATGATATAGATCAAATAAATATAATAAATAGTTTTAATAATCACCTTATTAGTGCATATAGTAATTATACTAATAATAATTCAAATAAAACATTATGTAAAAGTGAAAACAAATAATAATAACTGGAGTACAGTATGAGTTTTAATAAACGACTTAATTTAAATCTTATTAGTAAACATTTATTAATGAAAGATTATAGAAGTATTATTACTGAAGAAGAATTTATAGAAAAATACAATGAATTATATCAGTTTTATAATGATAACTCTTCAATAAATTATAAATCAGCGTCTTATGTATTTCCTCATGATATTTATATTAAAAAGGAAAATAAAATAATAGATCAGATTAAAAAAATAAAATTTAATAATAATTTTTCTATAGAAGATAAAATTATAAATATAAAAAAAATAAAAATCTATAGAGAAAAGTTAATTAATATTAAAAAACTATTAGCAATAAACTTTAATATAATAGAAAGATTAATAAAAGAAAGAATAGAAGATAAAAAATTTTTAGAAGATGAACTATCAAAGATACTAAAAGAATATGATAAATGTATTGAAGAAATAAAAGAAAGCACGTACTTATTAATAGTATATGAAAATGAAACACACTGGATAGACTCTAGTATAAATTATATTGATTATTATAATAATTATTATAGTATTCTATCAAAACTAATAAAACAATTAAAAATAAATATAAGTAGTTTTACAAACAAAAATACTAAAAATTCTATAGCGACATTAGAAATAGAAATAGCTAATTATTTAGATGATTTAGATAATAGAAATTACTACATAGAATTATTAAAAAAAGCCATGGAGAATGAAACAAAAATTCTAGATTCTTCAGATTTAGATTTAATAAATGAAATGATAATAAAATATAAGTTATTATGTAATATCACTTCGGAATCTTATAATGAATTACAAAAGTTATATGAAATAAAGCTTCATAAAAAAATATAAAATACTAGAAAAATATCCAGAGTACTGTATACAGTATTCTCCAATAAAAGATTATAAAAAAGAGTTATATAAAAGTGATATAGAAGAAACAATTTCATATTTTGAAAAATATAAATACTATTTACCATTATTTGAAAAAGTCTATTTTTATAACATAGATTTAAATATCATAAATATACTGAAAAACTATAAACAAGAATTATTAGATAATAGTGTATTATTATCATTATTATTATATGAGACTAGGTTCCTTAAAGAAGAATTAGAAAACTATAAAAGGAAATAGGATTGGTTTAATCTAGAAATTAATATCAAAGATTATTTACAAGATAGATATAGTAATTTCAAAGAAATATGTAATAAGAATAATATTATAATTAATGATACTATGTCAATTGAAACGTTTATATATTTATACTGTAATATATATAACGAGTATAAAGAGTTAATAGATTTACATAAAACAATGATTAAAAATAAAGAATTATTTATAACAACACCATTATTTAAAGGAATATCATCAGTAGATTTTAGTACAAAAGTAGGAAAATATTTAAAAGATTTATTATTAACTAGATGTGAAGAGGTAATAATAGATAAAGATGTAAAAGAATTTATATTAAAAGATGAATCTAATATTAATTTACCCAGAAACATAGTATTTAGTGATAATTTAGAAAGTCTATGTATTGAAAATTTAGATTATAACAATCAATATAACTCTATAATTATACCAAGTACTATAAAAAGGTTTAATATAGAAAACAGCAAAATAAATAAAGTAATAATTAATGATAAAACAAATAATTATGAAGAAATAAAACCAATTATTAATTATTTAGTTAATTTATATTATAAAGAATGCAACCTAGAAGAAAAAATAGATTACATAACTGCTGGACAAGTAAAATATTTTAAATATAAAACCTTAAGTGTAATATTAAATAACTCTGATAATAATTATCTAAATGAAATAACGATTAATAATAGTGAAAGAACAATAGAATTAGAGTTAAAAAATATAAAATATATTTATTATTTCATTCCAACTTTTGCTGAACCAATAAAGAAAGAAACTATATCTATGTTAACAAAAGAAAAAATAACAGTTTTAATAGAAAAAACATATTACGGAATAGATAATCATTTTTTAAAATCTAACAATAACAAAGATATAGAAATACGTGAGAAATATTTATGCTCAGACTTAGCAAACCTTGGTATAAAACAAATAATCAAAAAAAGATGAATAAATGATAAAATTAAAAAATGTTATAAGAAAGGGAAAATATGGAAAATCTAGATAATATTGAATATGAATTTTACACGGAATCTCATACTAATAAAAATAGTTTAATAAATATAGACTTTGAAAAAATAAACAGATATTGTTATCCAATAATAATAGATGCTGTAGCTGGGCTAAAAACCTTTGCTAAATGGAAAATAAAAAGACCTAATAATGAATTGTTAAGTAAGAATAATATAGATCCAAATGAGTATGATTTTAAAACCGTATTACCAATCATCATAGAAGATAAATATAAATCATATGAAATGTATTATAGTGATTTAGAAAAAGAATTACTAAGAAACTTATTATCTAAATATTGTGAACTTTCAGATGATAAATTAAATTCTATATTTGGATATGAAGATATAATAAAGGAAATGTGTGAAAGAATTGAAAATGTTGCTGCAACAGAATTTGCATTATTAGAAATAACTTTTCCTCAAGAGGATACCTATTATATAGATCATTACCCAAAGATTAAATTTGATGATCTAATTAATAAAATTTACTCATCCGCTATAATAAATGGTCGAGAAGGTGAATTGGATGAATGGGAGTCATGTACTGACAATTATTTTTCAGTAGAGAATCTATTAGGTTTTAATAGAGAAGAATTAGTTGACTACAGTTTTCTATATTCAACAAATATAGAAGAATTAAAAGGAAGAGATTATATTATGTTTGTGATAGAGGATAAAATTCCCCAGAGAAGTGATAGAGTTAAATATATTGCGCCTATTGAATACCCTAAAGATAGTAAGTTAACGATAAGTGAAATAATAAAAAATTACATATATAGTACATTCTATACAGTATCAGAACCAATACAACGTAGGTTTATAACATTCTTACAAAGATATTGTAGTGAAAAAGAAAATAAATATGTAAAAACAAAAAGTTATAAATAATAATATTTTTAAAAATAGAATAAGAAATGGAGAATAGAATGGAAAACATAAAAATTGAATTCTACATAAAAGCATATGATAATAATTACTGTGATACTGATGTAGGAATTAATCATTTAAATAACTATTGTTACCCAGTAAAAATAGCTGTTAAAACAGAAATAAAAACTATAAAAGAGTGGGAAATAAAAAAACCAAATAGTGAATATTTAGTAAAGAATAATATAAATCCAGATGATCATGAATTCAAATCAGTATTACCTATTATTATAAGAGATGATTTTAAGAAATATGAATCATATTATTCTGAAGAAGAAAAAAAATATTTAAGATATTTATTATCAAAATATTGTGAAGTTTCTGATGATAAAT
>Ga0256404_1006746_pt1 | contig 18712 bp, 13 predicted proteins | sample RumenRJG_01DNA_FD_185990 | JGI IMG/M metagenome (GOLD analysis project Ga0256404, IMG submission 185990) | Bovine rumen microbial communities from Lethbridge, Alberta, Canada - RJG_01 | ecosystem: Host-associated > Mammals > Digestive system > Stomach > Rumen | place: Canada: Alberta | collected...
GAGGAACCATTTATGCCGGATATCAGATTTCCATACGGAAAAGAATTCTTGTCTCTTCATATCCCTGAAGAGCGTTACGCGGGAACGCTTGTTTCCCATATGCACGACTACCCAAGTTTTGCAGTAACAAAAATTAGATAAGGCTCGAAAATCGTTTCTACAAGCGGTTTCGAGCTTGTTTTTTTGTTGTTTATTAAACATATTTCTATAGTTGTTTCATAGTTGTTGTTGTATAATAAATACATAAATACCATATGTGGGAGGACCGTCATGTTCCTTAGGAAAAGCTTGAACCGAAAGACCGGGCGTATCCAGCTGACCATCGTGGAAGCCTACTGGGATAAAGAAGCAAAAAAGAAGCGCGAAAAGGTAAAGTTCTCTCCGGGCTATCTGGATGTGCTGGAGAAAGAGTACGATGACCCTATCGCTCACTTCACCGAAGTGGCCCGGAGGATGACAGAAGAACAGGCCGCGGAACAGGCACCGGTCGTTTTGGAATTCCAGAAGAGCAAGGAACTTCCCACAGGCACTGACAACAGAAAGAACTTCGGATATCTTGCTGTCTCTGCCCTCTACCATGACCTTGGGATCCACGAGTTCTTCGCAAACCGGCAGAGGGCCACGAAGGCGGATTACAACCTGAACGCCATCTTCCGTGCCCTTGTCTTCTCCCGCATCATCCGTCCTGACTCAAAAAAAGGGTCTTATGAAGAACTGCACCGTTTCTTTGATAAGTGTAATTTCACGTTGGATGACGTCTACCGGTCTCTTGACATCTTCGCAAAATACCAGTCAGACCTGCAGGTATGGATCCATGAGCATATCCGCCAGAACTACGGCAGGGATACTTCCCTCGTCTATTACGATGTGACCAACTATTACTTTGAAGTCGATAAGGAAGATGAGATGAAACGGCGGGGGCCGTCCAAGGAGCACAGACCGGACCCGATCGTCCAGATGGGGCTCTTTATGGATACGAACGGTCTGCCCATCACCTATGGCCTGTTCTCCGGGAACACGCTGGATAAGCAGACACTGATCCCGATGATGGGGGAACTGGTGGACAAGTATAACCTTGGCCGGGTGATCGTGGTCGGGGACCGCGGGATGATCACCGGTGACAACATCGCGCAGATCCTCACGGATAGGAACGGATATGTATTGAGTTTCTCGATCCGGGGATCAGAGAAGGCATTCAAGGAGTATGTGCTGGACGAGTCTGATTACCGCAGAAGGGAGGATGACCCTGAAGGCTTCAGGATCAAATCCCGGCAGGCGAACCGAAGGATCCACGTGACGAACCCCTTCACCGGGAAGAAGAAAGATTTCTATGTAGAAGAAAAGCACATCGTCTTCTACTCCCCCGAATACGCTGCAAAGGCAAAGAATGACAGGCAGAGGACACTTGAGAAGGCAAAAGACCTGATCAGCCATCCGGAGAAATACTCCAGAGCTACGGGGTATGGCGCTGCAAAGTACGTAAAGAACGTGGCATTCGACAGATCCACCGGGGAGATCATACAGAAAAAGGGAACAGACCTTTCGCTGGATATGGATCTTATAAAGGAAGAAGAAATGTACGACGGCTACTATGCCATCGTCACGAGTGAGTATGAAAAGACCGACCGGGAGATCATAGATATCTACCGGGGATTGTGGGAGATCGAGGAAAACTTCGGGATCACGAAGAGCGAACTGAAAACAAGGCCGGTGTTCGTGAAGACGATCGAACACGTGAAGGCCCACTTCCTGATCTGCTTTGTATCCCTGGTGCTCATGAAGCTGATGGAATACAGGATCGGAAGGAAATATGCCGTCCAGACGATCATCGAATCTTTAAGGAGATGCGAGTGCTCGCTGATGGACAAGAATGTCTATCTCTTTGATTACTATGATGAGGTCCTGAAGACGATCGGAGAAGACCTTGGGATCAACTTCGGACTCCAGACCAGGACACTGCAGTCCATCAAACAGGAGTTGGGGAATACCAAACGCAGAGAACGGAAAGCCCGGCCTTGATCATAGTCCCGCCCGCTCCGCTTCCCAGCCCGTACAAGGAAGGCCGGGCTTCAGCCTTAGCTGAAGCTGCCGATCCAGGGCGGGAGCTGCCTTATGGCAGCGTGGGCGGGTTTGATAGAAACAGATCAAAACCACCATACGCAACAACTTTTGGGGAATAATAAAAGTCCGTTTCACGGCTTAGTTGAGCCATGATAGCGGACTTTTTTCTTTCTTTTGCTGCAAAAGTCAGGTTGTAGACGTATTTCACGGAATATGCAAGAATGATTTCTAAAACATTCTTTTTATAGTACAATGTATTGCATGAACCTCCGAAATATCTGCAGACCATGCTCGTGTTTCCCGGGGTGTCTTTAACCATATCACATACTGCCTCCGCCCGATGGTGGCCGGTCAGCAAAAGGAGAGGAACCATTTATGCCGGATATCAGATTTCCATACGGAAAAGAATTCTTGTCTCTTCATATCCCTGAAGAGCGTTACGCGGGAACGCTTGTTTCCCATATGCACGACTATCACGCGGAAAAATCGCCGGATGAGCTTGTGAAGGATGCCATGGCGTCTCCCATCGGAACGCCCCGGCTCTCCGTAATGGCGGAAGGAAAGAAGAAGGTCGTCCTGATCGCAAGTGACCATACCCGTCCCGTTCCCAGCAAATGTATCGTCCCGCATATGCTTGCGGAGATCCGCGAGGGCAATCCGGATGCCGATATCACGATCCTGATCTCTACCGGCTGCCACCGTGAAACAACGAAGGAAGAACTGATCTCAAAGTTCGGCCCCGAGATCGTGGAAAATGAAAAGATCGTGATCCATGACTGCGACGATACAGAGAATCAGGTCTATCTCGGCAAACTTCCCTCCGGCGGAGACCTCATCATCAACCGCCTTGCGGCCGAGGCTGACCTGTTGGTCGCGGAGGGCTTTATCGAGCCCCATTTCTTTGCCGGCTTTTCCGGCGGAAGAAAGAGCATCCTTCCCGGAATCGCGTCGAGAAAGACGGTTCTCTACAACCATAACGGGCAGTTCATCGCAAGCCCGAAGGCGCGTACCGGCATCGTAGACGGCAACCCGATCCATAACGATATGCTGTATGCGGCCCGGGCAGCCCGTCTCGCCTATGTCGTCAATGTTGTGATCAACTCCGAGAAGGAAGCGATCTATGCCGTTGCCGGAGATGTCGATCTGGCGCACCGTGCCGGCAGGGAATTCCTGTCCTCAAAGTGCAGGGTAAATGCCATTCCTTCCGACATCGTGATCTCCACCAACGGAGGATATCCGCTGGATCAGAACATTTATCAGTCCGTCAAGGGCATGACCGCCGCGGAAGCTGCCGTAAAAGAAGGCGGCGTGATCATCATGATCTCGAAATGCAGCGACGGGCACGGCGGCGAGGGCCTGTATCAGACCTTCCGCGATGAAAAAGACCTCGGACGCATGATGCAGAGCTTCATCGAGACGCCGCCCGATAAAACGATCATCGACCAGTGGCAGTCCCAGATCCTCGCGAGGATCCTGCTGCGGGCAAGCGTCGTATTCGTTTCCGACGCTCCCGATGAGATCGTCTCCGAGTTCCAGATGATCCCGGCACACAGCCTCGGCGAGGCTCTTGATAAGGCCGATCAGATCCTTTTGGCCAAAGGCATTGAAAACGGCAGTATCCTTGCCATTCCGGACGGGATCTCCGTCATGGTTGTTTAAGCCGGGAGTATTATGCGAAAAGACTGTGATCACATCATCGATTATGCGATCCGGCAGGTCCTGCCGGATGAAGCTGTCCGGCGGGCACTTACAGGGAAAGAATTTTCCCCGGGCCGCCTGATCCTTGTGGCCGTGGGAAAGGCCGCCTGGTCTATGGCGCTCTCGGCGCATGAAACGCTGGGAGACCGGATCTCTGACGGCATCGTCATTACCAAGCACGGCTATTCCCAGGGACCGATCGGAGGATTTAAGATCCGGGAAGCCGGTCATCCCGTACCGGATGCGGATTCCTTTTCCGCTACAAAAGAAGCGCTTTCAATGACGGCCGGCCTCACAGAACAGGATACGGTCCTCTTCCTGCTCTCCGGCGGCGGAAGCACGCTGTTTGAAGACCCGGAATGCTCTCCGGAGGACCTGCAGAATGTGACCAGCCAGCTCCTCGCAAAAGGCGCGGACATCGTCAGCATGAATATCATCCGCAAGCGCCTCTCAAAGGTCAAAGGCGGACGCTTTGCCATGCATTGCATGCCTGCAAAGGTCTATGCGGTCGTGCTTTCGGATATCATCGGGGATCCGCTGGATATGATTGCCTCGGGTCCCGCCTATCCCGACAGCTCTACCTGCGAGGACGCCGCGGAAACGGTCCGACGCTTTGGCATCGTTCTCCCGCCGCTTTGCAGGGATCTTATGAAGCTCGAAACGCCCAAGACGCTCGACAATGTAGAGACCGTCATCACCGGTTCGGTGCGGGAGCTCTGCCGGGCTGCTGCAGACGCCTGTGAAGAGCTCGGTTATGAGACGCATTTTCTGACGGACTGCATGGACTGTGAAGCCGCCGAAGCCGGCAGCTTTCTTTCCTCCATCGCAAGATCATGGCAGAATACGGATCACTCTGTCGCCTTCATTGCCGGAGGGGAGACCGTTGTTCATCTGAATCCGGCAGGCACCGGCATCGGAGGCCGCAACCAGGTGATCGCCTTCAGTGCTGCGGAAAAGATCGCAGGCCTGAAAGATACGGCCGTCTTTTCCGTCGGGTCCGATGGCAGTGATGGTCCCTGCGATGCTGCAGGAGGATATGTGGACGGCACTTCGCTTTCAAAACTGAAGGCAGCCGGCCTGAATCCTTTTGATATCCTTATGGATAATGACAGCTATCACGGGCTCGATGCCATTGGCGGCCTGATCAGGACCGGCGCCACAGGCACCAATGTCAATGACGTCTCCATCGTGCTGATCCGAAGATAACGTCCTGCATCCAAAGCTTTGCTATCCCTGACAGATGCTTTTTTCCAGCATGTCCGCCCGGACAGCATCGTCCCTGGTGACCGGATGCTCCCGGTCTTCATACCTTGCACGCCGGTAGATCGCGGCAAGCTCCAGGATCTCCTCCTGCTTTTCAGGAAACAGTAAGATGGCGGCATCCGCGATATCTGTGCTGAGGCAGTTTTTGGGAATGAAAGCAGCCTCTCCGGACAAGGTCTCCTTTTCCTTCTCCCGGATCTGCCTGATAAAGTGCTTAAAGCGCCTTCGGATCCGCCCCTGAGGCGTAAAATGCTCAAGCGCCCGCTCTCTGAAAGGCCTTGCAGCTGCAGGACTTATCCGGCTTCTCAGCTCACCGGATACATCAGGGCTTCGCTTTATTCCCGTCCGGTCCGCCAGCATCAAAAACACCCGGAGGATCAGCCAGCCTGCCAGAAGGAGGGCAAGCGCAGCGGCGGCAGCCGTAAGCCAGGACGGTACCACTGTATTTACGTACTCTGCAAAGGCAGCAGGATCCTGCGCCTGCGGCACCTCCTCCGGACCCTGCAGGGAACTCTCCCTGTTCCCGAAAAAGCGGATCAGGATCGTGACGATCCCGTAAATGATGTAGCCGATGGTATAGGAGAATACCCAGAGCACGCCTCTCAGGACAGCTGTGACCGGCCCTGCCCAAAATAGATACAGCAGTTTCGATATTCCGTACAGCACATTTGAGCTGCCAAGCAGCCAGACCGCAAGAGCGATTCCTCCCATCAGCAGAAGATTGCTGAGCTGGAATCGCTTTTTTGTATAAACGGCCGGATCCTGACGCAGGATCCGAAACAGCAGAATCTGCATCAGGTAATAAAGCATCACCGGCGGCATGAGCAGACGGAAAAGGGAAAGGAAGCCCCCGCCCCGTCCCCAAGCTTAAACAGCGATAGAAAAAGCAGCGCGCAGAATATCAGGCTGACCCTTCTGCATTTTTCGATCTGGCGGTCATACTGCGCCCCGAAGTATCTCCTGACGATCAACCATATTAAATAAGCTGCCGCCGGGAGCATGAGTACAAAAACAGAAACCGGCAGTTCCAGATAGGTCCTGAAAAAGACTGCCAGTATGTACCAGGCCAGAACATCCGTAAGGAATTTGAGGATCGTGATCAGGACCACCGCCGGATACCTCCCTCCCCTGCTGCCAGAACCAGTACCGGCTGTCCGCTTCGTATACGGATCTGTTCAACTCCGGTCTTAAGCTCCTCCATATATCCTTCCGGATCTTTGTCTTTTTCTCCTCCTTCCGGCGTGATCAGGATGTATGCACGGTTTCCGCCGGCAATCTGCTGCGCCCGCTCCAGCAGCCTTCCCGGAGTTTCCGAGATATCGAGCGTTGCCCTTCCGAGTCCCTCCAGGATACCGCTCATATGGGCAGTGCCGAGTCCCTCGGGAACATACTGCCATTCCCCGATACTGCCTGCGGTCAGCATATTGCTCAGGAAGCTGTAACGGATGCGGCGGCGCTCAAGCGCTTCGATCACGCCGCGTGCGAGAGAAAGTGTGCTTTCCAGAAGCGCCTGATCCGTTTCATATCTTGAGGTATATCCGAGATTCAGGATCACTGCGGCCGAAAAATCTGTCGTATGGTCATACAGATTGACCATCGTCTGCAGGCTCCGTGCCGTCTGCTTCCAGTTAATGGACCGCATAGGCTCCCTTCCGGTATATTCGGAAAGGCCCATGGTAAGAACCGGATCCTCCAGCAGGAACCTGCGGACCGGGATCTCCCCCAGATAGCCTCCAAGAATACTGTCGAGCTCCTCACTTTTCAAAGGAGCCGGGTAGATCACGATCTCCTCATGCCGGTCAAACAGCCGTACACTCCCCTTTAGTCCCGCAAAATCTCCCACGAAAAGAGAGGTACCGCGAAAAACATAACACCCCCTGCGGCTGATCGTAAACAAAAGCTCCTTTGTGAGCTGCTGCCTGGGCATCAGCCAGGTCTTATAGGAAAGGCGCGCTCCCGTAGCGTCCAGTTCTGTCCTGCTGTCCGGTGTACGCTCTTCCTCTGTTTGTTCCCGGACGGATCCATCAGCTCCCGGGCTCATGAGGACCGCAGCAGGAGGGATCCGTTCTGTTACAACAAGCAGCGTAACGGGGAGCCAGGAATGATTCCGAAAAACCGTCTGAAGCCGGAATGGTCTTCCGGGTTCGGCTGTCCTTGTCAACAGACGGCATTCCGCATCCACAAACTGTGGAAGCCTGATCAGAGAGAAATACTCTGCGCCGCCGATCAACAATATCAGCCCGATCACCAGCCAAATCATGCCTGCCCCTCCATCGGAACAGGAATCTCTGCAAGCAGCCTCCGGAAATACTCACCGGTGCGTTCCGCCGATCCTGTACCGGAGACCGTCAGCCGGTGGGCGAGAACATCCGCTGCAAGGTCCCGTATATCCTCCGGGATCACGAAGCTCCTGCCCTCCAGCGCAGCTTTTGCCTTTGCTGCTTTATAAAGGGCGATGCTGCCCCTGGTCGATACACCTGCCAGGATCCGGCTGTCCTCACGTGTCGCCTGCACGATATCCATGATGTAAGCACGGCAGTCCTCACTGACCGTCACCTTATCGCAGGCTTGTCTGATGTCTTCGAGCTCTCCGGGCGTAACAGCCGCCGTAAGCTCCGAGAGGATCTCATCCCTGTCAGGTCCTGCCATCACGGAGATCTCATCCTCCCTCGTCATATATCCCAGGGTAAGCCGCATGAAAAAGCGATCCAGCTGCGCTTCCGGAAGCGGGAATGTCCCGAAGGATTCCAGCGGGTTTTCCGTTGCCATGACGATAAAAGGCTCTTCGAGCCGCTTCGTGATGCCATCCACAGAGACCTGCCTCTCTGCCATAGCCTCCAAAAGCGCAGACTGTGTCCTCGGCGTTGCCCGGTTGATCTCATCCGCGAGTACAACATTGGCAAACAGAGGACCCTCACGGAATTCAAACTCGCCGGTCTTCTGATTGTAGTAGTTGATGCCGGTGATATCCGAGGGGAGCAGGTCCGGCGTAAACTGGATCCGCTTGAACGAGCCTCCGACTGTGCGGGCGAACGCCCTCAGCAGCATGGTCTTTCCTGTTCCGGGGATATCTTCGAGCAGTACATGCCCTCCGCAAAGAAAAGTGATCAGAAGACGGGTAATGATCGCTTCCTTGCCTACGATCACCCGGCTGCAGTTCTCAAGTATACGCTGGCAGATCTGTTCCGTTTTTGTGTTCATTCTTTTTCTCCGTTGGTCCTTGCCCTGTTAAAAACTTCGAATAACAGCTTTCGATCCTGTCTTATGTCCTCCCATTATACAATGGACCGGTTCTGTTTTCCAAAGGAAAGCTTTACGGTCACTATAAAAAAAGGAAGCCGCACCGGGCAGGCTTCCGTCTTTTCAAGGTTTCCATAATGCTGTAAGGCTTCATTTTGCTGAAATCTATTCCATTTCAATATAAGCGTCGCGCTCGGCACCGACCGATACATACCGGATCCTGCAGCCGACAGCCTCTTCCACGAAGCGGACGTAGTCTTTCGCTTCCTTTGGCAGGTCCTCAAAGCGTCGCACGCCCGAAATATCGCACTTCCAGCCGGGAAGCTCTTCCATGACCGGCTGTGCCTTTGGAAGAAGAGCCGGAAACGGAAAAGCGTCCGTCTGCTTTCCGTTCACGATATAATGCGTGCAGACCGGGATCTTTTCCATGTAGTTTAAAACATCCAGCTTTGTAAGAGCTAACTCGGTGGCCCCCTGGCATCTTACGCCGTAGCGGGTCGCCACCAGGTCGAGCGCGCCTACACGCCTCGGACGTCCTGTCTTTGCTCCGTACTCGCCGCCGGCCTCTCTGAGCCTTTCTGCCTGCTCTCCGAAAAACTCACTGGTAAAGGGTCCCTCTCCCACACAGGAGGAATATGCCTTGACAACTCCGACGACCCGGTCCAGATGGGCAGACGGAAGGCCGGAGCCTACCGGTGCATATGCCGCCAGCGCATTGGAAGAAGTCGTATAGGGATGAATGCCGTAGTCGAGGTCCCTCAAAGCACCGAGCTGCGCTTCAAACAGAATGCTCTTTCCTTCCTTCTGCGCCTTCTGCAGGATCTCGCCGGAATCACAGATATAAGGCTTCAGGATCTCACCATATCTGTTAAGCCAGTCCATCAGCTCCTCCAGGGTGACTTCCGGTGCTCCATAGACCCTCGTCAGCGTCAGGTTCTTCCACTCCAGCAGCTCTTTTGCATGCTCCCTTAAATGCTCAGGATAGAACAGCTCGCCTGCAAGGATCGTCTTCTTCTGATATTTGTCCGAATAAAAGGGCGCAATACCCTGTTTGGTGGAGCCGAACTTTTTGTCCTTCAGACGCGCTTCCTCCAGCGCATCCAGGTCTCTGTGCCACGGAAGCAGTAAAGAAGCCCGGTCGCTGACCCTTAAATTATCCGGACTTAACGGCACGCCCTTCTTCTGTACCTCTTCGATCTCCTTTGCCAGGTTTTCCAGATCCAGCGCCACGCCGTTTCCTAAAATGTTCATCTTTCCGGGATGAAAAACGCCGGACGGAAGCAGATGCAGAGCAAACTTTCCATACTCATTGATCACGGTATGGCCGGCATTTCCGCCTCCCTGAAAGCGGACAACAACATCATATTCTTCCGCCAGCAGGTCGACCATGCGGCCCTTCCCCTCATCTCCCCAGTTGATTCCGACGATTGCGCAGTTAGACATAGAAAACCTCCTCTATAAAAGAAAAAGCGCTTCAGGGCATACGAATCCCTGAAACGCCTTTGTTTCACAGCAAACGGCTCTGCTAAGCTCGCTTTGACCTTCGGTCTATGCTCGCAAAGCGCCGCGTCATACATGAAAGGTAGCGCTCAAGCATCGCCTGCAGCTTGCTTTCGCTGACTTTCACAGTAAAATAATACCTGCAGCAGACGGATTTGTCAATGAATCTCTGAAAGCTTTGCCGCGGCTTTGACGAAATCCCGGAAGATCGGATGCGGGCGGTTCGGCCTGGACTTGAATTCCGGATGGAACTGTACCCCAAGATAGAACGGATGATCGTTCAGCTCCACGGTCTCCACCAGTCTTCCATCCGGAGACATGCCGCTTAAGACAAGCCCGCATTCCTGCAGACGGCCGCGGTAATCATTATTGAACTCATATCTGTGACGATGCCGTTCGCTGATGGAAAGCGTCTGATAGCACCGCTCCATGAGTGTTCCCGGGACGATCTCACACGGGCAGGCACCCAGGCGCAGTGTCCCTCCCTTATCGATATCCTCACTCTGGCCGGGCATGAAATCGATCACCTTATTCCGGCACTGCTCATTGAACTCGCCCGAATCGGCATCCGGGATCCCCGCCACGTTTCTGGCATATTCTATGACTGCGATCTGCATGCCGAGGCAGATTCCGAAGTACGGAATATGGTTTTCCCTCGCATACTTTGCTGCCAGGATCATGCCTTCGATCCCGCGGCTCCCGAAGCCGCCCGGAACGATGATGCCGTCCAGCCCGGAGAGCGTCTCCTGAACGCTTTCCTCCCGGATTCCCTCCGAATCGATCCAGTGGATATTGATATGGACATTGTGATAATAGCCCGCATGGTGCAGGGCCTCAGCCACAGACAGGTAAGCGTCGTGAAGCCCGACATACTTTCCGACAAGTCCGATCTCCACACAATGACTCTCCGCCTGGTTGATCCTGTCCACCATCTCCTGCCATTCACGAAGGTCCGGCGCCGGCGCCTCGATATTCAGTTCCCTGCACACCACCTCCGAAAAGTGCGCATTTTCCAGCATCAGCGGCGCTTCATAAATACTCGGAAGTGTTCTGTTTTCGATCACGCAGTCCGGCTTCACATTGCAGAAAAGTGCGATCTTCTGAAAAATAGAAGGCTCGAGCGGTTCTCCGCAGCGCAGAACGATGATGTTGGGATTGATGCCCATTCCCTGCAGTTCCTTTACGGAATGCTGCGTCGGCTTTGATTTATGTTCTTCAGAGCACTTCAGATAGGGCACCAGGGTAACATGAATAAAAAGGCTGTTTTCCCTGCCGACTTCGAGGGAGATCTGCCGGACAGCCTCGATAAAGGGCTGTGACTCAATATCGCCGATCGTGCCCCCGATCTCGGTAATGACCACATCCGCGTTGGTTTTCTTACCGACACTGTAAACAAATTCCTTGATCTCATTGGTAATGTGCGGGATCACCTGTACGGTTGATCCGAGATATTCCCCGCGACGTTCCTTGTTTAACACGTTCCAGTAGACCTTTCCCGTCGTCAGATTGGAATAGCGGTTCAAATCCTCGTCAATAAAGCGTTCATAATGTCCGAGGTCCAGGTCGGTCTCGGCACCGTCCTCCGTAACATAGACCTCACCGTGCTGATAGGGGCTCATGGTCCCGGGATCCACGTTGATATAAGGGTCCATCTTCTGCGCCGCGACCTTCAGCCCCCGCGCCTTCAGAAGTCTTCCGAGGGATGCCGCGGTGATCCCCTTTCCAAGACCCGAGACGACGCCTCCGGTAACAAAAATATATTTCGTCATACTAAGCCTCCTGTCTTCCTGGCAATATGTAACATGAAAAAGACGCTTCAGGGAGAATATACCCCCGAAAGCGTCTTTGCTAACTGTTAAACAGTTTATCATACGCCTCCGGACCAGTCAATCTCCGCCCGTTATCGTGGATACGCCAAAGGTCAGTTCCTCAAGAACATCCAGGACCATACGGACCGTATCCAGACTGGTCAGCATGGTGACATTGTTCTGTGCCGCAGTGCGTCGGATCGCAACACCGTCACCGTAATGCACGCCGGACAGGATCGCTCTGGTATTGATCACGTAACTTACATAACCTGCCCGGATGGAGTCCAGTACCTCTTCGCTTCCTTCGCTGGGTTTTTTTCGGATCCTTGTACGGATCCCATTTTGCTTCAGCACTTCACCGGTAAGAGAGGTCGCTTCGATATTAAATCCCATCTGGTAAAACCGGCGGATCAGCGGAACGGTTTCTTCCTTGTCCTCATCCGCTACACTGACCAGCACCGTTCCGTAGTTCTTAAGGGAAAGGCCTGCCGCAGTCAGGGCTTTATAGGCTGCCCTGTGCAGTTTATCATCATACCCGATGGCCTCGCCGGTGGATTTCATCTCCGGTGAGAGATAGGCGTCCATTCCGGCAAGCTTTGAAAACGAAAATGCCGGCACCTTGACATAGTAACGATGCTTTTCCTTCGGATAGCGGGAAAAGATCCCCTGCTCCTTCAGGGAGAGTCCCAGCATTGCCTGGGTGCCGATGTCGGCCAGACTGTACCCTGTCGCTTTGGACAAAAACGGCACCGTTCTTGAGGACCGTGGATTTACCTCAATAATAAAGACATTTTCCGACGGATCGACGATAAACTGGATATTGAAGAGCCCCTTAATGCCGATCGCAAGTCCCAGACGTTCCGTATAATCAAGGATCGTCTGCCGTACCCGGTCGGAGAGACTGTAGGGCGGATATACGCTGATCGAATCCCCGGAATGCACGCCCGTTCTCTCGACCAGCTCCATGATGCCCGGAACAAAGACGTTCTGCCCGTCACATACAGCATCTACTTCGACTTCCTTGCCCCGGATATACTTATCCACAAGAACCGGTTTTTTCTCGTCGATAGCAACCGCTGTCCTCAGATAATTCCACATGGACTCTTCTTTTGCAACGATCTGCATCGCCCTGCCGCCAAGAACAAAACTCGGCCTGACCAGGACCGGATAACCGATCTCCTCAGCTGCCCGGATCCCTTCTTCTATACTGGTGACAGCCCGTCCTTTTGGCTGGGGTATCCCGAGCGAAAGCAGCAGTTTTTCAAACAGTTCCCTGTTCTCCGCCCGGTCGATCGCATCACAGTCCGTTCCGATCAGGCGGACGCCGTAAGCACTCAGGGAATCCGCCAGATTGATCGCCGTCTGTCCGCCAAGTGTGGCGATCACGCCTTCCGGATGCTCGAGCTCGATGATATTCATCACATCCTCTGTGCAAAGCGGCTCAAAATAAAGCTTATCGGAGCAGGTATAGTCCGTGGAGACCGTCTCGGGATTATTATTGATAATGATCGCCTCATACCCGGCCTTCTGTATGGTCTGCACCGCATGAACGGAGGAATAGTCAAACTCGATCCCCTGGCCGATCCGGATGGGGCCTGCGCCGAGCACGATGATCTTTTGCCGGTCTGATACCTTTGACTCATTTTCCTCTTCATACGTGGAGTAAAAATAAGGAATATAGCTGTCAAATTCCGCAGCGCAGGTATCGATCATCTTGTAGACAGGCAGGATCCCGTTCTTTCTTCTGAGCTCAAACACATCCCTTTCCAAAAGTCCCCACATTTTTCCGACCGTTCTGTCCGAGAATCCTGTTCTTTTGGCCTCGGCAAGGGCCTTCAGATCCATCGGACAGCCTGCAAGCTCCTGCTCCATTTCAATGATCTTTCTGATCTTTCTGAGGAAGAAGCGATCGATCATGCTGAACCCCGCGATCAGGTCCACGCTTACATCGCGCCTTAAGAGTTCAGCTATGGCAAAGATGCGGTCATCCGTGCCGGTCCGGATATACTCCTCCAGGGCATCGGTGCTGAATCCGTCAAATTTTTCCATGTACAGGTGGTCTGCGCCGGTTTCCAGCGAGCGGATCCCCTTAAGAAGACTTTCCTCAAATGTCCGGCCAATGCTCATCACCTCGCCCGTTGCCTTCATCTGCGTAGACAGCCTGTTGTTGGCGTCCGCAAATTTATCAAACGGAAACCTCGGAAGCTTGGTGACCACATAGTCCAGGGAAGGTTCAAAGGATGCCGGCGTATTGGCAATACGGATCTCATCGAGGGTCATGCCGATACCGATCTTGGCGGATACTCTGGCGATGGGATAGCCGCTGGCCTTGGATGCGAGCGCTGAGGAGCGGGAAACTCTCGGATTGACTTCGATCAGATAATACTGAAAAGAGCAGGGATCGAGCGCAAACTGTACATTACAGCCGCCCTCGATCTTCAGTGCCCGGATGATCCTGAGGGCACTGTCGCGAAGCATCTGATACTCCTTATTCGTCAGGGTCTGTGAAGGACAGACCACGATGGAATCTCCGGTATGGATCCCGACCGGATCCATGTTTTCCATGTTGCAGACCGTGATCGCAGTATCGTTACTGTCCCGGATGACCTCATATTCGATCTCCTTATAGCCTCTGACGCTTTTCTCCACCAGGACCTGATGCACCGGAGAAAGCTCCAGGGCATTCTTCATGATCGCTGCAAATTCCCGGGGATTATCTGCAAAACCCCCTCCGGTGCCGCCAAGGGTAAAAGCAGGCCGAAGCACGACGGGATACCCGATCTCTCCGGCAGCGGTCAGTCCTTCCTCTATGGAGGAAGCTGTTTTCGAGGGCAGCACCGGTTCTCCCAGTTCAATGCAAAGCTCCTTGAACAGTTCCCTGTCCTCTGCCCTTTCAATCGAAGCACTGTCCGTACCCAGCAGCTCTGTTCGGCACTCTTTCAGGATTCCCTTTTTCTGAAGCTGCATGGCAAGGTTGAGCCCTGTCTGGCCTCCTATCCCCGGAAGGATGGCATCCGGACGTTCAAAGCGTATGATCCTGGCCAGATATTCCAGTGTCAGCGGCTCCATGTAGACCTTATCCGCAATCGTGGTATCCGTCATGATCGTTGCCGGATTGGAGTTGCACAAAATGACCTGATACCCCTCTTCCCGAAGCGCCAGACACGCCTGTGTTCCGGCATAGTCAAATTCCGCCGCCTGGCCGATGACGATGGGTCCGGATCCTATGACCAGTACTTTTCTGATGTCTGTTCTCTTTGGCATATGATTTATGATCCTTCCATCATGGATATAAAACGATCGAACAGATAAGAGCTGTCCTGTGGTCCCGGAGAGCTTTCCGGATGATACTGAACGCTGAATGCTCTGTCCTTTTCACACTTCTGACCCTCGACAGTATGGTCCAGGAGATTGATATGCGTTACTTCAAGAGGCGTCCTCTTCAGGCTTTCTGCATCCACAGCATAGGAATGATTCTGTGAGGTGACCTCGATCCTGCCGGTCTGCAGGTCCATGACCGGGTGGTTTCCTCCCCGGTGCCCGAATTTCAGCTTGTAGGTCTTTGCGCCGTAGGAAAGCGCCATGATCTGATGTCCGAGACAGATCCCGAAAACAGGAAATCTTCCGATCAGTGAACGGACAGTGCGGATCGTCTCCGGAACATTTTCCGGATCGCCCGGACCATTGGATATGAAAATTCCGTCCGGGGCAAGCTTCATGATCGTTTCCGCATCCGTATTCCACGGCACGATACTGACTCTCACATCTCTCGCAGCCAGTGAACGAACAATGTTTTCCTTCATCCCGCAGTCGATCGCCGCTACATGAAAGCGTCCATTCAACGGTCCCGCAGAGAAGATCCTGCTGCAGCTCACCCTGGCTACGGCATCCGTCGGGACTTTCGTTTCCGCGATCCTCCGAAGGCCCTCCTCCAGCGGAGTTCCGATATCCGTGATCAGCACCCTGCGGCTTCCGAAGTCCCGTATGGATCTGGTCAGCTTTCTGGTATCCAGACCGCTGATTCCGGCGATCTTAAACCGTTCCATGATCTCTCCCAGCGTATTTTTGCTGCGGAAGCAGGACGGCTCATCGTTGTATTCCCTTACGATCATTGCCCCGACAGACGGATGAGCAGACTCATAATCATCCTCTGCCATGCCGTAGTTTCCGATCAGCGGGTAGGTCATCACAACCGCCTGATCCGTATAGGACGGATCTGACAGGATCTCCTGATATCCGGCCATGGAAGTATTGAACACGATCTCCAGCACCCGGTCCTGTACAGAACCGAAGGAGTAGCCACAGTATTCCTGCCCGTCCTCAAGGATCAGTTTTCTGTCCGGCTGTCTTATCATATAAGTTTCCCCCTACAGGTTTGTATATCCTTCGAGATATCTGTCTGCCTTCTTTGCGCATTCACGTCCCTCGGCGATTGCCCACACCACGAGCGACGGGCCGCGCCGCATATCTCCGCAGACAAAGATCCCGTTTTCGCCTGTTTCATATGCCGCATTTCCCAGCCGGTTCCTTTCATTAAGACTCAGCCCGAAAGCTGCTGCCGTCTCCGGATCCGCCCCGGAAAATCCGGCCGCAACGATCACCATGTCGGCGGGAAGCTCCGATTCCTTTCCGCAGGTGCTTATAATCACTGACGTCAGTCTGCCGTCTGCGTCAGAGATGAACTTTTTGATCTCTGTCTGATACATGCGCGGGTCCTCGCCGAATACAGCCTGTGCTTCCTCTTGTGCGTAGTCCGGACGCTGAAGTCTTCCGGGATGCGGCCATGCTATTTGTTTCTCCACAGGCGCCGGCTTGCGGACCAGCTGTTTTACGCTTCTGGCGCCCTGCCGGATAGCAGTCGCCACACAGTCGGATGCCGTGTCTCCGTTCCCGACCACCAGGATCGTCTTTCCGCCTGCGCTGACAGCGGGACTTTCCCTCTTAAGAACAGCCTTTGTAGATGCCGTCAGATATTCCAGCGCCTGATAGACGCCCTCCGGTTTTTCCTTCTCCGCCTCCAGCTGCCGGGGGATCCCTGCACCGCAGCATAAGATCACAGCGTCATATGCCTCCCGCAGGCTTTGGGCTGAGATATCGCGCCCGGCCTTTGTGCCGCAGATAAAACTGACCCCCTCCGCCTTCATCTTTTCTATGCGGCGCAGTACGACGGATTTGTCCAGCTTCATATTCGGAATGCCGTACATGAGAAGTCCGCCGGGACGGTCAGCCTGCTCATAGACCGTCACACTGTGCCCCCTTGCATTCAGCTGGTCAGCTGCTGCAAGGCCTGCGGGACCGGAGCCGATGACTGCTATCTTCTTCCCGCTCCGCACAGAGGGTACCGAAGGTGCCATCCATCCGTTTTCCCAGGCAGCTTCGATCAGTGACAGTTCATTCTCCCTTATGGTCACCGGGCTGTCATTCAGCCCGCAGACACAGGCGGTTTCACACAGCGCAGGACAGACCCTTCCGGTAAATTCCGGGAAATTATTGGTCTTTAAGAGCCGGGAAAGGCCGTGCCTCATGTTTCCTGAAAAGACCTCATCATTCCATTCCGGGATCAGGTTTTTAAGCGGACATCCGAACGCTGACTGGCAGAAAGGCACGCCGCAGTTCATGCAGCGGGCACCCTGCTCCCGTCTTTCGGCTTCCTTTAAGGAAAGATGAAATTCCTGAAACCCCTGCGTTCGCTCTGCCGGCGGCAGCGATGGCGCTTCCTTTCTCTGATATTTCAAAAAACCGTCTGCTTTTCCCATCGTCCTCAGGCACCTTCCTTCTGTTTCATTTTTGAAGTAAATGCTTTAAGCCGGGCCTCTTCTTCTGACAGGCCCTTTTCCTCCAGCTGTGTGATCGCTGCAACCATCTCCTGATAATCAACCGGTACGATCTTTTTAAACAGCGGATAAGACTTCTCCCAGTCCGAAAGCAGGGCTGCCGCTTTTTTGGATCCGGTCGCAGCGGCATGCTTTTCGATCATTTCCTTAAGCTTCCGGATATCCTGCGGCTTTGTGACAGCTGTCATGGAAACGAGCGCCTTGTTCAGCTTTCTGTAAAGCTCATGCCCGGGATCCAGAACATATGCCGTGCCGCCGGACATGCCTGCGGCAAAGTTTTTGCCCGTATCTCCGAGGATCACTGCACAGCCGCCGGTCATATACTCACATCCATGATCCCCTACGCCTTCTACAACCGCCTCTGCACCGGAATTGCGCACACAGAAGCGCTCTCCGGCTTTTCCGCAGATATAGGCCTCTCCGGATGTTGCTCCGTACAGCGCTACATTTCCGATGATGACATTGTCCGAGGCTTCGATCCTGCTCTCTTTCGGAGGCCTGACCGAAAGTCTGCCTCCTGAAAGCCCCTTCCCGAAGTAATCATTGCTGTCTCCCTCGAGGTCGATCGTCATTCCTGTCGGAATAAACGCACCAAAGGACTGTCCTCCGCCGCCCTTTGCATGGATCACGACCGTATCAGCATCCAGTCTGCCGCCATACCGTTTTGTGATCTCCGATCCGAGAATAGTCCCGAAGGTCCGGTCCAGTCCGGATACCTTCAGGGAAATCTCATGATGCTTTCCGCTCTTTAAACTGTTCCTGAAAGAAGGAACCAGAATACGCATATCTGCAGTATTTTCCAGTCCGAAGGAATAGACTGCCTCTTTCCTGAAATGAACACCTTCATCCTTTCCGTTCCCTAAAAGGCTTCCGGCTACAGTCTGCATCAGTAAGGCTCTGCCGGAATCCTCCTTTGCTCTGAGGAGGGATCTTCTGCCTACCAGCTCGTCCACAGTCCGTACGCCAAGCCTTGCCATGATCTCCCTGAGCTCTTCCGCCACAAAAATCATGAAATTCTCGACATACTCCGGCTTTCCCTTAAACCGCTTTCGAAGCTCAGGGTTCTGCGTTGCGATTCCAACCGGGCAGGTATCCTGATTGCATACCCTCATCATCAGGCAGCCCATACAGATCAGCGGAGCTGTTGCAAAACCGAATTCCTCCGCTCCGAGGATCGCAGCGACCGCAACATCCCGCCCCGTCAGGAGCTTGCCGTCGGTCTCGAGTACTACACGCTCACGAAGGCCGTTTTCGATCAGCGCATGATGAGCCTCGGCCAGACCCAGCTCCCAGGGCAGCCCGGCGTTA
>Ga0256404_1006748_pt1 | contig 18707 bp, 16 predicted proteins | sample RumenRJG_01DNA_FD_185990 | JGI IMG/M metagenome (GOLD analysis project Ga0256404, IMG submission 185990) | Bovine rumen microbial communities from Lethbridge, Alberta, Canada - RJG_01 | ecosystem: Host-associated > Mammals > Digestive system > Stomach > Rumen | place: Canada: Alberta | collected...
GGCTTTTAAGGAAGATCGGTCTTGAAACATATATTCCTTTGGGAAGATAAACCGTGCCGTCCTTAGGGCAGCTGTTTATAGCCGCCTGTATAAAACCCGTATCATCCTGTTCTCCGTCTCCCGATGCTCCGAATTCTCTGACATCCAGAAGAACTGACTCATATTCTGTTCGGAAGGTTTTATCCGTCCTGCCGTTTTCCGTCAGAAGAGTGATGGTGTATTCTGTATCGGGCTTTAATCCGTCAACCGTCACAACATTAAGATCGGACTTTAACTTTTCCTCTCCGTTTATCAAAATGCTGTATCCCGAAGGAGCATAGCAGATCGTATCATTCAATAATTCTATTGTTATACTCCGTTTAAAAACGGCTGCTATTTGAAAATCCATACTTCCTCTTTTCAAGGATCATTTCTGATCACTTATTTATTTCTTACTGACATTTATGATTATATCAGCCACTTTGAGATAAATCTTACAATTACTGACCCAATTTGCTCATAATTATCTTATCTGATACTATTAATATCTATTTTTTGCCTTTTTGAGCTACTTTTTTAGGGTTTTTAGGTCTCTGTGATATCCTTTTAGATAATTATTCTCCATGTTTTATGCACATAATCAATCTTTTCTCTCGTCGATATCGATATATTGATAAATTTTGTAAGCGTTTTACATCGTCAATAGTTACAATCTTTGTTATTTTTCTATCAAATCAGTCATTATCCTTAAAGTAATCATAGCTCCAAGCGCTATTTTTTCGTCTTATAGTATTCGATAGTATAAAAGTATCCGATTTTATATTCATGTATATGTTTATTCATCATATAATATTGATAGTTATCGGTTCTTTGATTTTTCCGTAAACAATAACATCAACCCGGGAATTACTTATCCCGGAATAAACCATCGGATTTCTGATAAGAACAAACCATATAGATCCACAATGGAGGAAAATACCATGATCACGGTATCCAAAACAGGAAAGTGCGATTACACTTCCATCCAGGAAGCTGTAAACAATGCCAAATCCGGCGACACTATATTAATAGAAGAAGGAATATATAATGAAAGAGTTGAAATAAAGACTCCGGGACTTACATTGACAGGATGCAATACAGATTTCAGAGAATATATAAAGGCAGAAGGTTTTGAATACAGCTTCGCGGATACGGATGGCAATTCACACCCAAATCGATATATACCATCCGACAAAACCGTCATCACCTATGGTCTGTATGGCAATATGCCCGCCGAAGACATTGGCAAACTGGGAACCTTCCGTTCTTATACCATGTTTATAGATGCCGAGAATGTAAGTCTCAAAAACCTTACCATTGAAAATTCCGCCGGAGCCGGTCCCGATATCGGTCAGGCAATAGCTCTTTACGCAGAAGGCGAAGGAATCAGCTGCAGCAACATACGACTGCTGGGCTGGCAGGACACCCTCTTCACAGGACCACTTCCGCCTAAGGAAATAGAAAAAAACGGCTTTATCGGTCCAAAACAGTTTGCCCAAAGAATAAACGGAAGACAATATTATACAAGCTCATATATAGAAGGGGATATAGATTTTATTTTCGGTTCGGCCACAGCATATTTTGACAACTGCTATATCTTTCAAAAGAACAGGACTCCTCTTCTTATATATAAATATCTGTTAAAGAATGATATCAAGATATCCGGCAGTTTTTCCGAAGTAAAGCTTATGGAGGCAGCCCGAACCGGATTAAGTAATGAGAAATGCGAAGAATTAAAGAAACTTATAGAAAGTGATGAATCCCGGGAGGCCAAAAGCTATGCTACCGCCGCTTCCACTCCTGAAGGTCAGGACTACGGATATATCTTCGACAACTGCCGTTTCGAGTCAGATTGCCCTGAGCACAGCTGCTATCTGGGCCGCCCCTGGCGAAACTTTGCAAATGTACTGATCCGGAATTCCTACCTCGGAAGCCATATCCATCCCGCCGGCTTCCACAACTGGAACAAAAAAGACGCCGAATCCACCGTAAGCTTCTGCGAATACAAAAACTACGGCCCCGGCGCCTCCGATCACCGTGCCCCTTTCGTAAAAGAACTTGACTTCAATGAGATACAAAAATACAGGAAACAAAAAGTTTTTTCCTAACGAAAAATCCCCTGAGATGTAATCTCAGGGGATTTAATAACACTTGGATTATTTTCCGAATACAGCCTCGTAGTCCTTTACGAACTTATCGATACCGATATCTGTAAGAGGATGCTGAGTCATCTGCATAAGAACCTTGAAAGGAACTGTAGCAATATCAGCACCTGTCTTAGCACAATCAATGATATGCATAGGATGACGAACAGATGCGCAGATAACCTCTGTCTCGATATCCGGATACATCTGGAAGATATCCTCGATATCCTGGATAAGAGTGATTCCGTCTGTAGAAATATCATCAAGACGTCCAAGGAAAGGAGAAACATAAGTAGCACCTGCTCTTGCAGCAAGAAGTGCCTGTGTAGCTGTGAAAATAAGAGTCACGTTGGTGTGAATACCTTCACTTGAAAGAACCTTAACAGCCTTAAGACCTTCCGGAGTCATAGGGATCTTAACAACCATGTTCTTGTGCATCTTGGCAATCTCTCTGCCCTCTGCGATCATCCCTTCAGCTGTAGTTGTGCTTGCCTTAACCTCGCCTGAAATAGGACCATCAACGATCTCTGTGATTTCCTTCAATGTAGCCATGTAATCACGTCCCTCTTTTGCGATAAGAGAAGGATTGGTTGTTACTCCGGCGATGATGCCCATGTCGTTAGCCTGACGAATCTCATCTACATTTGCGGTATCAATAAAAAATTTCATGTTTTTCCTCCTGGTATATTAACCCAAATCAAGTACCTTCATCATTTAAACTCTGTTTCGTATACTTGGTTTTTTCCTACCTAACTATTTTATGACTTAGCCGCTGAAAGTCAATACTAATGGCTCTATGTTACATCACAATTATGCGTTCCATATCCTTATCGATAAGTTCGATATGTCGCTTCATATAAACCTCGGCCACATCAGCATCCCTGTCCATCAGAGCTCTCAGGATTTTCTCGTGTGCCTTAATTCCATTCTCAACATTGTGTTTAATTTTAAAGGTTTGGAAACGGAAATTCATTATCCTTTTACTTACACTCTGATTGATCAATTCCATGACCTCATTTCCGGTCATCTTCATTATCCTGGTATGGAATTCTTCATCAAGAAGTGCAAGCTTTTCGTCATCCATCACAGCCGCATATTCGATAAAATCATTATGAATCTTTTCGAGAGCCTTCAGATCCTTGTCAGAAGCTCTTTCTGCCGCCATTCTTGCCGCCGCCGGTTCAAGGATATTTCTGAACTCCACATAATCCTGAATACGGCCTCTGTTTTTGGTGAACCAGCTTGCAAGGGCATCCTCATTATTCTGGGATTTTTTTACTATAAACGCACCTTTTCCGGGATTTATGGAAATGTAGCCTTCCGCCTCCAGATTTCTGAAAGCTTCTCTCACTGTACCTCTGCCGACGGATAATCTTTCACATACTTCTTTTTCCGTTGCAAGCTTATCTCCTATTTTTGCCTCATCAGATAACAGATATTTCTTTAACTCATTGATGGTCTTTTGCGTTGCTGATATTTTTTTCATATATCCCTCGCTTAGTTATTTACCGATTTAATCACTTATTATATTGTACCACATCTTTTTTATGTTTCATTCCTTTGTATAACAATTAAGGTTCAACCCCGGCAAAACTGTTCCGGGGTTGAACCTTTCTATAATCCGATATCAATATATATCAGTGTCTCCTGGGGATAACTTCTCCCTGTTCAAGTATGTCACCGTTTCTGTAAGCCGCAAGAAGCTCTTCAAGATCGGAAATCTGCCTCTTAAGCTCTCTGCCGTTGTCGGTAGCGCCTACTCTTACTCTTGTTTTCATCTGTTCCACGATCTGAATCTCAGGTGTATTCTCGGCGCCCTTCTGGAAGCCCTTATGCTTAGCCAGAGCCAGATGACGGGAATTAAAGATAAGTGTGTAACCGGCTATACCTGTTCTCGAGTGATAAGCCTTTGAGATACCACCATCAATGATAAACAGCTTACCGTTTGCCTTGATAGGTGACTCACCAAGCTTTGTCTTGACAGGAACATGTCCGTTTACGATATGTCCGACGGAGGCATCCACACCAAATTCCTCGAAGATCTTGTCTACGTACTTCTCTTCCTTTGCAAAGTCATAGTATATATTGAATTTTTCCTTGTGAGTCACAGGGTCTTCTATAAAACAGTGCTCAAAGGTTGTTATCTTGTCCTTTCCGAAAAGAGGTGAATTGGGGCCGCACCACATATACCAGAAAAAATCTGTTGCATAGAGCTTACCCTGAGGATCGTTTTCTCCGTTAAGGAAATAAGCATCGATAGCCTTGTCATTAAAGTAATCAAGAAGCGCCTTTCCGGAGAATATACCGTCTGGTGTCTTTATCTTTGTAAAGCTGCCGTCCTTTTCCATAGGTATGCAGCCGTGGTAAAGGATGTTGTTATTTACAACCTTATACATTGATCCGTTTGTAAAGAAGAAACGAATGTGTTTCTGAAGAAGCTGGGAATGAGTAAAGCTGTAGATAAGCGTCTTCATCAATGTCTCTTCTCTCTCTGTGAGCTTATAAGGATTTTTAGGATCAATGGTCGGGAAATTCTTGTCCTTTAACGGATAAACCTTTCCGTCAATGTTTACGGTTCCCTTTGCATAGTCCACCCTCTCCAGAAGAAGTCTGTGCTCCAGATGGTATTCCGGATGTCTCTTTATAAGAAGACCTTCCTCCTTGAGCATGATAATGGATATGGCTTTACACATCTTTGCAGCGAGAGCCGGTGAAACCGAGTCTGAAACATTGGAATCCAGAAGATGTGGCTGGAAGCATTCACATGGATCATCCCCGTAAACCTCCTCCGCATACATGGAAAGCGGTCTCAGGTTTATACCGTAACCGTCCTCAAGTACATCAAAGGAATTGTAGGAGGTGGCGATACGGAGAACGTTGGCGATACATGCAGGATTACCGCAGACAGCACCCATCCAGTCAGCATCATGATTGCCCCACTGGATATCCACATCGTGGAAGCTCATAAGCTCCTCCATGATACGGTCAGCGTGAGGACCTCTGTCGAAAACATCACCGATTATATGGAGGTTATCGATAACGAGATTCTGTATGAGCTCGCAAAGAGCGATAATGAAATCATCCCCCATGCCGGTGTCGATTATGGCATTCATGATCTCGCGTAGATAATCCTTCTTGTCTTCATCATGATTGTCTATATGCAAAAGCTCATCGATGGCGTAAGCATAGCTCTGGGGCATCTTCTTACGAACCTTTGAACGGGTGAACTTTGATGAAACCACTCGGCAAATGTTTATAAGCCTGTTTATAGTTATGCGGTTCCACTCAGGAGTATCCTTTTCTTTATGTTTAGGACTTGAAAGAATGTCTCTCGGATAGTAAATAAGATTTGCAAGCTCAAGCTGCTCCTCCTCAGGAAGAAGATTTCCGAAGGTCTCATCAATCTTATCTCTTACGATACCGGATGCAGAACGCATAAGGTAGATAAATGCCTCACTCTCCCCGTGAAGGTCAGAGAAGAAATATTCTGTCCCCTTAGGCAAAGCACAGATAGCACGCAGGTTGATGATCTCCGCACCTGCTGCAGTAGCAGTGGGAAACTGTTTTGCCAAAAGTTTTAAATAATCAAGATCACGCATAATTACTCCCTAAAAATTATGTATACAGCCTTCGTCATGTTGTAATTATATCGATGAAGTAATATTTTTACTATACAAAATCACCATTGTACTAATAAAAAAACGCAAGCTTTTGATATATAATTAACAAAAGCTTGCGTTGCATTTAGTTTGTCGGAGCCACAACCGAAGGATCAACTTCCTTTCGGTTAAGTATCTCCATGAACTCAGCTCCTGTAATAGTCTCCTTTTCGTAAAGGAACTTTGTGATCTCATGGAGCTTGTTGATATTGTCCTTAAGAAGCTGCATAGCCTTGTCATGCTGTGCCTTTACAAGATCAACAGTCATCTTATCAATCCTGGTCTGGGTTTCGGGAGAACAGGTAAGTGACGCATCACCGCCGAGATACTGATTCTGAAGCTGCTCCATGGCAACCATACCGATCTCGTCAGACATTCCGTAACGTGTGATCATTGCACGGGCATACTTTGTAGCCTGCTCGATATCATTGCTTGCACCTGTGGTGCAGGTATGGAAGATCAGCTCCTCAGCACATCTTCCGCCTGTAAGGGTCGCAATCTTGTTCTCAAGCTCTTCCTTTGAATAAAGGTAATGATTACCCTCTTCCTCAACCTGCATGGTATAACCAAGAGCTCCTGAAGTTCTCGGGATAATTGTTATCTTCTGCACCGGTGCGCTGTTCTTCTGAAGCGCCGCCACAAGAGCATGTCCCACTTCATGATATGAGACGATAAGCTTTTCCTTATCCGTCATTACCTTATTTTTCTTCTGGTAACCGGCTATAACAACTTCTATGGACTCTTCGAGGTCTGACTGGATAACTCTTTCGCGTCCGGCTCTTACAGCCCTTAATGCAGATTCATTGATAATGTTGGCAAGTTCCGCACCGCTGGCACCTGCCGCAGCCTTTGCGATAGCTTCGAGATTGACATTTTCTGCCATCTTGATATCCCTTGCATGAACCTTCAGGATATCCACTCTTCCCTGAAAATCAGGAAGCTCAACCGGAACACGTCTGTCAAAGCGGCCGGGTCTCAGAAGAGCGGGATCCAGTGAATCCGGCTGGTTTGTTGCCGCCAGAATAATGATGGCCTTTGAGGAATCAAAACCGTCCATTTCGGTAAGAAGCTGGTTCAGGGTCTGCTCACGCTCATCATTACCGCCCAGAGCTCCGCCGCCTCTCTTTTTACCTATGGCATCGATCTCATCGATAAAAATGATACAAGGTGCTTTTTTCTTTGCCTGGTCAAAAAGGTCTCTTACCTTGGCTGCACCCATACCTACAAACATCTCAACAAATTCGGAACCTGAAATGGAGAAGAAGGGAACATTTGCTTCTCCGGCTACAGCCTTTGCAAGAAGTGTTTTACCTGTTCCGGGAGGACCCACAAGAAGGGCTCCCTTTGGAATATGGGCACCAATCTCGGTATACTTGTCAGGCTCCTTAAGATAGTCCACCATCTCGCTGAGAAGTTCTTTGGCTTCATCCTCACCTGCAACATCCTTGAAGGTTACCTTATTGTCGCCATTGGCTTCATATTCTCTGGCATTGGACTTTCCGAAGCCTCCGAACATTCCGCCGCCTCCCATGGAACCCATGCTTGAGGCCATTTTTCTGGAAAGCCAGTTTCCAAGCGCCCAGAAAATAAGGATAGGGAATATCCAGCTTAAAAGGAAGCTGATTATGGGACTTGTCTCAACAGGTATCTCCTCGATAAAATTAACATTCTGGTTATAGAGAATGTCCAGCACAGAGGCTTCTGTGTACTCGTTCTTGAGCCTTCCCGTGCGGCAGGTAAGTGCCTGACCGTTAACATTGGCAACATAATAAATAGTATCGTCAGTGAATTTAACATCTGTTATTGCGTTATTGTTAACGGCATTTATAAACTCGGTATAGGTCGTGTCCTTCACCGAGCGGGTCATAATGGAAGGAAAAACAAAGGTGTTCAGCAAAAGTATGATCACCAGCGCCACAAAGTAATAGAAAATAAGAGGTTTTCTGTTACGGGGCTTATAACTGTTTCCTCCGTTCTGGTTATTTTTATTGAACTGATTGAAGAAATCATTGAAATTGTCAAATCCGTTATCATTTCTGTTATTGTTCCCGGAATAGTTTTCATTTGCAAGATTCAGCTGTGACTGCGGCTTCCTGCCTTTGAAAACATTTAAGATATTTATCATAAAATGTCCTTTCTGCTACTCTGTCTATACTGATAGTTTTCGCTATAGTGATAGTGAGTATACAGTGAAATTGTGTATTCGTTGTGAACAATTAATCCAAAATAGCCATTGAGGGGAACCAAGGAGACAAAAACTCCCGAAGAATCGTATCAGTTCGGTCGATGGTCCAGGGGGACGGGGTTGGTGGACCACTGACTGAACTGTTACGAAGAATCAAATCTCCGGAAGTTTTCTGTTTTTCTTATTTCATTGTTTTCTTCAGAAGCTCACATAGCTCATCCACCGCATCTTCTTTTCCTTCTTTGATGTCCTCCACAACGCAGGACTTGATATGGGAGCTTAAAAGCTCTTTGTTAAAGGAATTGAGAGAAGCCTGGACCGAACTCACCTGGATAAGGATATCGGGGCAGTATCTGTTGTCCTCGATCATCTTTTTTATCCCGCAGATCTGACCTTCTATACGGTTAAGCCTGGTTGTCAGGGCCTTTATCTGCTCAGGGGTTCTGTTCTTATGTCTTACATTTTCTCCGTCACAACAAGCAGGCATGTCATTCACCTTACTTTACGATGGAAACGAACTCGAAGTCGTGATCCTCCACAGCCTTTTTAATTGCTGCCTCATCAACTTCCTTTGAAAGCTCGATAACGGCTGTTCCGCTGTCGTGGGAAACTGTTGCTGAAGTAACACCGTCAAGAGCCTCCAGAGCCTTCTTAACTGTTGCCTCGCAATGTCCGCACATCATTCCCTTGATATTAACTGTTTCTGTCATGATTTCATTCTCCTTTTTTGTTTCTTCATTTGTATTTAACTCAGCTTCCTTTTCCGTGGTTGCTGTAGTTTTCCTTATAATTTTTTTATCCTTTGATGCATCAAATACATCGAAAAGATTCAGTCTCAGGGCATTCATACATACCGTGAAGCTGGAAATGCTCATGGCGGCTGCTCCCACCATAGGATTCATTTCAAAATCCCAGCCGAAAAGAGCCTGGTAAAAGCCTGCCGCAAGAGGTATGCAGATAACATTGTAAAAGAATGCCCAGAAAAGATTTTCATGGATATTCCTTATGGTGGCCCTGCCAAGTCTTATGGCTGCAGCTACATCCGTAAGCTTTGACTTCATGATGACCACGTCGGCAGCGTCAATGGCTACATCAGCCCCCGCCCCTATGGCTACACCAAGATCCGATCTTGTTAATGCAGGCGCATCATTGATTCCGTCACCAACCATTGCAACCTTGCCTTTTTTCTGAAGCTCACGGATAACCGCTTCCTTACCGTCCGGAAGTACCCCGGCAATCACGTGATCGACTCCTGCCTGCTTAGCGATTGCCTGCGCGGTCTTTTCATTATCACCTGTGATCATATAGACCTCGATGCCCATACCTTTAAGCTCTTTTATGGCTTTGGCGGAATCCTCTTTTATTGTATCAGAGACAGCAATCATGCCAAGAAGCTTATTATCTTCAGAAAAGAAAAGCGGTGTTTTTCCCATTTCAGAAAGCTCATTGGACTTACGGACAATTGTATCATCAGCTCCGAATTTCTCCATCATGAACTTCCCGGAACCGCCGTAAAGCTCATGGCAGTCAAGCTTTGCAGTTATGCCGTTTCCCGGTAATGCGCGGAAGTCACTTACCTCAGGAATACGTATATGGTTTTCATTGGCATAGCTCATAACAGCCTTTGCCAAAGGATGCTCCGATTTCTGTTCCAGGGAAGCCGCAAGGCTCAGCAACTCTTCCTTTGTAACGCCCTCCTCAGGTATTATATCCGTAACCACCGGCTCACCCTTTGTGATGGTGCCTGTCTTATCAAGTGCAACTATCTCAATTCGTCCTGACTGTTCCTGGGAGGCAGCGGTTTTATAAAGTATACCGTTTTTGGCTCCCATTCCGTTACCAACCATGATGGCAACCGGTGTTGCAAGTCCCAAAGCACAGGGGCAGGAAATAACCAGTACCGCAACTGCTCTCGGGATGGAGAACTCGATGCCTTTTCCCATAAATATCCAGATGAATAATGTAAGCACCGAAACGATAATGACGAAAGGCACAAATACAGAAGCAACTTTATCCGCAATTCTTGCTATAGGAGCCTTTGTTGCCGCAGCATCCGATACCATATTTATGATCTGGGATAATGTTGTATCCTTTCCGACTCTGGTAGCCCTGGCCTTTACATAACCTGACTGATTTATGGTTCCGGCAGAAACCATATCCCCTAAAGTTTTGTCAACCGGTATGGACTCTCCTGTAAGGGCCGACTCATTCACTGAGGTTTCTCCTTCCTCAATGATTCCGTCCACAGGGATGTTTTCGCCGGGTCTTACAACAAACAGGTCTCCGGTTTTAACTTCAGCAATAGTAACTTCAATCTCTTTCCCGTCCCTGTAAAGAACTGCTGTTTTTGGTGACAGCTTCATAAGACTCTTAAGCGCGTCTGTTGTATGTCCCTTGGACATTGCCTCCAGGAGTTTTCCTACGGTTATAAGCGTAGGTATCATAGCAGCTGTTTCAAAGTACAGGTTGTGAGCAAGATGATGAACTATTTCCATTTCGCCTCTGCCCATGGCGTTTATCATGATATAAAGTGACACAAGTGAATAAGCAAAGGAGGCTGAGGATCCCAACGCGATGAGAGCATCCATATTGGGGGATCCGTCAAAAAGCGTCCTGAAGCCGTCTATGAAAAACTTCCGGTTTATATACATCACAACTATTGCGATGAGCATCTGGGTCAATGCATTGGCCGCAGGATTTTCAAGAAAGGCGGGAACCGGGAATCCTGCCATGTTGTGTCCCATGGAGAGATACATGAGTGTCAGGAGCAGTACCGCAGATCTGAGTAGGCGATTCTTCAATACCGGTGTTTCATGGTCTTTTAATGCTTCTTCCTGAGCCTTGAGGCTGTCTTCGTAGGTATTTTCCTCTGTCTTCTGTGCGCCTTTAACCGAAGCTCCGTAGCCGGCTTCTTCCACTGCTTTTATGATGTCGCAGGATTCGGCGGTGCCGTCGACCATAAGTGTATTGGTCAGAAGTGAGACGTTGGCTTCTTTAACACCGGGTACTTTTTTTGCAGCTTTTTCTACTCTTGCCTGGCATGCGGCGCAGCTCATGCCGGTTACTATATACTGTTCCATCTCGTCCTCCGTGATGATCTTCGTCCAAATATACCCCCACCCCCTATATTGAGGTGTGAGTTTAATATACCACCCGGGGGTATATGTGTCAATATGGTTTTTTTATTAAATGGGACAGAAAATGGAGGGGACGGGTGACGGCCCACTTTGTTGAAATGGTACAGAAAAAACCGGGGATGCGCGACGGCCCACGAGATTGAAAGGACAGGTGGCCTAATATGTTCGTCTCAGTTGCACTGACGTGCACCTGCGCCGTACATATTAGGCCACCTGTTCTTTCAACTCGCAAGCCTAGCCGCCCATCCCCGGTTTTTTCTTCACTTTTTGAACATTGTCACCCATCCCCTCCATTTTCTTCACACATCGATAAAATATAAATATCTTACTTCAAGTGGTATATAAAGCTGTTTAGGAGAGGCGTAAATTCATTAAACATAAAATTGGCAGGAGCCATTGGCTCCTGCCGCCTTATGATACATATACACGGTAACAGATACAGTTTATGCGTTGTTAATAAGTGAAAGGAATTCTTTGACGTTTGTAGCGGCATCGCCGGCGTAGATGGCGGAGCCGGCTACGATGACGTTGGCTCCGGCCTTGACGATATCCCGAACGTTGTCTTTTTTGATGCCGCCGTCGACTTCGAGGTCGGCTGTTGAACCGGAGGATTCGAGCATTTGTCTGACGGCTTTTATTCTGTCAAAGCTTTCGGGAATAAGCTTCTGGCCGCCGAAACCGGGTTCTACCGTCATGAGAAGGATCATTTCAACTTTATCGAGATATGGTTTCAGTGTAGATACATCTGTACCGGGTTTAATTGATATTCCTGCACGTTTTCCAAGGCCGTGAATTTTGTCAATAACAGCCATGGGATTCTCAGAAGCTTCCAGATGGAAAGTGATGCCATCGGCTCCGCAAGCAGCAATCTCCTCGATATATCGGATAGGATCCACGATCATAAGATGTACATCAAAAAAGATATCGCTTGCACTTCTGGCACTCTTGATCACAGGCATTCCAAGTGATATGGACTTAACAAATACGCCGTCCATGACATCTACATGGAGGTACTCTGCTCCTGCATTTTTCACATCAACAATCTGCTGTCCCAGATTTTTGAAATCTGCAGACAGGATAGAAGGACTTAGAATTCTCATTTTATTTTCCCTGTCCGTAATATGCATTAGCACCGTGCTTACGATAATAATGCTTATCCATAAGCTCCTGAGGTGCAGGCTTAACATCTTTGTTGATAACTTCGCATCTGTATGCCATCTTAGCTACTTCCTCAGTAACAACTGCGTTATGAACTGCTTCATGGCCGTCCTTGCCCCAGGCAAATACACCGTGATTCTTGCAAAGAACCGCAGGAACTGCCACAGGATCCTTCTCCATACGTTGGAATTCGGATACGATAAGTTTTCCTGTATTCTCCTCGTAAGCTGACTCGATCTCATCCTTTGTGAGACATCTTACGCATGGGATCTCTCCATAGAAGTAGTCAGCATGTGTTGTACCGTAGCAAGGAATGCTGCGTCCGGCCTGAGCCCAGCTTGTAGCATATGAGGAATGGGTATGAACAACTCCGCCTACGTCTTTAAATGCCTTGTATATTTCCAAATGTGTAGGAGTATCTGATGAAGGATTGAGTTTTCCTTCAACCTTATTTCCGTCAAGATCCATAACTACCATATCATCCGGAGTCATTGTCTCATAATCAACTCCACTTGGTTTGATTACAAATAAGCCGGACTCTCTGTCTATTGCGCTTACGTTGCCCCAGGTGAAGGTAACAAGCCCATACTTTGGAAGAAGTATATTTGCCTCATAGACTTTTTTCTTAAGTTCCTCTAACATTGGAAAACCTCCTGTTTGTTAATAATAACTATCCCGGTACTTCAAAAGAACCCCGAGGATTCTTTCTATATTATATAGCAGTCAATATCGAAAATGCTACTGCTATACCCAGTATCAAAAGCATCAATCCAATAATAAGTTGTATTGGTTGTGCATTCTTTTCCCTGATCTGTTGGTTTTTTTCATCATAAAACAGCGTGATCTTATCTCCTATGGGAAAAGTCTTCTCATATTCAGAATCCACATGCAGTCGCATGATATTCTCACTTCTGTTCATTTCATATTTTACCACAGGATAATATATGAATTTATCTCCTCTTAATATCTTTGAAGATTTGGATATCTGCCTCTTATAGGTATCGATTATTTCTGCTTCAAATGGTTTTAGTCCCATACGGGAAACATTCACATAATTATGCACAAGGCAGGCTCCTGCTCCCATGAATAAAGCAGCCAGACACCCCATGGCATAAACTTCGTTTCCCTGGTTTGTCCAGAGAGCCAGCAGTATAGTAAGTGCGCCTCCCACCATAACGGCTACAGGATGAAATATGGTACTTTCATCCGCATCATTGATTACGATATTTCCGAATTCCGATGTTTTGGTCAGGCGTACCTGCTGCCCCACAGCATATTCTGTCGGGGTCTTTATGGCATGTATTTCTTTGTTTCCTGTTTTGGGATTAACATATTCGACTGTAGTATTGAAATAGTTGAAGGCTTCCCGGTTCTTTCTGTCTTTTTTTACAACATGCTCGCAGCGCACTACAAGTCCGTCTACAGAACCGTTCCTGTTGCTTGTGATCCATTTCCTCACCTGACCTGAACCAAGAAGAAATATCACAATTCCCGGTATATATAAAAAATACTGTGTAAAATCCTGCATTATGCCTCCAAAAATCAACTTACTACGACTATTTCCATTCCAACCCCCCTTAGTCTGTCAAGGATGTCCGGATCTGCCATATCATCCGTAATCAATGTCACCGGCTGCTCGTATATAAAGCTTCCGTACAGGCTGCTTCTTTCTGAACCATGCATAAGCTTGGTATGATCGGCAAGGATATAAAATGATTCCCTTGTCCTGCTTATCATGGCTTCGTTTATACCTATCTCAGTGGGTATGTCATACCTGAACTCACCATTATCATATACAGCGGCACAGCCCACAAAAGTTTTGTCTACAGACATGTCCAGAAGATTTCTCATAACGTAATCTCCCACCATAGCCTTGCCTCTGACTTGTCCGCCTGTAATATGTATGGAAACATTCTCAGGATACTGTTCTTCAAATACCCATCCGTTATTTGTTATTGCGGTGATATGCTTGTCATTTACAAACTTAAGTATTCCCAAAGCAGTTTTACTGGCATTTATAAAGATGGTATCCCCATCCTCAAGAAGATTTGAAGCATATCGTGATATCTTATCACGATAAACTGCAATCTCGGGAGTAATCAGTTTCGTATATCTGCTTCTTTCAAGAGACATGGCTCCTCCATGTGTCCTGAAAAGCATCTGCCTGTCCTCCAGATACTGGAGGTCTCTTCTGGCTGTCATGGCAGATATACCGTATAGCTCAACCAGATCCTCTACCTTTATCTCACCCCGCTGGTTAACAGCTTTCAGGATATTCAGTTGTCGCTCCTCAACACTTTTTCGCGTATTCTTCATTAGTAATCTCCAAGAGCTTTTTTAGCAAAGATGGCAGAGTCGGTTAACACAAATGGTACTGATGCATCGACTCGGAAAACACACTTAGTATATACGGAAATACTGATCAATTACAATCCTTAAGTATTAGTTTGTTTATCACTTCCGCCACTGCGGAACCGTTGTTATCATTTTCTGTAACCATATCGGCCAAGTCTTTGAGTTTTTGTATTGCATTTGCTGTGGCTACACCTACTCCCGCCTGTTCCAGCATGGGAATGTCGTTTTCTTCATCTCCGACTGCTATGGAAAGTCTCTTATCTATCCCAAGAACCTCCATGACTTTGTCAATCCCTGTTCCCTTATTCTGTCCGGATATTACAATCTCGAGTAGCGTACTATGGGATAGAAATGCATCGATCCTGCCTTCAGACACAGACTTGAGCTTATCGCCAAACTTTACAAGTCTCTCTTTCGATGATTGATCCACACCGCTGATCTTATAGGAACAAACATTGCTGAGATCATTATCGGGAATTATCCTGTACTTCAAACCCGGCAGGCGGTTTAAATAGTATTTCAAGTCATCATCTTCCCAATGGGATTCACAAAGTACATCCCATTCGTCAAACATATGAATATGCACCTTCTCTTTTATGGCTTCAGAAGATACCATTTTGATAAGTTCAGGAGATAAAGTAGATTTAAACAGAATCTTTTTTGTAAGAGGCTCGTATAGAAGGCCTCCGTTAAAAGCCAGAACGTAACAGCCCTCTCTTTCGAGGGACAGTTCCTTTATGATTCCAGTTACCCCATATAGAGGACGACCGGTATTTATGATAACTTTATGCCCTTTTTGGAGCATCAAATCTATCGCACTTTTATTTTCATTGCTGATCTTTTTCTGATCGTCCAAAAGAGTGCCATCTATATCAAGAAACAATACTTTTTTGTCCATAGCCGCTCTCTCAATCTGTTCTTATATGGAATAACAGCGAAACTCTATATACCGGAATTTCGCTGTTATCATAGACTTAGTTATCTGAATGAAGAATTAATCAAGCAGTTCTCTCTCTGCAAGTGCTGCCTCAATTTCCTTATCTGACATAACATTCTTAAGAGGAATAAGAACAGTTCCGCTTGCCTCAACACCCTCAAAAGTGTTAACAAAGGTCTTTGCACAGAACACAACATCATAGTTTCTTGAAGCTGTCTTTCCTTCAGAGATAGGTGCATGACGAAGCTCTGCAACCTTGATTCCGTTACGTGTAAGAACCTTCTTGATAGCATTCTCCATCATAAGTGAAGAACCTGCTCCGTTTGCACAACATGCAAGAATTTTCTTATTATCTAATTTCTTTGCCATTTAAAAGCCTCCTTTGAGAATATCGGAGTGACACATCTTTTATAAGAATATGCCACTCCTGTTTTAATTACATGTAATAATGTTTAAACCGCCGGCTTAAGCATTCTTCTTAGCAATGTGCTCCTTGTATGCTTCGTAATCCTCTGTGATAAGGAAGTATCCTTCAGGATCCTGACGATACTCAAGCTGAGGAAGAGCAAAGAGGATAACAACAACGATAGCGATACCAACATATCCAAGATAGTGCATAAGAACTGTGAAGCAAGGCCATACTGTATCCCAGTCGAACATTCCGAGATATCCGCCGTAGTTTGCAAGTCCAACCCATCCTGAGATGAAAGCTGCACCGAATACCTGGATGAGACCTGAAAGGAATGGAATTATGAGACAAGCCTTAAGTCCGCCCTTTTCGTTGGCAACAAGTCCGATTGTAGCATTATCAAAGAATACAGGAACGAATCCGCAGATGATGATGGTCGGGCTTCCCATAACGATAAGTGCAAGGATAGCAACGATCTGACCTGTAAGACCTGCGAGGAAACCAAATGTAACAGCGTTTGAATCACCGAATCCGTAGCAAACTGCGCAGTCAACACCGGGAACTGATGCAGGAAGAAGCTTATCAGCGATACCCTGGAAAGAAGCTGTGAGCTCTGTAACGAAGGTACGAACACCGAGCTGAAGGATTGCAAGATATACAGCGAACTGAAGTGATGTATTGATGATGTAGAAACCAAAGCTGTCAACCTTCATTGAACCATTCTCAACGAAGAAATCCTTACCGATAACCATCATGATGATTCCGAAGAATACAGTCATGAGGATCGCTGTACATACCATGTTCTCGTTAAAGATTGAGAAGAAACCGGGCACCTCCATCTCGCCAACCTTCTTAACTTCTCTCTTCTTCTTTCCACCGTCTGTTCCGAAGAACTTGTCAGCAACGATATAAGCAAGACGGATACCGAACATCTGCTGATGAGCGATAGCAAAGCCTGCACCATCTGTAAGCTCCTGCATAGGCTTAACTGTAAGGTTTGAACCAACTGCCCAGTAAGAACCGAGAATGACAGCCATAACGATAAAGAGTGTCATATCGTTGTCTCTGAGTGCAGGAAGCGCGAAGAGGATGAGCCAGTAAGCTGTAGCAGCCTGCTGTACCTGAACGTGACCAGTTGTGAAGAGTGAACGGCACTTTGTGATCTTGTTGAATCTTACAAGCAGGATATTTACGATGAACGCGATCAGGAGAAGTGTCAGAGCCTGTGAGAAGCCCTTTCCGAATACTTCTTCAACACCTGCCTCTACGGCGTTCTGTCCGTAGTAAGGATCGATAACTGCTGCGTTAAGGTTGAAACGCTCACGAAGACCTGCAAGGATAGGTCTGAAGTTACTTGTCAATCCGCCGGAACCAGCGTTCAGGATCAGGAAACCAACGATTGCTTTGATAGTACCACTGAGTGTCTCATACCACTTTTTGCCCATAAGGCAGTAACCGATAAGTGTAAGAAAGCCTACCATGTAAGGAGCCTGTCTTAAGATATAGGTCGTGAAAAATTTCCAGATTTCCACAAGAATAGACATTAATATTTCCTCCGTTTAATAATTTCTTCTTTTATTCTTCGCAAGGATACTTCTTTGCTGCTTCAAGAATATCCTCAGGTGATGTTGCTTTGGCAAGCGCATCGATAAGCGGCTCATTTAAGAAAATCTCTGTGAGCTGTGAAATATTGTCCAGATGCTCGTCAGGATTTGTGGAAGAAAGTGTAAAGAAAACATTAGCTTCTTTCTTCTCTCCGTCCTCATCTTCTCCGAAATCGATAAGCTTCTTTGATGCCATGAAGCCGATTCCGGTTTTTAATGCGCCGGTTGCATTTTCCTGAGTATGCGGCATCGCAATGTTATGCTCGAAAACCACATATGGTCCATACTTCTCGATACATGCAACAATCTGTTTGTAATCACAACCACCCGTCAAACGGGTGGTTTGCTCTGAGGCTATAAGCCTCTGATTACTCAGCCGGCGTCTCAAGGCGCTGGCTTTCACTTTGCTCAAGCCACTATGCGTTTGACTCGTCGCTACCGCTAAAGCGGTGTTTGTACTACCAGCTACCCTTTAAAGGGGTCTTCGTATTCCTTAACACTTAGCTTATCCATTGCTATATCGTGTTTCTCTTGATCTTGGATATATTTTTTGATTGTTGCTTCGTTAAGTCCTACTGTTGACACATAGTAACCTTCTGACCAAAAGTGTCTGTTTCCAAATTTATATTTCAGATTTGCGTGTTTATCAAACATCATCAATGCAGATTTACCTTTCAGATACCCCATGAATGATGAAACACTATATTTGGGTGGTATTGACACCAACATATGTATATGATCTGGCATCAGATGCCCCTCTATTATCTCTACACCTTTGTAATTACATAGGTGCTTTATTATATCGCGCAAATCTTCCTTATATTGATTGTAAATTATTTTTCGTCTATACTTTGGTGTAAATACGATATGATATTTACACATCCATTTCGTATGGGCGAGCGAGTATTCTTTATTCGCCATTTATATCACCGTATCCTTTCTACATAGTGGCTTGAGCACTACTATTATAGTGAGGATACGGTGATTTTGTATAACTTGAACACCCACCCGCTTAGCGGGTGGTTTTGTGTGCCACGCGCTTGATCGTTTTGCTGCCGGCAAAACTTGAAGCAGCGCGCGGCACGTGGTCACGACCTACAA
>Ga0256404_1006749_pt1 | contig 18707 bp, 13 predicted proteins | sample RumenRJG_01DNA_FD_185990 | JGI IMG/M metagenome (GOLD analysis project Ga0256404, IMG submission 185990) | Bovine rumen microbial communities from Lethbridge, Alberta, Canada - RJG_01 | ecosystem: Host-associated > Mammals > Digestive system > Stomach > Rumen | place: Canada: Alberta | collected...
CCAACCGCATAATAAAGCTGTGCCTTGGCATGATTGCCCTGGCACAACTCACGCTCGATACGCAACCGCTGCGGCTCTGCCAGCAGCGGTGCTCCAAACGCCCGCCGGATTGCTGCCATGGCATCATTTCTTGTTGGACACGAATCATAACCGGTTGTACCATCACCGCCTATAGCACTCCCCTTTCGCCAGCGATGCAATGACGATGATGCAGGCTCATGCGGGACCAATCGCCGCAGCCAGGCATTGATGCGGCTTCCCAAAGAAATATGCCAGCCAGCCCTGTATCCTGCCGACCAGCGGAATACGAAAAAGCGCCGCAGAATCCTCTCTGTGCGCGCAATGATTTCATCAGTTGTAAGTTCGGCCGGATAATCAAGCGCCTCATACAAGCGCTTATCCCAAGGATTGCGGATTCCCGGCGGCTCGCCCAATATCTCATGACAACGCCCTGCTTTGAGCGTATGAATGATTTCCCGGCGCAGCATCAGACTCTGCAACGAGGCATCGATATCTGCCTGCAGATACTGCCGCGCATGCTCGCGGCGCAAGCCGGCCAGCGCCGGACGTTCTGGCAGCTCCCGCCGGAAGACAGCTTGCTCGATGCCCAGCCAAAGGATATCGGTAAAAGTATCATGCAGCAACGAAGAATCAAGCGTCCGCACATAAGCCGCCAATTTCTCTGCATCATAAAAACGATGTGCAAAGCCTAAAATCGAGTTGAGATAAATATCCGGTGTTCCATCACGATGGAATGCCAAAAAATCCGGCATAAAACCATATGCTCCGGCAGCCGTCCAGACAATATTGAGCGCCCGCCGCTCGCGGCTTTCCCTGCTCCCCGTCTGCATATCCATCCCCGCTTTCACTCAAAGAGTTCCGCAGATGCCATATCTTCTGCTATGCGCAGCGCAATAACATCCGAGACGAGCGCACGCTCTTCGGCATCGAAGCATTTATTCACGAGGCCCATATCCAGAGCCTGCCGCACCGGCAAGCCCAGTTCCACCAGGTGCAGCGCATCGAGGAGCCCGCGCAAATCCACCGCTTTGCTGCTGATTTCTGCCTGTGCAGACTTCTGCTGCAAATCGAGGAATACCTGCGCCATCAAGTGACGGCCACCTGCCGTCAACCGTGAAAATTCCAGCCCGAGAAGCCGCTCCAGCCCCTCACCATCCAGGAGCGGCAGCTGCAAGACCACAAACCGTGAAGCCAGCGCCTCGTTGAGTTCACGCGTCCCGGCATAACCATGATTCATTGTCGCGATGAAGCGGGTCGCAGGATGGATGTGCAAGCGGCCATAGCCAGGAATATCCAGGATACGCCGGAAATCCAGCAGCGAGTGCAGGACTGCCAGTGCTTCATTGCGTGCCATATTGATTTCATCAAGCACACCGAAACCACCCGCCTCAGCACATTCATATACCGGTCCAGGCCGGAACTCCACAGCCCCCTTGCGAAAGGTATCTGTCCCCAGTAAATACGCTGCATCCGTATTGATATGGAACGATATATTCCAATCGGGACGCCCAAAAATGGCCGCTAAATTTTCCGCCAGCACATTCTTGCCCGTGGCCTTAGGCCCCACCAGCAGCAAATTCTCCCCGGCCAGCACCGCCGTGATTGCCGCCGCGAGGATATCCCGCCCATAATAATGATAGCGCGGAAGAGCCAGCGAACGCTTCCCCTGCCACGGATATTGCTGGCGGTAGCGTTCTACTGCTGCCAGCAGCCGCTCATCCAATCCCTGCTGCTGCAAAAACTCTCTCATGACGCCCATCGTCTCCGCTCCCATCAATCACGCATCGTGATATGGATATCATTTGCCAAGCCGCTCTCATTGATAGCCCCCGTTATAATTTCGCCAATGATACGGCCCCAATCGACCTCGCCGCCCTTCTGCGGATTGCGGGCAGGCGTCCGGCGCTGTGGCTCAGCCGCCCGTGGATGCGCCTTCTCATCTGCCCGCTGCAAAGCCTGATACATCTCACGATCCGTATGATCCGATGCATCCCAGGCCAGCTTGAGCTCCTCATAAGCATCCTGCCAGCGGCGGCGGTCATAGAAAATCAGCCCCCGATAGTAATGTGCCCGCCAGACCGGATAAATAGTATCGTTATGCGGAACCCGCTGGGCTTCATTGAAATCTTCCAGTGCCTTATCATGTGAGCTCAACTCGTAATATGCGCGTCCGCGCAAATAGTATGCATATGCCAGCGGGCTATCCGACACAGACTTATCAGCGATGACCTTCGTGAGCTCACTGACGGCCCGTGTCTGCTCCCCGCGCTGGATCATCGCTACGCAACGGTCAAAAACCTGCCCCAAATCGTACTGCGTCTCAAGTTTTGTCCCCAGCCGGTCTTTTTCTGCCCCCCGGGCTTTCTTGTATTTTTCGAGCAATTCTTCGTTCTGTTTTTTCAGATCATCGCGTTCCTTTTGCAGCTTTTCAAGTTTTGCACGGTTATCCATCATCGCCTTGAGGTCAATCTTATCCGTATCGACTTCAGCCGTGATTGTCACCGTATAGCGCCAGACACCATCCGTAAGATCCGGCACGTCCTTCTCATCCGTAACCTTTAGTATCGCTCCCGATATGACTTTCACGTCATCCTCACTGAGCTGCATATTCTGCGTCTTGGAATAGCTCTCTACATACACGCCCGCCTTTTCCGTAGCTATGCGCATGGCCTCCTGCCGTGCAGCATCCTTGGCAATCTTAGGCGAATCATTCTCTCCCATCGTATAGACACCTGCCGCCGTGATGACCTGTGGCGCCGCCTCACAGGCAGCTACACCTGCCAATACCATGACCGCAGCCAGCAAACCAGTAAACAATCTCCCCATATATACCACCTTTGCTTCTTGTTCCCCAGAAATGCATACCTAATTTATTCTCATGATAAGGAATTTAGTTGACAATGTCATTAATTCCAATTTATATTTCGATTAAATCGCTCTAGGAATATTTCTCCACATTCCGCCAAAGTCCTGCCTGCACAAAAAAGGCTTCCGATCTCTCGGAAGCCTTATACTCTCAATGGAGCTGATTATAGGACTTGAACCTACGACCTGCTCATTACGAATGAGCTGCTCTACCAACTGAGCTAAATCAGCAAAAGAAAAATGGAGCTGATTATAGGACTTGAACCTACGACCTGCTCATTACGAATGAGCTGCTCTACCAACTGAGCTAAATCAGCAATTTGTCAATCACTCTCGTAACTGACAGAATTAATTATAAGCGATGACAGCATTCCTGTCAACACTTATTTTTTATTTCCTTACATTCTTCTGAGGCCGAACCATCCGCACGAGCCATCCCAGAAAACCTGTGTCTGAAAATCAACATGGCCATAGCCGTCCGTACTCGTCACGACGAGCTGCTGATCGACAATACGCGAGGACAACTGATGCCAGCGGTCAACGCGGAAACCGATATTGGCAAAGCTGTTCCAGGACACATACGTCGTCCACTGGCCCATATGTTTGCCGATAAGCCAATACCCACAGTTTTTGCCATGCGCACCACGCGTTGCTATGATTTCAAACAGGCGCTTGCCCGGATCTGCTGTCTCGATCGCCCGCACGCTGAACTCCACTCCCGTATACAGGCCATCAAAGCTATTGAAGGACATGTAGTCTTTCGTACCATCGGCACTCATCAGGCGCATAACCTTGCCATCAGCCACGAATTTGATTTTCACACCATCCTGATCTGTTGCCGTTACCGTCTTGTCGGCAATCGTCATACTCTGACTGATTCCTGTAACGACCATAGCATCAGCCTGTCCCTGTGCGAATACCATAGCCGACGCAAAGCCAACAGCTGCCAACAATTTACTGATTCGATTCATGATACATACACTCCTATCTTTGTTTCCATTCCTCTGGAAACTATTCTACCATCCAAAACTAATAATTCAACATTTATCTGCATATTCCTTCTTTCCAGCATCAAGTATGATATGCTACAATGAAGCCAGATATAGCAGACCCGCCGTCAGGCAAAGGAGGCGCAACATGCAGGATATACGGCTGCTCCTTATCGAAAATTCCATATTTTTCCGGGACACTTGCGTCGAAGCCCTGTTGAAGCGCCTGCCTCAAGGCAGCCTCATCGAGCAGGCTGGCGACCCTATCGAAGCCCAGAACAAGCTGGCACTTTTCCAGCCATCTGCCGTCCTCCTTAATTTTGCCATGGGGGTCATCACCGTCGACGGCAACCAATTCCTGCTGCTTCTTACCAGCCAGCACCCAAAGCTGCCTATCATCACTTACGGGCTCTTGAGTACCAGCCGCCACACGGCCTTGAACTGCGGTGCCCGCGCGCATATCCAAAAACCTGGACCTGCTGCAGACATGGCTGGTTTTTTCGACGAATTAGCGCAACTCGTACTCACATATGCGCCAGACACTGCTGAGGCAAACCATGACGTCAGCAGCGGGGTCGGCCCGGGTGCTGTCGTCACACGGGAAATCTGGACGGCAACGATGCCCAGCAAGGGCTGGCTGCCACTATCGCCTGCCGCCCAGCAAGCAATGCACACCAAAGCAGCGCCCGCAGCTCAGCCAGCCCCCACACCACTGCAGCCTGAGCCGCAGCCGCCAGAACCACCGCCACAGGCAGCCGCTGAGGTGGCAGCTGCCACCTCAGCACCGACGCAGTCTGCCACGGCCAATCTCCCGCATGAGGATATCCAGCTGATTGCCATCGGCTCTTCCACGGGCGGAACCGAAGCCTTGTCAGCCATCCTCACACAGCTGCGTCCGCCGCTGCCGGGCATCGTCATCGTCCAGCATATCCCGCCGATGTTTTCCCGGCTGCTGGCCGAGCGTCTCAACACCGAATGCGCGCTGACCGTCAAAGAAGGCATGACTGGCGATATTGTCCGTCCCAGCCATGTCTACATCGCCCCTGGTAACAATCATATGACTGTCCATCGGCAAGGCTCCCTGCTGGTTCTCGACTGCCGTCCCGGCAAACCCGTCCATAGCTGCTGCCCCTCCGTCGACGTGCTATTTGAATCCGTCGCCAGTGAAGTCGGCTGTCATGCATTGGGCGTCATCCTGACCGGCATGGGCAAGGACGGCGCTGCCGGACTTCTGCGCATGCGCGAGCAGGGGTCACCTACCCTGGGACAGGACGAAGCCAGCAGCATCGTTTACGGCATGCCCAAAGCTGCCTATGACTGCGGTGCTGTTGAACGGCAGCTGCCACTATCTGCCATGCCAGCTGCCATTACCCAGATAGCCCAAACTTGAATCATACGCGAAAAACGGGGTTGTGAGAAATCACAACCCCGTTTTTTTCGGTTAATGCCTATTAAATCTTGAACTTGCCAATAGCTTCCTGCATGTCAGCCGCCATCTTAGCCAAAGACTGCGAAGCTGCTGCAATCTCCTCGTTAGACGCCGACTGCTCCTCCGTAGCCGCCGAGATACTCGATGTACTATCGGCCGTCTTACGGCTGATGGTATCGATCGAATCCACCGCTTCAACGATATGGCTTGCTCCATCAGTTACCGTCCGCACAGAAGCATTGATTTCTTCCATCTGCGTATTGATTCCATTGACCATCGACAAGATATCGGCAAACTGTGCTCCGACCTCGCGGATAGCCGCCGTACCGGATTTGACCTCATCGGTACCAGCCTCCATCGACTCGACAGCCTCAGCCGTATCTTTCTGGATTGACGCGATACGCTCCTTGATTTGCTCAGCCGACTCCTGCGACTCAGCCGCCAGCTTGCGGACCTCCTCCGCTACCACGGCAAAACCACGGCCATGCTCACCAGCGCGCGCTGCCTCAATGGCCGCATTGAGCGCCAACAGATTCGTTTGCTCAGCGATCGACGAAATAGCCTCGACAATCTGGCCGATTTTCTGGCTGTTCTCGCCAAGTTTCTTGACTACACCAGCCGAGGACATAACACTCGTTTCGATGTGGCCCATACGTGAAACCGCCTGCTCCATGAGCGTCGACCCTTTCTGCGCTGCATCTGCTGTCTGGGTTGACGTATTCGATACCACGCGTGCCTTATCGGCCATCGCCGTGATATCCGTAAACACCGTATCGACATTCTTCTTGGCCGCATCGATATCCTTGAGCTGCTCTTCCATCCCCAGCGACACATCGCCAACCGTCTCAGCCACATGTACGGAAGCATCCGCCGATTGCTGGGCATTGGCCGTCAGCTCCTCCGACGAAGCTGCTACCTGCTCTGATGTCGTTGCCATATGCGTAATCAGCTTACGCAGATTGCCACTCATCGTATTGAAGGCCTGCGTCAATGCACCAATCTCATCCGTTGACGTCACTGGCAGATCATCCATATGCAGATTGCCATTAGCAAGCTGCGTAGCATGTTCCTCCAGACCCGAAATCGGCGTCGTAATGCGATTTGCAAACGTCAGGAACACAAACATTGCGAGCAACAGGCCGACAACCGTCAGCACACTATAGATGATTTTCAGATGCGTAAGCGATGCAAACACAAAGGACTTCGGCACAGCAATCGCCATGATCCAGCCAGTCGTTGGCACCGTCCGATAGGCCATAAGCTGCGTCTCACCATTCGACTCCAGCTCGAAATAGCCCTTGTCATTCTGGATCATTTCCTCAAAATGCGTGCCGACACCATCGACATCCTTTATATTCTTCATCGACTCGCCAATGCCAGTCGTAGCCAGGATATTACCCGAGCGCTCCATGATGAGCCCCATACCCTGCCCGTGGTATTTCATTTCCTGAGCCTGTTTATCAAGCACATCAAGCGCAATATCCGTGCAGGTCGCACCAATGAACTGGCCTTCGTTCTTGATCGGCGTTGCTACCGATACAACGAGCTTGCCTGTGCTGGCAGCTACATACGCCTCTGTAAACACCGTCTTACCAGCAGCTTTGGCCTCCTTATACCAAGGACGCTGCGTCGGATCTTTCTTGCCCGTCTCATCCGGCGAATAGAATACACCAAAATAGCCATCCTCAAGGCCAATAGACATTTCGAGAATTTCCTTATCCGAAACGATTGTCCCCATCGTTGCCTTCGTCTTGATGCGGCTCATATCGCCCTTCATCTCAGACGCCGTATTAGCCGTACTTACATCTACTGCCTTCTTCTCACGCAGCCAGCCATCAAGATCAGCGGTATCGCGGGCTACTGTTGCGCGCAGCTCTGTCTCGACACTTTCCTGTAAATCCGAGCTGGCCATATAATAGCCAATGATTGACATAATCGCCATGAGCACGCCCACAACGCCTGCCAATGCCAGGAACTTTTGTTTCAGTCCCATAATTGTACCCCTTTCCTTTTAATTCACTCTTAATACATCACTATTAGCTATATTCGTGCTGCCTATGCCAAAACCCTTCAAAAAAAATGCCACTTCCCCCGAAGTGACATTTCAGATCATATATTTTTTTCACGGTAACGATATCCCAGCCAAAGAACCAGCAGCCATACTGGCAACAAATAGACAGCCAGCGCCATATCAGGGATTTGCAGCATGAAATACCAGACCCCTGCCAAAAAAGCAATGCAGACATAGTTGATAGCTGGGTATAACGGCGATTGGAACTTTGTCGTTTTTCCCTGCGCCTGGCAATACCGGCGGAACTTCAGATGCGTTATCGTAATCGTCATCCAGCTGATAGTCGCCGCAATCGTCGCAATCGACATCAGATACATGAAAATCTTGCCAGGAAAGAAGTAATTGAGTGCCACACAAACCAGCGTGATTCCCGACGAAACAAAGATGCCCTTGACCGGTACGCCGCGCCCCGACAAATGCGCGAGAAATTTTGGTGCTTCATCCTTGCTTGCCAGGCCATAAAGCATGCGGCTGTTGCTATAGATCGCCGAATTGTAGACCGAAACCGCCGCCGTAAGCACGACGAAATTCAAGATATGTGCAGCAGCCGGTACGCCAACATGCGAGAAAATCTGCACGAAAGGACTGGCTTCAGCCCCGACCTTGTTCCAGGGCCAGAGCGCCATAAGCACAGCCATCGTGCCGACATAGAACAGCAGGATGCGCCAGATTACCTGGTTGATGGCGCGCGGGATGGATTTCTCCGGTTCCTCAGCCTCACCAGCTGTTATACCAATAAGCTCAATGCCGCCGAAGGAAAACATGACGACTGCCGTCGCCAATGCCAGCCCCCACCAGCCGTTCGGCAGGAAACCACCATTGGCCCAAATGTTGCTGAAATTATCGGGGAAACTCTGCGGGCCACTCAAAAGCAGGTACAGTCCCAGCACAATCATCAAGACAATGGCAGCAATCTTGATAAGCGCCATCCAGAACTCAAACTCACCATAAATAGTTACATTGATGAGATTGATGGCCGTGATGACCAGCAGGCAGACAAGCGCCGCAATCCACTGCGGCAGATCCGGATACCAGAACTGCATGTAAATGCCGACTGCCGTAAGTTCAGCCATCGATACCAATACATAATTGAACCAATAGTTCCAACCGGACAGAAAGCCTGGGAACTTGCCCCAATACTTCGTCGCATAGTAGCTGAACGATCCCGACACCGGCTCGTCCACCGCCATCTCTCCGAGCATGCGCATGATAAAGAAAATCACGATGCCGCCCAACAGATATGCCAGCATAACCGCCGGCCCCGCCAATGCTATCGTAGACGTCGAACCGTAGAACAAGCCTGTGCCAATGGCACCGCCAAGCGCAATCATCTGCAAATGCCGATTCTTCAGCCCGCGTTTCATCTTCGTCGGTTTCCCCATAAATTCATCTCCCATCCAAAGAATACCTGCCTATTATACCACCTCACGCCATCATGCTACAACATTACACCACTGAAAATATAAAGACACAACCCACATGGCCTGTATTCTCCCCCATGGCCTCCGGGCACAAAAAGCGGTCCGCTGACTCATCCCGGTCTGCGAACCGCTTTTTGTGGTTGGCTATGATATTTCACAGCCTCTTATTCTTTTTAATAGCGCTGCCGATCTTTAAGCGCGCGTTCTACGTCACGCTTGGCCGCTTTTGCCTGCAAATCCTGGCGCTTATCATAGTTGTGCTTACCACTGGCCAATGCCAGCTCCAGCTTGGCACGGCCATGTTTGAAGTAAACTTTGAGCGGTACCAGCGTGAAACCTTTCTCACGCGTCTTGCTGAACAGCTTGACAATCTCCGCCTTATGCATCAAGAGCTTGCGCGTCCGCAGTGGATCATGGTTGAAGATATTCCCCTGCTCATACGGGCTGATATGCATATGCTCGACGAAAACCTCACCATTCTTGATGACAGCATAACTGTCCTTGAGATTGGCCTTGCCAGCCCGCAAGGATTTGACCTCCGTCCCCTGCAGAGCCAGTCCTGCCTCAAAAGTTTCATGAATGAAAAAATCATGACGTGCCTTGCGGTTTTCGCAGGCAATCTTGATGGCAATGTTTTTCTTACCCAATAATGCTCACCTCACTGCCTTCAGTGGGAATAATTATTTACTGTTGCCCGTACCGCCTTCCGTCTTGCGGTGCGGACGCGGACGCCTTTTCGGCGCCTTCTTGGCCTTTTCTTTCTCCTGGCGGGCTTCCTCACGCAGCTTGCGCTCATGATACCCCGGCGGATCCGGCCAGACAGCACTGTTAAGCCCTGTCACATAGACGCGGTGGTAGTCGCCCTCTTTACCGCCACGGCGCTCCTCGCGATTACGGGAGCGGTCACTGCCGCCCTTGTCCTGCCCCCGGGATTCCTTAGCTGCACGCTTGCGGCTGCCTTTCTGCGGCTGTGGCTGCTCCTGTTTCGGCAGCTTCTCGCCCGAAGCACCGCGCTTTTTGCCGTGGCCGCCACGCGAGCGTTTCTTCTTTGGCTTTTCTTCCCCGTCTACTGCCAGCAGCGGTTCTGCAATAAGCTCAGCCGGACTTACGTCAGCCTTTTTCGGCTTGCGATCGCCACGGCCTTTGCCCTTCTTATCTTTACCGCCTTTTTTGTCGCCCTTGCCGCCATTGCGGCCGCCGCGGACGGCATTCTTCATCGCCTCGGGATCATAGGCACCATTATCCTTGAGCACAAAATCAAGATTGCGCTCCTCGACACTTGCACGTACCAGCAATACCTCTACCTCATCGCCCAAGCGGTATTTCGCCTGCGTGCGCTCGCCGACCATCGCAAACTGCTCCTCAACATACTCGTAATAATCATTGACCATCGTCGATACATGGACAAGACCCTCGACGCCATTATCGAGCTCGACAAAAATACCAAAAGCTGTAACACCGCTGATAACACCAGAAAATTCCTCGCCGACAAATTGCGCCATATATTCGATTTTCTTCATATCAGTCGTCTCACGTTCAGCCTCGATAGCGATGCGTTCCCGTTGCGACGCATGGTCCGCAGTCTCCGGCAATACCGTCTTGAGCTTAGCCTGACGCTCAGCCGGTAGCGTCCCCGTCGCAAAAGTCTCGCGCAGCAGCCGATGAACGATGAGATCCGGATAACGGCGGATTGGCGAAGTAAAATGCGTATAGTAGCGGGCCGCCAGGCCAAAATGACCAAGACTCAATTCCGAATAGCGGGCCTGCTGCATCGAACGCAAAGCTACCGTACTGATGATGCGCTCTTCCGGCCGCCCTTCGACTTTTTCCAGCACTTTCTGGACATCCATCGGCTGAATCTGGCCCGCTTCGTCCTGACGGACAAACAAGCCAAAAGCACCAAGCAGATTGTTAAGGCGCTCGATTTTCTCCGTCGTCGGCTGCTCATGTACACGATACATGAACGGCAGATGTTTCGTATCCATATGACGGGCCACAGTCTCATTAGCTGCCAGCATACACTCTTCGATGATGGATTCAGCCAATGAACCCTCGCGCTTGATCAGCGCGACCGGATGGCCTTTTTCATCAAGCTTGACTTTGACCTCTGGCAAATCAAAGTCAATCGAACCACGGCGATGGCGCTTAGCTTTGAGCACACCGCGCAGCTCAGCCAGCGTCTCCAGCATCGTGCCGATATCATGGTTGTCCGACAGGAACGGCTCTTCCTTTTCGACCAGCACCTTATTGACGATATTATACGTCAGGCGGCGATATACATGGATGACCGTTGGCAGGATTTCATAGCTTGTAATCTCACCTTCCGGAGAAATCTGCATCTCACACGCCATCGACAGACGGTCGACGCCTGCATTGAGACTGCAAATGCCATTCGATAGCTCCTTCGGCAGCATTGGGATGACACGGTCGACCAGATATACGCTCGTACCACGCGCATAGGCCTCACGATCCAGCGGCTGATTCTCACGTACATACCAGCTGACATCAGCAATATAAACACCAAGGAAGAACGAGCCATCCTCATTCTTGCGCGCATAAACACCATCATCAAGGTCCTTGGAATCCTCGCCATCTACCGTCACGATTGGCAGATCACGGCGATCGGCGCGGCCGCGATATTCCTCTGGCGATGGCTCCTGCTCCACCGCATCGGCAGCGGCCTGCACATCCTCTGGAAAGACTTCGGACAGCTCATACTGACGCATGACGGAAAGAACATCAACGCCCGGCTCGCCAACCTTGCCGAGCACCTCGATGACATTGCCTTCCGCATTGCGGCGTCCATCCGGCCATTTTGTGATCTTAACGACTACCTTGCTACCAGTCTTCGCACCATGGAAGAATTTCTTGGGGACAAAAATATCCTGCGTGAGTTTCGTATTATCCGGTGTCACAAACCCAAAAGTCTTGCTACTCTCAAACGTACCGACAATCTTTTCGTTGGCACGCTCTAAAATGCGGATGATCTCGCCCTCGCGCGAGCGCCCCGGCTCCTCTGAAGGCGTAACACGCGCCACGACACGGTCACCATGCATAGCCGAGCCAATCCCCGGCCCCGGCACGAATACATCCGTCTCTTCTTCCGATTCACGCACGTCAGGGATGATGAAGCCAAACCCTTTGGCCGTCATCGAAATGCGGCCCACTACCAGATGCATGCGGCTTGGCACACCATAGAGGTCGCTGCGGTTCCGGATGATTGCGCCCTCCTGTTCGAGCTCCTCAAGCGCCTGCGGAAATTCTACCTGCTCTTCCAGCGTCAGTCCCATTTCCTCAGCCAGATCCTCTGCCAATAATGGTTTATAGGCCGCCTCACGCATATACGCAACAATTCGTTCTTTCAAATCCATAAAGTTTCTTTTTCTCCCTTTTCCTAAAAGAGCACACCTGCTCTTTCCACTCGTTTCTCCTGCCAGCGCCACTTACGCGTCAGGCGCCTGCAGGAAGGCCGCAGCCTCAGCAAATACTTTTTCGCGTTCTGCCGCCACAGGCAGCAGATGGCCGGACGCTTCCAGCCAGCATATCCGGCGGATATGGCTTTGCACATGATTATAGATATACTCTGCACTGGCAGGCGCCGCCGTATGGTCGTCCCGGCTATGCATGATGAGTACCGGTGCCGTAACTTTGTCGATGCAGCCCTTCGTCTTCTCGATGACATCAACGAGCTCATGAACACCGATAAGCGGCATTTTGCGGTACGTATTGTTGACCGCCGCCGGCACTCCCTTGAGCCGCCGGCGGGCCTTCGGGATGAACTGATTATTGCAGACCTCACGCGGCGGCAGGAATTTGATGCCACGTTCCTCTGCGATCTGAATCGGTGCCGCCAGCGTTACCACTTTGCCGATTTTTTCCTCTGACGACAACAGCAGCGCAAACAACCCGCCCATCGAATGACCAATGACATCGACGGTATCGCAAAACCCTGACAACAAGGCATAGCCATCACGGACAGAATCCATCCAATCCTCCCAGGTCATATGGCTCATGTCCTCAACCGTCGTACCATGCCCGGCCAGCCGGACTCCGAGCACCGAGAATCCCTGCGCATGCAGATATTGCCCCATAAGCAGAAGTTCTGCCGGCAACCCCGTAAAACCATGAATGAGCAGCACCCCCTCCCTGCCGCCTGGCAGAAAAAACGGCTCTGCACCGGGTAAAATCATCCTCTTACCTCCCCTCGCCATAATACAAAACGCCCCTGCTCTGATACTGCAGAACAGGGAACGCTCTCTCGTATTAGTTGGTCATGCGGGCAATCACGATCGTAATAACCGCAAATAGAGTCGCAAAAACCACGGTAACGCGTGCCAGCAGCGCATCCATACCCCGAGCCTTGCTCGAAAATACGGTATCCGCACCGCCGCCCATACCGCCCATGCCAGAAGATTTGGCCTCCTGGCCGAGCACCGACGCGATGAGGATGATTGCTACCAATGCATCTAATATCATCAAAACGGTAAGCAACATGTATGTAAGCCTCCCTTTAATTACAGTTTCCATATTATTCTACCATAGAGTAGCATTTCTCTGCAAGAAAAAGCGTCGAAAAACAAAAGAAGCTTCCCCGCAGGGAAGCTCCTTGAATCGTCTGATGGATTTATCAAATAGCGTAAACACGGATGGAGTTCGTGTTTTTGCCGACAGCTGCCGAGTTGTCAACCTTGATACCCGACGTAACGATCGTCGTATCGCCGCGTTTTACATACTCATTCTTGACAGCAGCAGCCGTTGCATTGCTGAGCATCTCGTCAACATCGTTCCACTCCGTGCCGAGGATTGGATATACGCCCCAGCGCAGGTTCAGCTGACGGACAACTTTCTCGCTCGGCGTGTAAGCAACGATAGCTGCTTTCGGGCGATACTTCGAAACGACTTTCGTCGTGTAACCGCTCTCAGTCGGCGTGATGATAGCCGGCGTATCGAGCTCATAAGCCATCTGTACCGTAGCATGAGCGACTGCACGCGTACGGGACTGGAGATGCTCGAAGCCGCGCTCGATGAAGAGATCTTTGTACTCCAGAGCGGACTCGATGCGGCAAGCGATGCGGTTCATCGTAGCGACTGCCTCAACCGGGTAGTCACCGGAAGCCGTCTCGCCAGAGAGCATGATAGCATCCGTACCATCGAGGATAGCATTACCAACGTCGGAAACCTCTGCACGGGTCGGACGCGGGTTGCGCTCCATGGAATCGAGCATCTGCGTAGCAACGATGACCGGTTTGCCAGCCTTGTTGCACTTGCGGATGATTTCTTTCTGGATCAGCGGCACATCCTCAGCCGGAACCTCAACGCCGAGGTCACCACGAGCAACCATGATACCATCAGAAACTTCAAGGATAGCATCGAAGTTCTTGACGCCTTCGAGATTCTCGATTTTCGGGATGATCTCCATATGACCATTGTGCTCCTCGATGAGCTTACGGATAGCCAGGACATCAGCCGGACGCTGGATGAAGGAAGCAGCGACAAAATCCATGTCCTGCTCGCAACCGAAGATGATGTCTTTCTCATCCTGCTCAGAAATCGGCGGCAGGCCCAGCGATACACCCGGTGCAGCAACGCGTTTGCGCGTGCTCATTTTACCGCTGTTCTGAATCGTCGTGACAATGTCTTTGCCCTTGATTTCATCAACCTTGAGTGCTACGAGACCATCGGACAGAAGCAGCGTATCGCCCGGTTTTACTTCCGTATAGAGACCTTTGTGGTTGACGGAAACATGCGTCTCATCGCCCGGTACATCATCATACGTCAGCGTGAACTTGTTGCCCTTCTCGAGCATGACTTTACCGTCTTTGAACTCGCCCAGACGCATCTCCGGACCCTTCGTGTCCAGAACAAGGGAGATGACCTTGCCAGCCTTCTTAGCAGCCTCGCGTACCATGTTGATACGGTTCAGATGCTCCTCATGGTCACCATGAGAGAAGTTGAAACGGGCCAGATTCATACCGTTTGCAATCAGCGCATCGATAACGCCCGGTTTCTCCGTGGATGGTCCCTGCGTGCAGATGATTTTCGTCTTCTTTAACATGTTGTAAATCCCCACCTATTCTTTTTACTCCATATTATCACAAGCAGCCTGCCTCCGGTTGCCCGGCGTCGCTGTGGCAGGTTCTGCTCACGGCCTGAACATTTGAGGGAACACTCCCTCTGACAGTTCCTATTCTACACGTTTTGCCCCTATAAGTAAAACAATTTCCGCCATATTCTGCCAAAATAAATATTTTCTGAAAACACACGCCTTGTTTGAAATTTATTGGTTATATTCGCCTAAATAAAGTATGCTTATTCGTATAATTCACGAATGAATCGTAAAGCAAAAATCTCCTTAATTTTTCCACTCGATTTGCCGATATATCAAATAGGGAGAGTTTGTGCGCTCCACTACACAAGAAAGGAGGGATCATCATGTCCACCATCTCATCCATGGCCCATGATACGTATACCTTGTACAAGATGGCTGCCGGCAATACGCCTAGCACCTCTGGCAGCTCGTCATCGGCAAAAGCGGCCAAAACGGACGCCAGCAACGCCAGTGACACGAGCCCGGCACTTGCAACAGCAGCCGCCAACGTATCCTCGCTGAGCAATCTCGTCAATGCTTTTTCGTCATCACATACGACGGCCAAAAAGACGACAGCAGCTCAGGATTCGCTTACGAATCTCTGGTCCAGCTATACGGCCTCGGCCAGCTCATCGGGCAGCCTGACGAGCCTCAGCTCCATATCGGGCATCAGCACAAGTGCTTCGGAGCTCGTAAGCTCGTATGACGAAGCCAAAAAGGTCTTTTCGACCCAGTTTGGTTCTGCCATGAGCGATCTTACGGACTCGGCCAAGACCGTCGCTAAAATGAATTACAACTTCAGTCAAAGTGACATTACCACGGCCGAAGACGGCACCAAGACGTACAGCGATTCACTGAAAAGCGCCATCAAGAACGTCAAGCAGCTCGTCTCCGACTACAACGATGCACTGAATCTGACCAGCGACTACAGCAGCGTCAGCAAACGCATGAAGTCCTTAGCCAGCACCTTTGCCGACACGACATATCGTGCTGACAGCTACAAGCAGATTGGAATCAATGTCGACAGTGCAACCGGTGAGCTTTCTGTCGATGAGGACAAACTCGCTTCTGCTCTCGTCGAAAACGGCAGCCGTGTCCAAAATGCTCTGGGCAATAGCGGCCTTGCCGGCAAGGCCGAAAGCCACGCCAGCTTTGCCCTCTCGCAGCAGGACAAAGCCTTCCCGTCGATGCAGAAAATGCTTGGCAACCAGCTGACATTGGCATCGGCCTACACAAATCCTAAGCTTCTCACAGCCAGTGTGCAATATGGCATGATTGGCAACCTTCTGAGTATGTCCCTATGACATATCCAATCTTACTGTAAAGCCTGCCTCTTTTGTCGAGGCAGGCTTTTATTGACAGTTTATTAGGACTTTGGTACTATAAAATAAAAGTTTTAAGGATTGGAGTGTAAACCGCCTATGACGACGGAAACCATGCCTGCTAGCGACGTGCTGCACGAAGAACAATTCATTCATATCACAACGACCAATGAGGACTATAGACTCGACCTGCACGGAATCATCACTGAGATTTCCCTGCGCTATCTGGCCGTCCGCATCGACTGCGATCCTGACGTCTTTCTCGATGTCCCCGCTGCGGATATCCTTATTGATTGTACGGTCATCGGCAATGGCTGTATCTATCGCTTTACCAGTACCTTCCGCAGCAGCTCCATGGTCGAGGACATGACCTGGTACCTGAGCAGGCCCGTAACCGTCAACCGTATCCAGATGCGCCGTTTCGTCCGCGTTCCCGTCTCCCTGCCTATGCTGGTCAAATTGCCTGGATGCTATGGCAATCTGCGCAATGCCACCATCACTACGCTGATCGACTTGAGCGGCGGCGGTCTCTGCTTTGCGTGTAACGAGGAAGTTCCACTGCAGTCCCGCGTCGCCATAGCCATTCCCGGTTTACCGCTCTACGGCACACTCAAAGCCGACGCGCTCGTCGAGCGCTGTACTCCTATCGCAGTGCCAACTGGTACAATCTATCATGTCGGCGTATCACTCGAAGGCCGCCTGACACCACGCGAACAGGATAAACTCGTCCAGAGCGTTTTCTACCTTCAGCGTGATTATCTGAAAAAAGGTCTGCGCATGCCAAACTTCGACCATACGCATGCCTGCTGCGCAATCGAAAAGACCTGTGAGACAATCTGAATGTCTCACAGGTCTTTTTTTGCAGCCCTTGCTAGCGCTTATTTCATTCGTTTTACCGTAAAACGACCCTTCTCGACTTCCTTGCGATGGCAATGCGGACACTCATTTTCAATAAGCCCCGTATAACCGCAAACCGGATCGCGATCCACTGGATGGTTTATGGAAAAATACCCCATATCGGCATCATGCATAGCACGGACAACGCTCTCAAACGCCTTGACGTTCTTCGTCGGGTCACCATCCATCTCGATATAGGCGATATGACCAGCATTCTCGAGTGCATGGTATGGTGCCTCAATGCGAATCTTGTCGATAGCCTTGATGGGGTAATAAACCGGTACATGCGAGGAATTCGTCATGTACGCCCGGTCCGTAACACCTTCGATTATCCCATAATTCTTGCGGTTGCTGCGCTGGAACTGGCCTGCCGTCGACTCAGCCGGCGTGCCGAATGTCGACCAGTTCATATGCTCATCTTCCGTATATTTATCGGTGGCCGCCCGCAGATGGCCGACAATCTTGAGCCCAAGCTCCTGTGCCTCGGCACTCTCACCGTGATGCTTGCCGATGAGCGCCTTAAGGCACTCGGCCAGACCACAGAAGCCGATGGAATACGACGCATGCTTGAGAACATCCTTGATGCCATCTTCATTTGTCAGCTTGTCGCTGTCCATCCAAACGCCCTGTCCCATCAGGAACGGATAGTTGTAAACATGCTTCTGCTCAATGACATGCAGGCGGGCAAGCAGATAATCATGGCTGATCTTGATGTACTTGTCGAACAGCTGCCAGAATTTATCCATATCGCCTTTGGCCTCAAGTGCCAGCTTCGGCAGATTGATGGTCGTAAAAGCGAAGTTGCCACGGCTGCCGGATTCTTCAGGACCATTGACGTTACTCATGACACGCGTGCGGCAGCCCATCGTCGCCACAACACTGTTATAATCGCCCGGCTTATAATATTGCAGATTGTACGGCGCATCGATGTTCACGAAATTCGGGAACAGACGCTTCGCACTCGTCTTGCAGGCCTGCAGGAACAAATCGTAGTTCGGATCACCCGGATTATAGTTGACGCCAGCTTTGAGCTGGAAAACCGAAATCGGGAAAATCGGCGTCTCGCCATTACCGAGTCCCGACCAGATGGCATTCAAAACCTCGCGGACAGCCAAACGACCCTCAGGCGACGTATCCATCCCGTAATTGATGGAGCTGAACGGCACCTGGGCACCGGCACGGCTGTGCAATGTATTGAAATTATGGATCAGCGCCTCCATGGCCTGATGCGTCTCCTCAACAACATCGGCACAAGCCAGATGATAAATGACTTTGGCCATTTTCTCCACACCATCGGTTGTCTTGTGATAGACTTCCGTCAACAATACCGTAACAGCCTGCTCAATGGCCGCAATCGAACGGCCAGCATCCGCATCTTCGGAACTTTCCGTATAACGGCACGCATCAAATGCCATAACCTTCTTGAATTCCTGCTTGAACTCCTCTTCCGTGCCGAAATCCCGGCAGGCAAACTGATACAAAAGCGCCTTGTAAGCCTCATCAATCACGGCCTTATGGAACGACTTGCGCACACCCTCAGCCATCGCGTAGTCAAATGCATTGATGGATTGGCCGCCAAACATGTCATTCTGATTGCTCTGGAT
>Ga0256404_1006750_pt1 | contig 18705 bp, 18 predicted proteins | sample RumenRJG_01DNA_FD_185990 | JGI IMG/M metagenome (GOLD analysis project Ga0256404, IMG submission 185990) | Bovine rumen microbial communities from Lethbridge, Alberta, Canada - RJG_01 | ecosystem: Host-associated > Mammals > Digestive system > Stomach > Rumen | place: Canada: Alberta | collected...
CAGGTACCTCAGACATCGCGCCCGTGAGGAGCACCACAGAGATGTCCTGCATCTCACGACACATCGCGAAGGCCTGCGACAACTCCCAAGTGGTCTTGGGGGTGAAGGCGTTACGATAACGGGCACGATTGATGGTGATCTTGGCAATACCATGATATTCCTCAAAGAGGATCTCTTCAAACTTGCGTATTTCTTTCCAGTCTCTCATATCTTTAATGATTTAAAATAGTCTTTATAAACGTTGGCATCGACAGAGGCATCGGTGAATACCTCCAGCAATACAGGACGATCGCTCTCTATATTTAATAAGGTGTCGATTCCTGCCCGAAGCTGGGGCATATCTGAGGCAGAGAGATACACGACATCATTCTGCTGACAGATACCCTCGGCGTTGGTGTGATGCGAGGCTGCGACAAAGGCATCACGCGCAGGACTCTGTTCCAGACCCGGCAACATGTTGAAGATACCACCGCGCCCGTTGTTGAGCAAGAGGATGCGCAGGTTGCCACGCAGGTTCTGATTCCACAGGGCGTTCTGATCGTAGAAGAAACTCAGGTCGCCAATGACACAATACACACGATCATCAGAGACCACCGAGAAACCTGCTGCCGTAGAGAGCGAACCCTCTATGCCGTTGACACCACGATTACACCACACCGGATGTTTGGCGAAACTGTTGGCCAAGCGGATAGCGGTGCTGTTGGCATAATGCACCTGTGCCTCGCCCACATAACGCTCGAAATACTTCACGGCAGCCATCTGGGAGTAGGCAGGCTCATAGGCATCAGCCTGCTGACGGATGCGTGACAACAACTCATCCCACTTCTGCATGAAGGGATGGGGCTCCATCACCATCATGAAACGGATATGATCTGCCACTGCCTCTCCATCGCCTTGGAAGATATGTGTGAGGTTCATGAAGGTGTCATTCACTTCACCCGAGGCATTCACCACCCACGTCTCTTTGGCTTTGCGCAGGAAACGCTTCAGACGTTTGCTCACAATCGAGCCTCCGATATAGAGTACGAAGTCGGGGATATAGGCCTCATCATCGCCTACGAGCGAAACGGCCTCATCGAAGAGCGGATTCATCGGCTGACCACTGATGAGCAGGGGACGCTTCGCCTGCAGGAACATCCGTGTGATATGACTCAATGTGGCTGGTGACATGTCGGCAGCAGCAAACGAAATCTTCCGTTCCTCGGGCAAAGAGGCGACGCTGTAGTCGAAGAGGGGTTCGGTGATGGGCACGTTGATATGCACGGGTCCGCCACCACCCTGCTGGGCTGCGATCAAAGCCTCATTCACCAAACGGTTACAATACCAACACTCTTCACGGTTCCTGAGCTTGTCGAAGGAGGGTTCAGGCAAAGACACCGCCTTCCGTACAAAGCGTCCTAAGGCATCGGGCTGTGGCATCGTCTGACCATCGAGTTGGTCGATCCAAGCAGCAGGACGGTCTGCAGAGATCACCACGATGGGGATATGCTGATAGTAAGCCTCCGCCACAGCTGGGGCGAGATTCAACAAAGCCGTACCACTGGTGACACACACCACGACGGGTTGTCGTCGCGCCTGTGCCATACCTAAGGCATAGAAGCCTGCCGAACGCTCATCGGTGACAGGATAACACGCGATATCCGGACACTCATTGAGGTTGTGTACAATCGCAGAGTTACGACTACCCGGACACACCACGGCATGACGCACGCCATGGGCCACGAGCAAAGAGGTGAGTATGTTTACTTGTTCTTTATTGCTATACATCTTCTCATTGTATCTAATTTAGCCTCCGTCTCCTGCCACTCCAGTTCCTCGACACTATCCTTCAGCAGTCCGCCTCCTGCATAGAGATGGCACCAGTCTTCTTCGATGTTCATGCAACGAAGGGAGACATAGAGGGAGGTCTGTGCCTGAGGATCGAGCATGCCCATGAACCCACTGTAATAACGGCGGGGCGTATGCTCAAGACGGACGATAAAATCGAAGGCACTCTTCTTAGGCAGACCACAGACGGCTGGCGTGGGATGCAGCGACAACAGAAGGTCGCCGATATGGTTATTATCCGGTAAGGTAAAACTGAAGTCACTGCGCAGATGTACCAGGTTAGCAGCACGCACCGTAGTGGGTCCTTCCTCGCTGAAGTCGCTGGCATACTGTTCCAGACACTCTGCGATATAGGTGGCCACCACGCGTTGTTCCTGGATATTCTTGGTGGTCCACGTGATGGGCACATCCTTCAGAGGGGCATCGTATCTCAACTGTTCACCCTCCAACTTCATCGTTCCTGCCAGAGCGACAGTCTGCCAAGCGGTTCCTGAACCCTTGAGCAGGATCTCCGGGGTTGCCGTCAGCCAACAACCGCTCTTCGCCGTCCATACCAAAGCGATAAACAGACGGGGGTAGAGTTCACAGGCCCGCAGGAAGAAGTCCAGGGGTTTCTGGGAGGTCTCTCGTTGTTCATCCACACAACGTGCCAAAACGATTTTCTGGAAAGTACCCAACTCCAACTGCGCATGTTCACTGGCAAAGTCGATGGCGTAGTGGGTACGCGTGGCACCCGTAGGTCCGATGCTGTTAGTGATGGGGATATCGAGCGACAGGTCTGCGAGCGCAGCGAGCGACAACTGCTCCATCCTGTCAGGACGAATCAGCAGGATAGGCTGCTCCGGCTTCACCTCAAAGGGCGCAATCACAAAACCACGCCGTGCGTTGAGTTCTGCACAGGACAGCAGTTCCGCTGGTGTCCCTTCTTGCTGGACGACCAGCGTCACCTCGTCGGAATGAGGATGACGAAAGACGGCTATTCCTGATATCTCTGACATCACCTTTTGGGATTGATCACATAGTTGGTGACACGTACGTTGGAGATCAGATCGCCAAGACTGTTCCTGATATCGACATTCCACACATGGAGCGTGGTGCCCTTATGCAACAGTTTGGCGAAGGCAGTCACCGTGTCGCCCTCAGAGACAGCCTGTACATGACTGCCACTGACCTCGATGCCCACACAGGCACAACCAGGACAGATGGAACAGGAACCCACACCAGCCACATTCTCTGCCAGGGCCAGTGAGGCACCGCCACTCAGAAATCCGAAAGGCTGACGATTACGCTCATCCACCTTCATACGTGCCATACAAGTATCGTCCTCGGGCGTGGATACAAACTCCATCCCGAGGGCGGTACTCAAATTTGGTTTTTCGTTAATAATTTCTCTTATCTTCTCTACGTTCACTTTATCATTATTTACTTAAAGAGCGAGTACTCTGGAACATCCCATGCCAAGGCACTTGCACCCAGCACATCCCGCTCACGGTTATTCAAGTTTGAACAAAGGATTTTCACCTTTCCACGAAGGTTACCAAACACATGCTCATCAAAAGCATCATAGACTGGTTCGAGAAGCCATTTGCCTGCCCGGGAGATACCACCAGTGAAGATAATAGCCTCAGGATCGACAACAGAAGCATAGTTAGCCAAGCCCATGCCAAGGTAATGACCTGTACGGCGGAAGACTTCAATGGCCATCTCGTCACCCTTGTCACAACACTCTGCGATGATACGAGGCGACAGCTCTTCCAAACTACGCAGCAGAGAGGGCGCGTCAGATTCTTCCATCAGTTCACGAGCTGTCTGTACAATACCATTGGCACCAGCATAAGCCTCAAGGCAACCTTCATGACCACAGCCGCACTTACGGCCATTCTCAACGATACAGGTATGACCAAACTCACCAGCGAAGCCTAAATGACCGACATGCTCTTTTCCTTCTGTGAAGAAACAGCTGCCTATACCAATGCCCAGACTGACGATGATGAAATTCTTCATACCATGAGCACTGCCAAACGTATATTCGCCAAGGGCAGAGATATGCGCATCATTAGAGAGAGCCACAGCCAGACCCATACGGTCACGAAGCATCGCTGCCAAAGGAACAATGCCCTTCCAAGGCAGATTGGCAGCATTCTCAATACAGCCAGATACAGAAGTGGCGCTAGGTGCACTGACACCCACAGAGCGAATAGTCTCGTAACCACCATTGGCCTCTACCAATGTCACGATTTTCTCACTTAGGGTTGTTACGAAATCATTCACATCAGGATAGTCCTCAGTAGGAAAAGAATCCTCTGCTAAAATATTGCCACGCACGTCAACAATAGCATATGTTGTAGTTTCATTACTGATATCTACCCCAACGACTTTTGATTTGATGTTGAACTCTTCCATCTCTTAGAAAAATATTTTTAGTTATTCGTTTAATCATTTGAACAGGGAGTATTCCTTCACATCCCAGGCCAAGGCACTGGCACCGAGTACGTCGCGCTCGCCCTCCTTGAGAATAGACACCAGGATACGCGTCTTATTGCGGATATTATGGAACACATGCTCATCAAACGACTGGCGCATCGGCTTCAGCAACCATTTTCCGCCAGCGGTCATATTACCTGTGAGGATGATGGCCTCGGGATTCACCACAGAGGCATAGTTCGCCAAGCCAAGTCCCAGCATCTCTCCTACCCTGCGGAAGGCTTCGATAGCCAGTTTGTCGCCCTTGTCGCAACAATGGGCTATACCCTCGATGGTGAGTTCTGGAAGATCGCTCAGCAAGGTGGGTTCTTTGGTTTCTGCCATTAACTCCTGGGTGGTTCTCACCAATCCTTTCTGAGAACAATAGGTTTCCAGACAACCGCGTTTGCCACAGCCGCACTCACGACCGTTGATCTCCACGCAGGTATGTCCGATCTCACCTGCAAAACCATCGTTACCCAGATGGGGTTGTCCGTTGGAGAAGAAGCAACTGCCCAGACCACCGTGACTAATGGAAACCACCACAAAGTCCTTCATGCCATGCGCACTGCCATAGGTCCTCTCACCCAATGCCGCGATGTGGGCATCATTGGCCACTGCCACAGCCAGTCCAAGACGGTCGCGCAACATCGCTGCCAGAGGGATGACACCCTTCCAAGGCAAGTTGGCTGCGTTCTCGATACAGCCTGTGATATAACTGGCACTGGGAGCACTGACACCTATGGAGCGGACACTCTCATAACCGCCATTCTCTTCTAACAGTGCAAAGATATTCTCACTTAAGGCAGTCAGGAAATCGTTCACATCAGGATAATCGCTCGTCGGGAAATGATCCTGTGCCACAATATCTCCTCGGATATCTACCAGGGCTATCGTGGTTTTCTCAATACGGATATCAATACCAACGACACGGGTTTTGATCTTATCAACAGATTCAACAGCTTCCATATTTTCCATATCTCCCAGATTATTTAAATAATGAATACTCTTTCACTTCCCAGGCAAGCACACTGGCTCCTAACACATCGTGGTTGTCTTCATCCAACTCAGAGACGAGGAACTTGGTCTTACCTTGCATATTCTTATAGACATGTTTTTCGAAAGTCTCCTGCATGGGATCCAGGAGCCAGTCGCCAGCCTTGGCAATACCACCTGTAAAGATGAAAGCCTCAGGATTCACGACAGAGGCATAGTTAGCCAAGCCGAGACCGAGCATCATACCTGTACGACGGAACACCTCGATGGCCAGTTCATCACCTTGATTACAGTACTGGGCGATAATTTTCGGCGACAGTTTCTCTGCAGAACGCATCAACGAAGGGGCATCATTCTCTGCCATCACCTCCTGCGCTGTCAAGACAATACCCTTGGCTGCTGTATAGGTCTCCAGACATCCGCGATGACCACAACCACAGAGACGACCGTTTTTGACAATCGTGGTATGTCCCACCTCACCGGCATAGCCGTCAGAGCCTTTATGAATCATACCATTGGAGAAGATACAACTACCCATACCCGTCCCCAAGGTGATCACCACGAAATTATGCATACCACGCGCACTGCCGAAGGCATGCTCACCCAGTGCTATCACCTGCGCATTATTAGCCACCGCCACCGCCATTCCCAGACGGTCGCGCATCATCGGCCCTATAGGGATGACACCTTTCCAGAGCATGTTGGGTGAGTTCTCCATGCAGCCTGTGGAGAAATTGGCACTGGGACAACTCACGCCCACCGAACGAACACTCTCATAACCACCGTTTTCTTCGATCATCATGAGGATCCGCTCACTCAACGTTGCAATATAATCATTGGCTTCGGGGTAGTTCTCCGTCGGAAAACTATCCTTCACTAGGATCTCACCTTTTGCGTTGACAATAGCGTAAGTAGTCTCCTCCAAACTGATATCCACGCCTATGACACGTTTCTTAATTATAGTTTGTTCCATTTTCTTTTATCGGTAACATGTCGCAAATATATACAAATTTTTAATACTATGCAAATCTTTCCTATTTTTTTTGCAAATATTTACCCTAACCTTGCTTTTTTCGCAAGAATTTCGTAACTTTGCAGCCATAAAAGCAAAAAGATTAGAGAAAAAGATGAACGTTTTAGAACTTAGTGAACAGGAAATCGGAAGGCGTCAGAGCCTCCAGGAACTGCGAAACATGGGTATCGATCCCTATCCCGCAGCAGAATATCCTACCAATGCTTTCAGCACCGATATCAAAGCAGAATTCAAGGATGACGAGGACCGTGAGGTTGTCATCGCAGGCCGCATGATGAGCCGTCGTGTGATGGGTAAGGCCAGTTTTGCGGAGCTGCAGGACTCCAAAGGAAGAATCCAAGTTTATATCACCCGCGACGATATCTGTCCGGGCGAGAACAAGGACTTATATAATAATGTATTTAAGCGTCTGCTCGACATCGGCGACTTTATCGGTGTCAAGGGTAAGGTGTTCCGTACCCAGACCGGTGAGATCTCCGTGCATGCTTCTGAGTTGAAGTTGCTCTCCAAGAGTCTGAAGCCCCTGCCCATCGTGAAATACAAGGACGGTGTGGCCTACGACAAGTTTGACGATCCCGAGTTGCGTTATCGTCAGCGTTATGTCGACCTCGTGGTGAACGAGGGCGTCAAGGACACTTTCCTGAAGCGTGCAACGATCATCCGCACCATACGTCGTATTCTCGACGAGGCAGGCTATACCGAGGTTGATACGCCTATTCTGCAGAGCATCGCAGGTGGTGCATCAGCCCGCCCGTTCATCACCCATTTCAATGCCCTGAATCAGGACATGTACATGCGTATTGCTACCGAGCTCTACCTGAAGCGCCTCATCGTAGGTGGTTTCGAGGGTGTTTACGAGATGGGAAAGAACTTCCGTAACGAGGGTATGGACAAGACCCACAACCCAGAGTTTACCTGTATGGAGCTCTACGTGAGTTATAAGGACCTGTTGTGGGGTATGGACTTCACAGAGAAGATGCTTGAGGAGATCTGTACAGTCGTCAACGGCAAGCCCGAGGTTGAGATCGATGGCAACATCATCTCGTTCAAGGCGCCCTTCCGTCGTCTGCCTATCCTCGATGCTATCAAGGAGAAGACTGGTTTCGACTGCGATGGCAAGACTGAGGACGAGATTCGCCAGTTCTGTCTCTCTAAGGGTATGGATGTAGATGAGACCATGGGTAAGGGTAAACTCATCGACGAACTCTTCGGTGAGTTCTGCGAGGGCACCTTCATCCAGCCTACCTTCATCACCGACTATCCTGTTGAGATGAGCCCACTTACCAAGATGCACCGTTCTAAGCCCGGACTCACGGAACGTTTCGAACTGATGGTAAATGGTAAGGAGTTGGCTAATGCCTATTCTGAGTTGAATGATCCGATTGATCAGGAGGAGCGTTTCGTAGAGCAGATGAAGTTGGCAGACAAGGGTGATGACGAGGCGATGATCATCGATCACGATTTCCTGCGTGCCCTCCAGTATGGTATGCCTCCTACCTTCGGTATCGGTATCGGTATCGACCGCTTGGTCATGCTGATGACAGGTAAGTTTGCCATTGGCGAGGTGATGCTGTTCCCACAGATGAAGCCTGAGAAGAAGATTCCGCAGAGCACACCCGCAGAGTGGGCAGAGATCGGCGTTGCCGAGGAGTGGGTTCCCGTACTCCGTAAGGCTGGTTTCAACCTGGTTACAAACATCAAGGATGAAAAGGCACAGGGTCTGCAGCAGAAGATCGGTGACATCGTGAAGAAATACAAACTCGATCTCCAGAAGCCTTCTGTCGACGAAGTAGCCGCCTGGATAGACAAAGTAAATCAAGAGTAAAGACATAGTAACAGATTAACAAATGTACGACTGTGGTAAGATAGCGATTATCGGTGGCGGTAGTTGGGCAACGGCTATCGCAAAGATTGTGGTGGGACATACGCACCACATCGGCTGGTATATGCGTCGCGACGACAGAATCGATGATTTCCGTCGTCTGGGACATAACCCCGCCTATCTTACCAGCGTCCATTTCAATACCGACGAGATCTATTTCGACAGCGATCTGAACCGTATCGTACAGCAATACGACACGCTGGTGTTCGTCACACCCTCACCCTATCTGAAGAGCCACCTGAAGAAACTCAAGTCGCGCATCCGCGACAAGTTCATCCTCACGGCCATCAAGGGTATCGTGCCTGATGAGAACCTGGTCTGCTCGGAGTATTTCCATCAGGTGTATGATGTGCCTTACGAGAACCTCGCCTGTATCGGTGGTCCCTCCCATGCTGAGGAGGTGGCCTTGGAGCGTCTCTCCTATCTGACGGTGGGCTGTAGCAATCGTGACAAGGCACAGGCTTTCTGCGACGTGCTCTCCAGCGACTTCATCAAGACCAAGACCTCTACCGATGTGGTGGGCATCGAATATTCCTCTGTGCTGAAGAATGTCTATGCCATCGCAGCAGGTATCTGCAGTGGTTTGAAATACGGCGACAATTTCCAGTCCGTACTCATGGCTAATGCCGTACAGGAGATGAACCGTTTCCTCACGGCTGTCTATCCCCTGGAGCGTAATATCTACGACTCAGTTTATCTGGGTGACCTTCTGGTGACGGGCTACTCCAACTTCTCCCGCAACCGTACCTTCGGTTCGATGATCGGTAAGGGTTACAGTGTGAAGTCTGCCCAGATAGAGATGGAGATGATTGCAGAGGGCTATTTCGGTACGAAGTGTATGAAGGAGATCAATCGTCACTGCCATGTGAATATGCCGATTCTCGATGCGGTGTATAACATCCTCTATGAGCGCATTGCACCACAGATTGAAATCAAACTTCTGACAGATTCGTTCAGGTAGATTCTAGACAGAAGAACAGAAGGACAAAAGACATAGTAACAAACTAACAAATATCAATAAAAACAAATTTTTATGAGTAACATTAAACTTGACATTTCGAAAGCCGCCTGCTTCCTTGAGGCTGGCGCAGTAGAGGCTTTTGAGCCTCAGGTAAAAGCCGCTCAAAAGGCACTTGAAGAGGGCACCTGTCCTGGTAATGATTTCCTTGGCTGGCTACATCTGCCGTCAAGCATCACACCTGCCTTCCTCGATGAACTGCAGGCTTGTGCCAATGTGCTCCGCGAGAACTGCGAGGCTATCGTCGTAGCCGGTATCGGTGGTTCCTACCTCGGTGCCCGTGCTGTGATCGAGGCTCTCAGCAACAGTTTCGCATGGCTGGTACAGGACAAGAAGAATCCCACGATTCTCTTTGCAGGCAACAACATCGGTGAGGATTATCTCTTCGAACTCACCGAGTACCTGAAGGACAAGAAGTTTGGTGTGATCAACATCTCCAAGAGTGGTACCACCACTGAGACCGCCCTCACCTTCCGTCTGCTGAAGAAGCAGTGTGAGGCCCAGCGTGGTAAGGCAGAGGCCAAGAAAGTCATCGTAGCCGTGACCGATGCCAAGCGCGGTGCTGCACGTACCTGTGCCGACAAGGAGGGTTACACCTCATTCATCATCCCCGACAACGTGGGTGGCCGTTTCTCTGTGCTCACACCAGTAGGATTGCTGCCTATCGCCTGTGCAGGTCTTAACATCCGCGAACTCGTAGCCGGTGCCCAGGATATGGAGAAGGCCTGCGGTAAGGATGTGCCGTTCGCCGAGAACCCCGCAGCCCAGTATGCTGCCCTCCGTAACGGTCTCTACCAGAAGGGTAAGAAGATTGAGATCATGGTCAACTACCAGCCCAAGCTCCACTTCTTCTCTGAGTGGTGGAAACAGCTCTACGGCGAGTCTGAGGGTAAGGACAACAAGGGTATCTTCCCCGCCAGCGTTGACTTCACTACAGATCTTCACTCTATGGGACAATGGATCCAGGATGGTGAGCGCACGATCTTCGAGACCGTGATCAGCATCGAGGAGCCCGAGAAGAAACTGCTCTTCCCCAACGATGAGGAGAACCTCGACGGACTAAACTTCCTCGCTGGCAAGCGCGTGGACGAGGTGAACAAGATGGCAGAACTCGGTACCCGTCTGGCTCACGTCGATGGTGGCGTGCCCAACATCCGCATCACCATGCCGCGTCTCACCGAGCGTTACCTCGGACAACTCATCTACTTCTTCGAGATTGCCTGTGGCATCAGTGGCAACGTGCTGGGTGTGAACCCATTCAACCAGCCCGGTGTAGAGGCTTACAAGAAGAATATGTTTGCCCTGCTCGACAAACCTGGCTACGAGGCTGACTCTAAGGCCATCAAGGAGCGTCTGGCAAAAGAGGCATAAGATGTATAAGATAGCAATCATCAAATACTTAGAAGAACACGGCTTTGAGGCTTTCCGCCCCAAAGCCGTGCTTTTCGATATGGACGGCGTGCTCTACGACTCCATGCCCAATCATGCCATCGCCTGGCAGGAGAGCATGGCTAAGTTCGGCATCCACATGACAGCCGATGATGCCTATGCCACCGAGGGCGCCCGTGGTGTGGATACCATCCGTCTGATGGTACTCCAACAACTGCGACGTGAGATCGACGAAGCCGAAGCCCAACGTATGTATGATGAGAAGAGTCGTATTTTCCATAGTCTCCCTGAAGCCCCGATCATGCCGGGCATCCTCGATCTGATGCGTCAGATACAATCCGCGGGCATCCAGTGCGGCATCGTCACAGGTAGTGGACAACTGCCGTTAATCCAGCGTCTGAAAAAGGATTTCGGTGCTTTTGTCGATGAAGCCCACATCACCACGGCCTATGACGTGAAACACGGAAAACCTGCACCCGATCCTTATCTGATGGGACTCCAGAAAGCAGGCGATCTTCAGCCCTTTGAAGCGATTGTGGTTGAGAATGCACCCCTTGGCGTACGTTCAGGCCATGCCGCCCGAATCTTCACCATTGCCGTCAACACAGGTCCGCTGCCTAACGAAGAACTGTTAGGTGCCGGTGCCGACCTGATCTTCCCGTCGATGACAGAACTCAGTCGCCAGTGTCAGCGACTGCTCCCCACCCTTTGATCATCAAACACCGTCTTCGTCGGTGACCTGATTCTCCTGAGGCTGTTGCTCTTGGGTGCTGTTGGTATCCATCTGGTCGTCGCGCTTGATGGTCACATTTCCAAAATTGCTGACAGTCACCACCAAGGGGATATATTCATCAGTCTGGGGATGGCTCACACTACCGGCAAACACCAGGTTGTTACCATCGACCTTATCAAACACCAGACCTTCCAAGATACCCGTCTGACGATAGTCGTCGTCGAGTTGTGCATCAAAGGTGGACTTCGTAAACACCTTCTTGAAGAACACGCTGCCATCGGCACGGACCACACGGAGGGTGATACGGTTATCAACAAACTTCTGCCCAGTTTCGTCCTGTACCATCCGCAGGCTGTCGTCAGCCACGCGGTTGATGAACACCTGGTAACTCTTGTCGAGCCATGCCACCTCCTGTTGCTGACTGTAGGGCTGCATACTGATGGGAGCCTTTGGCTTCACCACCTCGGCCGTCGGAACGATGATATCCTTACTCTCTTTCTTCTTGCCACAACTAATCGCGAGGACAGCCATCAGAAGGGCAGCAAGCAGTTGAATTTTCTTCATTGTCTTGATTAAATTTTTGCAAAGATACGAAGTTTTTCTGAAAAACGATGTTTTTTTTCAGTTAATTGCCTTTTTTTTACTAACTTTGCCAACAAATTACAATCAAACCGGAAAAAGAATCTATATGCGGACTAAGAAATACCTATTTATAATACTGGCCGTAGTGGTCATCGGTCTGGTGGCCGTGATGTGCAACAGCCGCCTGGAGCATGGCGATGCCTCACAGCCCATCTCCACGATACAGGGTGTCGATACCGTGCCCCTGCTCATCACCCAGATACAGAAATGCTCAAAACTCTACACCGCCGAATATCATGTCCATAAGATTGTGACCCACGACGACGTGATACATCTGAAAGGCACCTTACTGAAGCGTGACTTCGATATCAAGATGCCCGTAGGCGACCGTAAGGTGGCGATCCCCATCGATGCGCAACTCAAGGCCTATATCGACTTCAGCACCTTCTCCGAAGAGAACATCGAGCGTCAGGGCAAGAAGATCACCATCCTGCTGCCTGACCCTCAGGTGACGATGACGAGTTCGAAGGTCGACCAGAAGAATGTGAAGGAATATGTGTCGCTCATGCGCGCCCACTTCAGCGATGCCGAACTCGCCAGTTTCCAGCAACAGGGGCGTGAGGCCATCATCGCCGACATCCCCAAGATGGGCATCATCGAGACCGCCCAGGCAAACGCTGCGAAAGTGCTGGTGCCCATGCTCATGGAACTGGGCTACGACGAGGCTGACATCACCGTCGCTTTCCGCAAGCACTATGGACCCAACGACATCATGAAACTATTGCGTTATGAAGATTAGCACCTATATCAAACTGGCTGCCGCCATCACCGTCATCGTCCTGTTGCTGGCAGGTTTCTTCTGGCTGCGCGATCTCACGAAGGACGACCACTTCAGTTTCGGAAGCGACACAGAGATCGATGTCACCCCCACACAGATCATGAGTATCAAGGCCATCGGCGAATGGGAGTTCCTTGCCGTCAATGCCGAAGAACTGGTGGACACCGTGCGCAAGGGATTCTTCTCCGACGATGAACTCGCCCGCATCTACTACGGCACACTGCGCCTGGGCATCGACATGAGCCAGTTGGAAGCAGGCTGGATCGAAGCCAAGGACGACTCTGTGATGCTCCTCTTGCCGAAAGTCGGACTGCTCGATGCCGCCTTCATCGACGAGGCCCGCACCAAGTCGTTCTTCGAGAGCGGCAAATGGAAGCCAGAGGACAAGGAGGCACTCTACCAAAAAGCCTACCGTCAGATGAAGGCCCACTGTCTCACGAAGGAGAATCTGCAGGCAGCCGAGGCCAACGGTGAGGAACAGATGCGCAACATGATGCGTTCTATGGGATACAAAAACATCAAGATAACATGGAAGAACTAAACAATATCCTGTCCGAAGTGAGCGGCATCCTCTGGGGATGGCCGATGATCATCCTGCTCTTAGGAACCCACATCTATCTCACCATCTGCCTGCGCTTCCCGCAACGATATATCTTCAAGGCCATCAAACTGTCGGTACTTCGGGATCCCGCAGCCACAGGCGACGTGTCGCAGTTCGGTTCCCTGGCCACTGCCCTGGCCGCCACCATCGGCACGGGTAACATCATCGGTGTGGCCACCGCCATCGCCTTAGGCGGTCCTGGTGCCGTACTCTGGTGCTGGCTTACAGGTGTGTTCGGTATCTCCACGAAATACGCAGAAGGACTGTTGGCTATTAAATATCGCATCCAGGGAGCCGGTGGCAGGATGCTCGGTGGTCCGATGTATGCCCTGGAGCGCGGTCTCGGCTGGAAGTGGATGGCAGTGCTCTTTGCCCTGTTCACCGCCCTGGCAGCCTTCGGCATCGGCAACACCGTACAGGCCAATGCCATTGCGACGGTCGTCCACGAGTCCTACGGCATCTCACCTTATTTCACAGGCATCGTTGTCTGTCTGCTCGCGGGAGCCGTCATCTTAGGTGGTGTCAAGAGTATTGCCCGCGTATGCGGTATGCTTGTGCCCTTCATGGCCTGTTTCTACATCCTCGGCTGTATCTATATCCTCATTGTCAATGCCGCCTACCTATGGCCTGCCATCCTACTCATCGTCAAATCAGCCTTCTCTCCCGCCGCTGCCGGTGGTGGATTCGTGGGTTCCACGGTGATGATGGCTGCACGTTTCGGTATCGCCCGTGGTCTGTTCTCCAACGAGAGCGGTATGGGCTCGGCGCCCATCGTGGCTGCTGCTGCCCAGACGCGCAACCCTGTGCGCCAGGCCCTGGTATCCTCCAGCGCCACGTTCTGGGACACGGTGATTATCTGTGCCCTCACAGGTCTGGTGATTGTCAGTTCCGTCATCGCCTACCCCGACATCGACTTCTCCAACGGCGCCACCCTTACCAAGGATGCTTTTGCCAAGATTCCCGTCATAGGGCGTCCGCTGCTCACGTTCGGTCTGCTCACGTTTGCCTTCTCCACGATTCTTGGTTGGTGCTATTATGGTGAGCGGGCTGTGGAATATCTCAAGGGCAAGAACTGGGTCGTGGGCTACCGTGTGTGCTTTATTGTCGCCCTGTTTATCGGCAGTGTGATGAACCTCGCATTGGTATGGAACATTGCCGACTGCATGAATGCCCTGATGGCCATACCAAACCTGCTGTCACTGATCTTCCTCAGTGGCATCATCATTCACGAGACGCGCAAGTACCTATGGCGCAACCGTTTGGACAAAGCAGACTGATTATCTCACGGGGAGGATGAACTCGAAACGTGTGCCGTTCTTATAGGTTTCGTCCCAGTGCAGGAGACCACCCACCTTCGAGGCGAGCTTCTGGGAGACGCTGAGGTCAATCTCTGTCTCATCAAACACGTCGTCGGGATCATTATACCAGTTAAACAAGGCATCCTGACGCGCTTCGGGAATACCGCCACCCGTATCCTGCACCACGAAGGTCAGCCTGTGGCTGTCCTCTTCGTAACGGCATCCCACGGAGATCTCACCCTTCTTGGTAAACCTGCAGGCCAGCACCACGAGTTTGTTCAGCACCAGTTCCACGATATGACGGTCGGCTGACACAAACACACCGTGCCCCGTCTCCTGGCGGAAGGTCATCTTCACACCCTCAGGCACATTGTGGAGATTGGCATCAATACAACGTTCACACACGCGGTTCGGACTAAAACGCTCGTCCGTGATCTCATGCCCTTTCTTATTGCTGTCGGCATAAACCTCCACCTCGTCGAGCAGCGTCGCCATCAGACTGGAGTGATAACTGATCTGATCAGCCACATGCTTCTTCTCCTCCTTCGAGAGATACAGGTCCTCCCTGCCAACCATCTCAGCCAACTTCATCACCGACTGCAACGGACTACGGATCTCATAAGCCAACGACTTGATAAAATGCGATTTCAACTTGTCAGACTTGTACAGTGCCGACACCCGCTCCTGTTGCTGTTTCAGGCGGAACACCAGCACCAGACAGATAATCACCAATACGACAACTATAATCCACACCATAACCAAACTAAACTAAGACAAATGCTTCACTTCTACAATTTCCAGCACGTGCCCCTTCACACGGAAGCGCACGTCCTTATCCAGATACGGCATCCCGTAGATGCGCTCGGGATCATCCTGATACTGAGGTCTCGGATCCTGTGCCAGCGTGGCTTTCAGCGCAGCCAGTTCCTCCTCGGAAAACAGCCTCGCACAAGCCTCTGGCACCAACACCTCCAACGGCTCCCAGTCCTTCTGATCCACAAACCCGCTCCTGGCCTCAGGATGGGCATCGGCATACGCCACATACGGCTTCACGTCGTAGATCGGCGTACCGTCCATCAGGTCTGCCCCTCTCACATAGATCACCGGGCCCCACTTCGGATGCATCTCCACATGGTCGATTCTCACACACGAGAGCCCTAACTTATTCGGTCTGAACGGCGAGCGGGTGGCAAACACCCCCATCCGCTTGTTGCCCCCTAAACGGGGCGGTCTGACGGTGAGTCCGTGCGCCTCACCACGATTCGCCGAAAAGCCCCATATCAACCAGAGGAAATCAAAGTCCTCCAGGCCTCTCACAGCCTCTTCCTGACGGTATTCCGGTTCAAAAGTCACATAACCCGTCAGTTCACTGACGAGACCACTCTGCCTCGGTATGCCGAATTTCGACTTCAATGGCGAATGGAAAAGGCCTATCGGAATAACTTCCATCTCGGGGGCGAAATTACGATTTTATCACCAAAAAACAAAATTATTTCTTATTTTTTTTGGTTATTACCATATATTTCGTATCTTTGCAGACATAATCACCAACTAAAACTGTAAGTTATTAAACAATGAAGATAAAGACCTTCCTTTTGGCGCTCTCCATATGGCTCTTTGGCTGCAGTACGGTCCTTGCACAGGCTGTTGACTACTCGAACGACAAGACCTATAAAGAGCTCTACAACGCTATGCACCGCGCCTTCAACGACGGCGACAGTGCGAAATTCTTCCCCGCTGTCAAGGCGCTCCAGCAATATCTGTTAGACAATAAAGACCTGCACGGCTACTACACGCAGCGGTGTAATGAGATCGTGTTCGAGATGAACCAGCAGCGTATCTACGAGGCCTATAAAATGGCACGCGAACTCTCAAAGGAACTGCGCGAGAAGAAGATCGACAAGGAGATGTATATGGCGATGAACATGCTGGGCCATATCAACCGCTACTGTGGCAACAAGGAAGAGGCAAAGGAAAACTGGCACGAGGTGCTCCGCCTGATGGAGGAACACGGCTACTACTCCAGCATGCCCTCCATCTACATGAACATCGTCGATGTGGCACTCGACGACAGTCCCGAAGAGGCCGACTCCCTATTGGAGATAGCCAAGCAGATATCCATCAAGCACTGTCCTGAGCGCGTGTTCGACATCGATACCCGCCGCACCCTGAGTTACTACTACCGGGGCGACTACGACAAATTCATGGAAGGCTATGAGGAATATAAGAAAGGCGTGGCAGAAGGCAAATCGTCTGTCCATGGCCGCTCAATAGAGGTCTGTCACGAAGCCCTGCTAGGACACACCGACGAAGCCATCAAGTTGGCCCGTGAAGAACTGGGCGATGAAGGGCTCGACGCCGTCACCATAATCTACGAGAAGGCAGGCCGCTGGGAGGAAGCCTTCCATGCCCTGAAGGAACAGACCGCTGCCAGCGACTCCATCGACAACGTGGTACTCACCAACAGCATGATGGGTATCCGCGACGAGATGATGATCTACGAGGCCGAGCGCGATGTAGCCCGCACCCGTTTCTACCTGATGTCGGCCGTCATCATCTTGCTGGCCCTCCTGGCCATCGCCCTCTTCTATATCACCCAGACGCGCCGCCGCCATCTGAAAGAACTCAGGAAAGCCTATGACCAGGCGCTGGAGTCCGACAGGATGAAGACCGCCTTCATCCAGAACATCAGCCACGAGGTGCGCACGCCGCTCAACATCATCGGCGGCTTCTCACAGGTGATCGCCAATCCCGACCTCGATCCTGACATCGAAGAGCGCCGCGAGATCGCCCGCATGACGCAAAAGAACGCCCGCCTCATCACCACGCTCATCGACGAGATGCTGCTGGTATCGCTCAACGAGAACAGCGAGGAAGCCAAGAAAGAGAATCAGGTGGAGATCAACAGTCTGATGCGCGGCGTGATGAAGGAGGCCAAAGGCAACCTCACAGACAAGACCACCATCCAGTACGACACCACCTTGGCCGACGACTTCACCATCCTCACCAATGAGTACATGCTGAGGATCATCATCAACGCCATCGTCGATAATGCAGTGAAATACACCCCCGAGGGTACCATCACCCTCAAGGCCGCAAAGCCATCCGATACAGAACTCGCCCTCACCGTCGAGGATACCGGCTGTGGCGTTCCTGCTGCAGAGGCAGAGCATATCTTCGAGCGCTTCGTGAAACTCGACACCTTCAAGGAAGGTATCGGTCTTGGACTCCCCCTCTGTCGGATGCTCATCGATAAACTCGGCGGCACCGTCCGTCTCGACACCACCTACACCCAGGGAGCCCGCTTCGTTGTCACATTACCTATTTTATAATATATGATACAGAAACTATTCATGACGGCCATCGCATGCCTGATGGCCCTCGGTTGCCAGGCCCAGCAGCAAACCGACGAGTTCACCACCAAGAGTGGCAAGAAAGTACGCTTCACATGCATCAAGCATGCCAGTATTCAGATCAACTACAACGGCTTGGAGATCCAGGTCGATCCCGTCGGCAAAGGCATGAAGCCCGAGACCGACTATTCGCAGTTCCCCAAGGCTGACATTATCCTCGTCACCCACGAGCATCACGACCACTTCGACAGCGACGCCATCGCCCAGTTGACGAAGGCCTCCACGAAGATCTACCTCAACCCCGCCGTCCATAAGATGTTCGGCAGCGGAAAGGCCCTGAAGAACGGCGACAAGGTGAAGATCGCCAACGACATCACCATCGAGGCCGTACCAGCCTACAACACCACCCCGGGGCGCGAGCAGTTCCATCCCAAGGGACGTGACAACGGCTATATCCTCACCCTCGACGGCATGCGCATCTACATCGCAGGCGACACCGAAGACATCCCCGAGATGGCCAATATCAAGGACATCTCCATCGCCTTCCTGCCTTGCAACCAACCCTATACGATGACCATCGAGCAGGCAGCCAATGCCGCGAAGATCATCCAGCCCAAGGTGCTCTTCCCCTATCACTACAACGACACACCTGTCAACAAACTCATCCCTTTGCTCTCCAGGGAAGGCATCAA
>Ga0256404_1006751_pt1 | contig 18704 bp, 10 predicted proteins | sample RumenRJG_01DNA_FD_185990 | JGI IMG/M metagenome (GOLD analysis project Ga0256404, IMG submission 185990) | Bovine rumen microbial communities from Lethbridge, Alberta, Canada - RJG_01 | ecosystem: Host-associated > Mammals > Digestive system > Stomach > Rumen | place: Canada: Alberta | collected...
CCGCGAGCTGCACTTCGTGCAACACTCGCTTCATCATCTCCCCGAGCCCTTCGGGGTTGCCCTTCGGGCTCCCATTCGGTCGCGAGCACTTCGTGGTTGCAAATCCCGCCGAACGGGGGGCCGCGTCATCAGCATGGCAGGGACGCGGAGTGTCTGCCGCCCTTTCAGGGCTTGGATGGTTTCACGATCTTCTGTACCGGGGTTCCGCTATCGCTACACCCCGGCCTGTGGTCTGCCAGCCCTTCGGGCTTGATGTCGTGCTGACTCCTATCCCTCTCCCCTGATAGGGGAGAGGATAGGTGAGGGGTCGTCGACAAGCAATCATCCACGATGTCGTGCCGACCTGACGGTTGCCCCCCCTCCCTTGCCAAGGTGGAGGGGGACCAGTTTACCGTCGACGGGCCATCACGCGGCACGATGTGTCTCTACATTGCGCATTGTGCATCAATTTAGGTGTCATGAGCGGATTTTGTTATTTTTTGAGAAATCTTTTAACTGATGTACGCGTGAATAGGCCTACTTTTGCATCGCTGAAAATCAGCATTGTCAATTAGCCATCATTACAAAACCAATTCATTCGCCACGATGAGAATCAATAAACACCTACGCTTGGCCCTTGTCGCCGCAGCCACACTGGCCTGCAGCGCGGTTTCGCTGGCCACGAGCGTCGACTATGGCAAATGGAGCATCACGCTCGATGACGCCACCCAAATGGTCGCCTTGACCCAAGACGGGAAGAATGTGCTGCACGACGTGACGGCACGTTTCAAGTTCAACTCGACCATCTATCGTGCTGCGGGCTATGGCACAGCGCAACTGTCGCAGCAGGACTTCAGCAATGCCGTGGGCAGCGGCAAGCTGGTGACCATCCTCTATCAGTCGGCGGGCCGGCCGAACGTCGAGCACAAGTTCTATCTGTTTGCCGACCGCGACTACTTGCTGACCGACGTCACCCTGTCGATGCCCGATGGCAGTGAGGTTGCCTCCAACTACCTGTGCCCGATCTACAGCGAGGCCAACAACCTGTTTCTGCCCCAGGATGCCTATAACCGCTTTCTGACGGTTCCCTACGACAACGACGGCTTTGTGACATACGGCTCCTATCCGCTGAGCCGTGCCACCAACCCCAACACAGGTGCCTCGGGGCGCTTTGCCCGCGACAGCATCTCGTTTGAGGTGACCGCCATCTTCAACGGAGTCACGCAAGAGGGCATGGTGTTGGGGTCGGTGACCCACGACACATGGAAGTCGGCCATTCGCCTGACGGGCAGCCCGCTGTCGCAGGGTCACCTGTCACGTCTGGAATGCTTCAGCGGTGTGACCCATGCCGCCACGCGCGACGAACGCAACGGCGTACTTCAACCCCACGGCACAGTGCGCGGTGCCACCGTCAGCTCGGCTCTGATGCTGGTGGGCCTGTTCGACGACTGGCGCACCGGCCTGGAGACCTTCGGCGAGGTCAACGCCACCATCACCCCCAAGCACCCCTGCGCACAGACCTCGATTTGGGGCTGGAACAGCTGGGGCGGCATGGAGAAGAACTGCAACTATGAGGGTGCCCTGTCGGTGTCTGACTTCATCAAGCAGAACATGCAGGACAAGGCGCACTTTGCCCCCGACGGAGTCGTCTATATCGGCCTTGACGCCTGGGACAACATGAATTGGGACGAACGCAAGCGCTTTGTCGAGCACTGCCACGCCAACGGCCAGGAGGCCGGATGCTACTGGACACCCTGGAGCGACTGGGTGGGCAGCGAGAGCACCGCGCTCGAGGGCAACAACGGTTACACCTACGGCGACGCGGTGATGCGCATCGGCGGCCGTTCCATCGGCTCTCTGGACCCCACAGCACCGGCCACCAAGTCGCGCGTCAACTGGTTCTGCGAGAAATTTTTGCAGAGCGGATTCAAATACTTGAAACTCGACTTTCTGTGCACAGGCAGCCACGAGGCCGACAGCTATGCCGGCGAGGGCATCTACACCGGCACGCAAGCCTATAATTATGGCATGAACTACCTGCGCGAGCGCCTGGGCGACAGCGTCATCATTGACCTGTCGATCTCTCCGCTGTTCCCATATAATTTTGCCGATGCCCGCCGCATCAGCTGCGACGCCTGGGGCGAGATGTGGCACACGAGCTACATGATGAACAGCTTCTCGTTCGGGTGGTGGCTCGACCGCGTCTACGCGTTCAACGACCCCGACCACCTGGTGATGGGCAACCGCAGCGAGGCCGAGAACATCTCGCGCATGACCACCGCCATCGTCACGGGCTACTGCATCCTGGGCGACAACCTGAGCACTAGTGGCTCGGCCGTGGGCACGCCCGAGTCGCAGGCCAAGGCCAAGAAGTTCACTGCCTACGAGCGCATCAACGACCTGATTGCTATGCACCTGAAGTTCCGCCCCGCCTACGGCCACCGTCTGTCGGGCGCCAACAACTCGATCGACCTGTTCTCGGCCGAGGCCGACGACTCGTGGGTCGTGGTGCACTTTAACTACGGTGCCGGCAACAACAATGTCGATCTCGACCTGTCGACGCTGGGCATCGACTCCTCGGCCATCGACACGAGCCGCAGCGTTGAGTGCTGGAGTGGCGCCGCCATCAACTTGTCGGACGGCAAGCTCCACTACAGTTCGCCTAACGATCTGGCCCGCGTGTTCCGCCTCTACAAGAAATAGTAACAAAGCAGAGTAAAAAAAGCAGAGTAAAAAAGTAATAAAGCCGATAGTAACGGCTCTACTACCCTACTACCCCACTACAAAAAAATACCTCCACAAAAAAAGACAAGTAAAAACAAAAAACATCAGATATGAGCAAATTTAAGACAATCAGTGTCGCTGTCGGCATGCTGGCCATGTTGCTGCTGCCCTGTCTCACCTCGTGTGAGAGCGACAAAGAAAATGGCTATGAGCCCTACGACCCCAACAAGGCCATCACGCTCACCAGCTTCTATCCCGACTCGGGTGGCGTGGCCACCAAGGTCATCCTCAACGGCGAGAACTTCGGCACCGACGCCAGCAAGGTCAAGGTCTACTTCAACGAGAAGGAAGCCGCCGTGATCGAGGCCATCGGCAACAAGATCTATGCCATCTGCCCGCGCAAGCCGGGCGAGGGCGATGAGAACAACATCGTCAAGTGCAAGGTGCGCGTGCAAGTGGGCGACAAGAGTGTCGAGTATCCCGACCCGTTCACCTATCAGATTCAGACCGTCGTCACCACCGTGTGCGGCATCGTCGGTGCACCCGACGATGTGGTCACCGGCAACCTGGCGCAGACCTCGTTCCCCCTCGTGACCTATCTGGCTGTCGACAAGGACAACAACATCATCGCCAGCCTGCGCAATCGCAACAATTACTATCACGAGAACAAGGTGATTCTGGTCAACGAGGACGAGGACATCAGCCGCCTGCTCATTCCCGACTCGGGAGCACCGCTCAACCAGCCTTGTATGCTCGACGACGGCAAGACGGTCTATATCCCCACCGACAACGGTCTGGAGTACTGGACGATGTCGAGCGACAACATGTGGAGCCCCATCAAGCAGGCCATGAAGCCCAACACGGGCGAGACGCTGACCATCGACTTCAAGCACTCGTTTGCCATGTGCACCGAGGACGGCAACATGTATATCCGCGCCAAAAACGGCATCCTCTATCGCGTCAACCCCGAGACAGGTCTGACCAACCAGGTGGCTAGCGGCCTGATGAGCGGCAGCGACTCGTATATGGCATTCAGCAAGAAGAACCCCAACATGCTGTATCTGGCCTACACCAACAACCACTGCGTGTACACCTACAACATCCGCACCGGTGAGCACCGCTTGCTGGCGGGCATCTCGGGCCAGCCTGGCTACATCGACGGCAATGGCGCCGCCGCCATGTTCAGCGAGCCTCGTCAGCTCATCCTCGACGAGAACGACGACATGTACATCGCCGACACCAACAACCACTGCATCCGCAAGGTCACCAGCGACGGCAAGGTCAGCACCGTCATCGGCCAGCCCGGCAAGTCGGGCTACCAGGACGGCAGCCCCGAGGACGCACTGTTCAACCGTCCCTTCGGCATGTGCATCAACAACGACGGCATCCTCTATATCGCCGACTATGAGAACCAGTGTATCCGCCGTCTGGCAATTGAATAAGGTATATTAGACTAAACGACAATATGAAAAAGGTATTACTCCTCATCATGCTGCTGGCCGGCTCATTGGCGGCAATGGCGCAGCAACTGACGGTGTCAGGAACTGTCACCGACGAGACTGGCGAGACATTTCCCGGTGTGGTAGTCTTTGCCAAGGACCGCCCCGGTGGCGGAACCGCCACCGATGCCGATGGCAAGTTTACGATCAAGGTCAGCAAGAACGACGTTCTCGTGTTCTCGTCCATCGGCTATGAGAAGCAAGAGATTGCCATCACCAAGGACGAGCCCGCGCTGCTAGTGCAGATGGCCACCAGCTCGACCATGCTTCAGGAGACGGTGGTCGTGGGTCTGGGCACACAGCGCAAAATCAGCACTGTGGGCGCCATCACCGCTGTCAACACCAAGGACCTGCAAGTGCCGGCCACCAACATCCAGAACATGCTGGGTGGCCGTGTGCCAGGTGTCATCTCTATCCAGCGCAGCGGTGAGCCGGGCAAGAACATCTCGGAATTCTGGGTGCGCGGCATCGGCACCTTCGGTGCCAACAGCAGTGCACTGGTGCTCATCGACGGCCTGGAGGGCAACCTGAGCGAGATTGACCCGGCTGATATCGAGTCGTTCTCGGTGCTCAAGGATGCCTCGGCCACGGCAGTCTATGGTGTGCGTGGCGCTAACGGCGTGGTGCTCGTCACCACCAAGCGCGGTACGCAAGACCGCCTGCAAATCACCGGACGCGCCAACTTCACCCTGTCGCACCTGGTGAACATGCCCGACTATCTGAACTCATACGAGTATGCCAAGCTCGCCAACGAGGCGCGCGTCGTGCGCGGCAACGCCCCGCTCTACAGCGACATCGAGCTTGACATCATCAAGTATCACCTTGACCCCGACCTCTATCCCGATGTCAACTGGCAACATGAGGTGCTTCACAAAAACTCGCTGGCGCAGAGCTACTTTATCAACGCTCGCGGCGGTGGCTCGCTGGCTCGCTACTATCTGAGCCTGGGTACAAGCTATGAGAGCGCGGCCTATCGCCAGGACAAGTCGTCGAAGTACTCGACCGCCGTGGGCTACCGCACACTCAACTATCGCGCCAACCTCGACATCAATCTGACCAAGACGACGCAACTCTACTTTGGTGCCGACGGTTTCGTGTCGATCAAGAAAGAGCCGGGCAACAACAACACCGATGCTCTGTGGGCCACGCAACGCAACCTCACCCCCATCACCATTCCCACGATCTACTCGACGGGACAACTGCCAGCCTACGGCTCCAACAATGCCTATTCGCCCTACGTCATGCTTAACTACACCGGTATGACCAACATCCGCCACTTCCGCGGCAAGGCCACACTCGAGATCAAGCAGGACCTGGGCATGATTCTCGACGGACTGAAGATTCGCGCACAGGGTGCCTACGACACGTGGTCCAACCTGCGTGAGATTCGCTCGATCCTGCCCGAGATGTATTATGCCTCGACACGCAAGTACACCGGCGAGCTGGGCATCGTCAAACGCGTTGATGCACAGCCGGCAACCTACAACCACGACGACTCACAATACTACAAGTGGCACGTCGAGTCGACGCTGACCTGGGACAAGGTCATCCATGAGGATCACCGCCTGGGCGCGCTCATCTACTACTACATGAGCCGCGAGCAGACCATGGACGGCAGCATCGACAGCCGCGACGCCACGCTGCGCTCGATGTATGCCATCCCCATCAGCTACCAGGGCCTGTCGGGCCGCATCACCTACGGTCTGAAGGACACCTATTTTATTGACGCCAACTTTGGCTACACCGGTTCGGAGAACTTCCAGGCCGGCCACCGCTTCGGTTTCTTCCCGTCGGTGGGACTGGGCTGGGTGCCCACCAGCTACGACTGGGTGCGCGAGAAGATGCCGTGGCTCAGTTTCCTGAAGATCCGTGCATCCTACGGCACGGTGGGTAACGACCGCCTGACCGACGAGCGCTTCCCCTACTTGACCCTGATGCAGGTGTCGACCGGTGGCGGCGGCTGGGGCAGCACCAGCGGCTACATCACCGAGGAGCGCGTCGGTGCCGACAACCTGCGCTGGGAGCGTGCCAAGAAAGCCGACATCGGTATCGAGGGTAAGCTGTTCAACCAGCGTCTGGAGTTTGTGATTGACTTCTTCCGCGACATGCGCGACGGCATCTACCAGCGGCGTTCGCAGATTCCTGGCTACGTCGGCCTGATGCAGATGCCGTTTGGTAACGTGGGCAAGATGAAGAGCTATGGCTCGGACGGCAACATCTCTTATCGCCACAACTTCGGCGAAGACTGGTCGGTGACCGTGCGAGGCAATTTCACCTACTCGGCCAACAAAGTCGAGAACTGGGAGCAGGCCGAGCAGCCCTATGACTACCAGAACTACACGGGATATGTCAACAACGCCTTCCGCGGCTACATCGCCCTGGGACTGTTCCGCGACGAGCAGGACGTGGCCCAGAGCCCGCGCCAGACCTTCGGCACCTATATGCCAGGCGACATCAAGTATAAGGATGTGAACGGCGACGGCATCATCGACGAGGACGACAAGGTGCCCCTGTCCTATCCCAACTACCCCAAGCTGATGTATGGATTCGGTTTCGAGGCCCGCTGGAAAGCGCTGACCCTGAGCATGCTCTTCAAGGGCACTGGCAACACCGACTACTACTATGTCAACGGCACGACCCACGGCGAGGGTTACATCCCCTTCTACAACGGCGAGACGGGCAATGTGCTCACCATCGTTGCCGACCCCAAGAACCGCTGGATTCCGGCCAGCTACTCGGGCGACCCCGCCACCGAGAATCCCAACGCTCGCTTTCCGCGTCTGAGCTACGGCCGCAACGAGAACAACACGCAGCTGTCCACGTTCTGGCACACCAATGCCCGCTATGTGCGCTTGCAGGAGATCAACCTGAACTACCACTTCGAGACCTCGGGCTGGCTCAAGCGCGTCGGTTTGAAGTCGGCCGATGCACAGTTTGTCATCTCCAATCTGGCTGTCTGGAGCCCGATGAAGCTTTGGGACCCCGAGCAGGCCGAATATAACGGCGGTGCTTATCCCATCCCGACCTCATACGCCATTCAGCTCTATCTCAATTTCTAACATTGCAAAAACATTAGACAACTATGATAAAGATGAGAAAACTCCTGTGGCTGGTCATTGGTGCTGTGGCCATCATCGCCAGTTCGTGCGAGGATTTTTTGGACGTCAGCTCCTATTTTGACGACACCCTGAAATATGACTCGGTCTTCACCACTCGCCAGAATCTGGAAAGATATCTGTGGGGTGCTGCCGGACAGTTGCCCGACGAGAGCGCCATCTTCGGCAACGATGTGTTGCCGGGCGAGACGGGTACCGACGAGATTTTCACTCTGATGACCGAGGACCTGTTCCACGGCAAGGCCTTGACACTGGGCCTGGTCAACTCGAGCAACCTGCGCGGCATGAATGCCTGGGACCCGTGCTACAAGGTCATCCGCAAGGCCAACACCATCCTCAACCGCATCAACGAGTGCCAGGACATCAGTGCCCTGCAGCGGGCCGAGATCTTGGGCTACACCCACTTTATGCGCGGCTATGCCTACTACATGATTCTCATGAGCTACGGCCCCGCTGTGCTGCTGGGCGACGATGTGATGGACACCAACCGCGACGCCGACTACTATGAGCGTGGCCGCGCGACCTACGACGAGACAGTCGACTATATCTGCAACGAGCTGGAGACCGCCGCCAAGTATATCCCCGAGGATGTGCCCATCCTCAACTTTGGCCGTCCCACCAAGGGTGCCGCCTACGCCATCATCGCCCGCGTGCGCCTGCATGCCGCCAGTCCGGCATTCAACGGTGGTGCCGCCGCCCGCCGCTACTTCGGCTCATGGACACGGTCGACCGACGGTGAGTACTATGTGTCGCAGAACTACGATGAGCGCAAGTGGGCCCTTGCCGCCGCCGCGTGCAAGCGCGTGATCGACATGAACCGCTATCAGCTGCACACGGTCGAGCGCGTGTCGACCTCGGTGGGCGATGCGACCGATGTCACCGCCCCGCTGCCCGCCACTGTCAGCGCACTGGACTTCCCCTATGGAGCCGGCAACATCGACCCCTATAAGTCCTACGCCAACATGTTCAACGGCACGACCTATCCCATCCAGAACAAGGAGCTGATCTGGGGCAAGACCTCAGGCTCAATCCAAGCCTTCACCCAGCAGTCGTTCCCCATCTTCATGAACGGGTTCAACGGCATGTGCCTGACGCAGAAAGTCATCGACGAGTATCGCATGGAGGATGGCAAGACCATCGAGGAAGCCCGCAACGCCGGCGAGTACAGCGAGACCGGTGTGTCGCGCGTGCTGCGCTACTTCTCGGGCTACCGCGTGCTGCGCGGCACCAACAACATGTATGTCAACCGCGAGATGCGCTTCTATTGCTGCGTGGGCTACAACGGGTGCTACTGGCCAGCCACATCGTGCTCCAACCAGAACTTCCGCCAGCAGACCATCTACTACTACAACGGCGGCAATGCCGGTCGTGACAAGGCCATCCAGGAGCCGCGCAACCAGTGCATCACAGGCTATGTGCTCAAGAAATATATCCACCCCGAGGACAACTGGTACAATGGCGACGGATCGACCCGCACGAGCAAGACTTTCCCCATCATCCGCTATGCCGAGATTCTGTTGTCATACGCCGAGGCCGTCAACCACTTGACCACGACACACACCGTGACGCTGGAGAGTGGCCAGACCTACACCCTGTCGCGCGCCGCCAACCTGCCGGAGGCAGTCTTTGGTTTCAACCAGGTGCGTTTCCGTGCCGGACAGCCCGCCATCAGCGACGAGAAGGCCGCCAGCGAAGAAGCCTTTGATGCCGAGATCCGCCACGAGCGCTTCATCGAGTTTATGTGCGAGGGTCGCCGTTTCTGGGATGTCCGACGCTGGGGCATCCTCGAGGAGGTGGAGAGCGAGCCCATCACCGGCATGAACGTCGAGAGCGATGCCAGCAACTACTATGTGCGCACCATCATCAACCACAGCGACTATCGCAACCGCACCGTCGACCGCAAGATGGTGCTGCTGCCGCTCGAGCGCAACGAGGTGCGCAAGTCGCGTTCGCTGGACCAAAACCCCGGATGGTAAATAACGATTAAACCATATAGCACAATGAAAACCAACAAATTATATATCCTTGCCGCCCTCGTGCTGCCGCTGCTCATGACCAGCTGCGACGAGAACGAGCAGTTCCGCGGCGAGCTGTACAAGAAGGTCATCTATCTGCTCAGCACCGATGACTACACCTTTGAGTCGGAGCACGAACTGGGCGAGGAGACCACGGGCTATGTCACCGTCTACTGCGGCGGCACACAGCACATCGACCATGATGTGACCGTCACCCTTGAACCCGACCCCGATGCCGTGGGCGACTACAACTACATGTATTTTGACCTCGATGAGAGCCGCTATGCCCACACCCTGGATGCCAGCCGCTACACTATCGAGAGCTACCAGACCGTGTTGCGCGCCGATGGCGAGGACAACTATGCCCTGCTGCCCATCAAGATACGCCCCGACGGACTGAGCCCCGACTCGACCTATTTCATCCCGCTGCGCATCAAGTCGGTGAGCGACTATGAGATCAACTCTGACAAGCAGAAGGTGCTCTACCAGATTGTGTTGCGCAACCAGTATGCCACCATGGCCACGACCACCTATTATCAGGTGACCGGTGTCGAGAACCGCCATCTGGCTGCCGGCGATGTGGCAGGCGGCATCTCGGTGACACGCATCTTTGCACCGTTGAGCAAAAATCAGGTGCGATGCTTTGCCGGAACCAACACCTACAACCCGTCGAATGTCACCAAGGCCGAGATTGACAAATATGCCATGACGCTGACCATCAATGCCGACAACTCCATCACCATCACGCCATTTGGCTCGCTGGAACTGGAGATGCTGGGCGGCGAGGCCGACAACTACTTTGAGGTTGACTCGCGCGGGCGCTTTGTGTTCAATCTGCACTATCGCTACAAGGACACCATCGCCGGCGAGAGCGCCTGGATTGAGATGACCGAGAGCTGCGTGCAGCGCCGATAAGAACGACAATAGATAGTTTTACAATAAGCATTTAAAGGTTAGACTAAATGATGATTGCGGATATGAGGACCTTGAGCAGAATGCTAATCGTGGTGGTGGCTGCGCTGGCAATGCATTGCCATGCGGCCAGCAAGTCGCCTGTCGACTATGTCAACCCCTATATGGGCAACATCAGCCATCTGCTCAAGCCCACTTATCCCACCGTGCACCTGCCCTACGGCATGCTGCGGTTCTATCCCAACCGCGCCAGCCATGTCGAGGGCAAGGTGGCGGGTCTGCCGCTCATCGTGGTCAACCACCGCGAGAACAGCTGCTTCACCCTCTCGGCCACACAGGAGGCCGACGGACGCCTCGAGCGGGTGATGCGCACCGACTATGACAACGAGCAGATCACGCCCTACTACTACCGTTCCGACCTAGACCAGCAGCGCATCACGGCCGAGTTGTCGCCCATGCACCACAGTGCCGTCGTGCGACTGCGCTTCGTCGAGTCGCAGCCGGGCTTCATCATCCTTGACGCCGGGCATGGCGACCTCAAGGTCACAGGCAACCGGGTCACGGGGCACCAGAACACATGGGGCGGAGTCAAAGTCTATCTCTACGCCGAGTTTGATCAGAAACCGCTGTCGGCGGGCATCTTGCGCGACAGTCATCTGGACGCCATGTTCACACGCTCGCAGGGCGACAAGGCCTGCGTGGCGTTGCGCTATGCCGGCCGGTCGACCGTGGTGATGCGCTATGGCGTGTCGCTGATCAGCGTCGAGCAGGCACAGGCCAATTGCCACGCCGAGGTGGCCGGGCGGTCGCTGGAGCAAGTCAAGGAACTGGGCCGCAAGGCCTGGAACGACGAGCTGGGCCGCATCGAGGTGGCTGGCGGCAGCGCGGGCGATCGCGCGGTGTTCTACACCTCGCTCTACCGCTGTCTCGAGCGCCCGGTGTGCATCAGCGAGCAGGGCCGATACTTCTGCCCCGCCGATCACCAGGTGCACAGCGACGACGGACATCCGTTCTACACCGACGACTGGCTGTGGGACACCTATCGTGCCACGCACCCATTGCGCACCCTCATCGACCCTGACCGCGAGACCGACATCATCCTGTCGCTGCTGCGCACGGCCGAGCACGACCCGCGCCACTGGTTCCCGACCTTCCCCGCAGTCACCGGCGACTCACGACGCATGAACTGCAATCATGGCGTGGCGGTCATCGCCGACGCCTGGGCCAAGGGGCTGCATGGCTTCGACCTGGCCAAGGCCTACGACTACTGCCGACGGGGCATCGAGCAAAAGACCCTGGCACCGTGGTCGTCGCACGAGGCCACCTGGCTCGACACCTTCTACCGCGACAACGGCTACATCCCGGCGCTGCATCCCGGCGAGCAGGAGACTGTACCGGGTGTCAACGGCTGGGAGAAACGCCAGGCTGTGGCAGTGACACTGGGCACGAGCTACGACCAGTGGTGCCTGTCACAGATTGCTTCGGCGCTGGGCCGCGACCAGGAGGCTCGGCACTATCTGCGCTGCTCCTACAACTACCGCAACCTGTTCAACCCCGCCACATCATTTTTCCACCCCAAGGACAAGGAGGGCAAGTGGATTGAGCCGTTTGACTACCGATTTGCGGGCGGTATCGGGGCACGCGACTACTATGACGAGAACAACGGCTGGACCTATCGCTGGGACGTGCAGCACAACCCTGCCGACCTGGTGACACTCATGGGAGGCCGCGACGCCTTTGTGCGCAACCTTGACCAGACCTTCGACGAGGGCCTGGGCACCGAGCGCTACAACTTCTATCACCAGCTGCCCGACCAGACGGGCAACGTGGGGCAGTTCACCATGGGCAACGAGCCCTCGATGCACATCCCCTACCTGTACAACTATGCCGGTCAGCCGTGGAAGACGCAGAAGCGCGTGCGCGACCTCATCCATCAGTGGTTCCGCAACGACCTGATGGGTGTTCCTGGCGATGAGGACGGCGGTGGCCTGTCGGGCTTCGTCGTGTTCACGATGATGGGGTTTTATCCTGTCACGCCAGGCTTACCGGTCTACAACCTGGGCAGCCCGTTCTTCACCAGCATCCGCATCCACCTGCCTCACGGCAAGACGGTGGCCATCAACGCCCCGCAGTGCAGCGAGCAGGCCAAGTATATCGTGGGAGCCACTGTCAACGGCACGCGCCACGACCGCCCATGGTTTAGCCACGACGACATCGCCCGCGGTGCCACCATCGTGCTGAACATGAGCGAGCGCCACACCCTGTGGGGCAGCAATGCCAGCGCCACACCACCGTCGGCAGCGTCCTGCCCACAACCATGACACCAAAACATCAGACATTTATGCTATGAGTATCAACCGACTTTTTCTTGCCCCACTGATTGCCTGCGTGGCACTGCATGCCGCAGCGCTGGATGTGCAATGGACCAGCAGCACCGACCAGGCGCGATGGATCACGCGCACCGACCTGACGGTCACCCCCTTTGACCAGGACGAGGTGAACGATGTGATGATCACGCACTACAAGGAGCAGCAGATGTTGGGCTTCGGAGGATGCTTCGGCGAGCTCGGGTGGGATGCCCTGCAGCTGCTCGACGCGTCAACCAGGCACGAGGTGCTGCACCAACTGTTCGACCTGGACGACGGTGTGGGATTCACCTTCTGCCGCACGCCCATTGGTGCCAACGACTTTGCCCGCGACTACTACAGCCTCAACGACCACAAGGACGACTTCAAGATGCGCCATTTCAGCATCGAGCGCGACAAGACCGGGCTGATTCCCTACATCCGGGCCGCCCTGCAGGTCAACCCCAAGCTGCGCCTGTGGGCTTGCCCCTGGACACCGCCCACCTGGATGAAGGTCAACGGACACTATGCCACCAAGGCCGGCCAGGACAATGGTTATCCCGGACCCGACATGGTGCACGGCCAGGACCAGTTTATCCTCAAGGACAAGTATCTCAAGGCCTACGCCAACTACTTCTCGAAATATCTGACGGCCTACAAAAACGAGGGCATCAACATCAGCATGATCATGTTCCAGAACGAGCCCTACACCATCAACATCTGGCCCAACTGCTCGTGGTCGCCGCAAGGCACCAAGCTGTTCTTGGGCAAGTACTTGGGGCCGAAGCTCAGGCAGGATCACCCCGATGTGCAGATGTGGTATGGCACAATGAACACCAACAACCTCGACGAGGTGCTGCAGGTGGTTGACGACCCTGACGTGGCCCGATATATCACAGGCACAGGATTCCAGTGGGAGGGCAAGGACATTGTCAAGCCCATGCGCCGCAAGTATCCGCTGATGCCGCTCATGTGCACCGAGAACGAGTGCGGCAGCGGCACCAACGACTGGGCAGCCGCCGAGCACACCTTCGACATGGTCAAGGCTTATGTCAACGGCGGAGTCAACACCTATATGTACTTCAACATGGTGCTCAAGGACAAGGGCACCAGCTCGTGGGGCTGGGACCAGAACACCCTGGTGGTAGTCAACTCGGCCGACGGCACCGTCACCTATACGCCTGAGTTCTACCTGATGAAGCACCTCAGCCACTATGTCAAGCCGCAGGCGGTCAAGCTCAAGACCATGGGCAACGACGAGTCGATGCTGGCCTTCCGCAACCCCGATGGTGGCATCGTGGTGTTTGTCGCCAACAAGCAGTCCCATGCCCGCAAGATGAAGATTGCCGCCGAGGGCCATGTGATTCATGCCCAGCTCGAGGCACATTCGTTTAACACCTTTACCATCAAGTGACATGCTGAAACAGACACTCATCATCGCACTGGCACTGGCGGCCACGCCAGTGACACAGGCTGTCGACTGGTACACCTCGACAGCCACCGCCACTTGGCAGCGCGTCAAGAGCCCAAAATGGTCAACCTCAGCCCAGGCCGATGTGGTCGCCATATCGACCGACAAGGCCCAGGTCATCGACGGCCTGGGCGGCACATTCAACGAACTGGGGTGGGATGCCTTGTGCAGCCTGGACGCGGCGCAGCGCAGCGAGGTGCTCAGACACCTGTTTGACCCCGACGAGAGCAACTACACCTACTGCCGCCTCCCCATCGGTGCCAGCGACTTTGCCATGAACTACTACTCGCTCAATGATGTTGCGGGCGACCTGGACATGGTCAACTTCAGCATTGCGCGCGACCGCCACATCCTCATCCGATATGTCAAGGAGGCACAGCGCTTCCAGCCGGCACTCAAGTTCTGGGCATCGCCCTGGAGCCCGCCCGCGTGGATGAAGACCAACGGACACTATGCCAGCTGCTGGGACAGTGATGTGCCCAGTCACAACGGCATGCCACGCCACCTAGAGCAGGAGCTGCCCTGCACGGGATTCAAGATGCAGCGAGCCTATCTCGAGGCCTACGCGCTCTACTTTGCCAAGTACTGCCAGGCCTACGCACGCGAGGGCGTTCCCATCAGCGCCGTCTGCATCCAGAATGAGCCCTGCTCGACCCAGAAGTATGCCAGCTGCACCTGGCGTCCCGAGGACATGGCCTATTTTGTGGGCAATTATCTGGGGCCGCGTTTTGAGCAGGATGGCATCGACACCGACATCTATTTCGGCACCATCAACCGCGACAACCCGGCATTCACCCGCACCGCACTCGACGACCCCAAGGCCAAGAAATATTGGCGCGGCGTGGGATTTCAGTGGGACGGCAAGGGAGCCATACCAGCCATCAGCAAGGAGTATCCACACCTCAAGATGATGCACACCGAGGCCGAGTGCGGCAACGGCAGCAACGACTGGGCGGCCGCCGAGCACACCTGGTGGCAGATGAGCCACTATCTGCGACACGGCGCCAGCGTGTTCACCTACTGGAACATGATTCTGGACCAGACCGCAACCAGCCCGTGGGGATGGCGACAGAACTCGCTCATCACCATCGACACCGACCGCAAGACAGTGACCTATCACCCCGAATACTACCTGATGAAGCACCTGTGCCACAACGTGCAGCCCGGTGCTCACCGTCTGGTCACACCCATCGACAACGAGCAGGTGCTGGCTTTCTGCAATCCTGATGGACAAGTGGTGATCATGCTTGTCAACCGCAGCGACCGCCAGCAACCGTTGTCACTCAACTATCAAGGACGCTACTTGAACATCGTCCTGCAACCACACTCATTCAACACCATCACATTTTGACAATGAACAGACTGCAAGCATTCCTCACCACGGCAGCCGTGAGCCTGACTATGGCTATAGCAGCCCAAGCCGCCGACTATGAGCTGTTCCGCGACATGAACGCCCCGATGCACGAGCGCATCATGGACCTGCTGTCACGCATGACCATTGAGGAGAAAGTAGCCATCATGACGCATAATGCCGAGGCCATACCCCGGCTAGGCATCGACAAGTACTATCACGGCAACGAGGCCCTGCACGGCATCGTCCGCCCGGGACGCTTCACCGTCTTTCCACAGGCCATCGGACTGGCCGCGACATGGAACCCCCAGCTCATGCACCGCATCACCACAGCCATCAGCGACGAGGCCCGCGGCAAGTGGAACCAACTCAACCTGGGCCGCGACCAGCATGACGGCAGCAGCGACCTGCTCACCTTCTGGTCGCCCACCATCAACATGGCGCGCGACCCGCGCTGGGGACGCACACCTGAGACCTACGGCGAGGATCCCTTCCTCACCGGCAGGCTGGGATGCGCCTTTGTGCGCGGCTTGCAGGGCGACGACCCGAGATATGTCAAGGTGGTGTCGACCCTCAAGCACTTTGCCGCCAACAACGAGGAGCACAACCGCGCCAGCTGCAACGCGCTCATCAGCGAGCGAGACCTGCGCGAATACTATCTGCCGGCATTTGAGCACTGCGTCAAGCACGGCAACGTCCAGAGCGTGATGAGCGCCTACAACGCTGTCAACAATGTGCCCTGCACCGTCAACGCCTACCTGCTGCAGCATGTGCTGCGCCACGACTGGGGATTCCAGGGCTATGTGGTGAGCGACTGCAGTGCACCGCAGTGGATGGTCACCCAGCACAAGTATGTGCGGGACTACGAGACCGCGGCCGTGCTGGCCATCAAGGCCGGACTTGACCTGGAGTGCGCCCACGACGTGTATGCACAGCCACTGATCGACGCTTACCGGCACTATCGCGTCAGCGATGCCGACATCGACTCGGCGGCCTACCACATCTTGCGCGGACGGTTCCGCCTGGGCCTGTTCGACGACCCGGCCATGAACCCCTACAACCGCATCAGCCCCGATGTGGTGGGCTGCAAGGAGCACCAGCAACTGGCACTGGAGGTGGCACGACAGAGCCTCGTGCTACTCAAAAACCAGAACAACATGCTGCCGCTCAACCTCAAAAAAATCAAGAAAATCGGTGTCGTCGGCCTCAATGCCGCACGCTGCGAGTTTGGCGACTACAGCGGCACCCCGGTCAACGAGCCGGTGACCGTGCTCGATGCCATACGCGCCCGTGTGGGTGATCGGGCCGAGGTGCTGCACGCGCCCTGGGTGTCGATGGCCAACGGCTATGAGCCCATCAACAAATCCTTCTTCCCCGACGGCATCAAGGCCGAATACTACGACAACGCCGAGCTGCAAGGCACCCCTCGCACACGCGTCGAGGAGGAGATCTACTATGACCCGGCCAGCCAGCCACCCGACCCCATCCGCAGCTTTGCCCCGATGTCGGCGCGCTGGACGGGCGACCTGTGCCCCACCATCAGCGGCGAATACCGCATCACGCTCAAGACCGACGACGGCTGCCGCATGTGGATTGACGGCCGCCAGGTGATTGACGCCTGGGTGTCGCGACCCGCCGCCGAAGACCACGCCGAGGTCAAGCTAGAGGCCGGCAAGCGCTATCACATTGTCATCGAGTACTTTGATGGCGGTGGCGATGCCTTCGCACGGCTCTACTGGCACGCCCCGGACTACAACACCAAGGAGCGCATCGCCCTCTATGGCGAGGCTGGCCGTGTGGCCCGCGAGAGCGATGTCGTCGTGGCCGTGATGGGCATCGACAAGAGCATCGAGCGCGAGGGACAGGACCGTTACACCCTCGAGCTGCCCGCCGACCAGCGCGAGTTCATCCAGGAAATCTACAAAATCAATCCGCGCACCGTCGTGGTGCTGGTGGCAGGCAGCTCGCTGGCCATCAACTGGATTGACGAGCACATCCCCGCCATCCTCGATGCCTGGTATCCGGGCGAACAAGGTGGCAACGCCGTTGCCGAGGCGCTCTTTGGCGACTATAATCCCGGTGGCCGACTGCCACTGACGTTCTATCGGTCGATGGACGACCTGCCGGCATTTGACGACTACTCGCTCACCGGCGGCCCGGGACGCACCTACCAGTACTTCACCGGCCGGCCACTCTATCCCTTCGGCCACGGGCTGAGCTACACCACCTTCAGCTACAGCCGCCTGCGCACACAGGTGGTGGGCGACGAGGTGCGCGTCAGCTTTGACATCGCCAACACCGGCCGCCGCGATGGCGACGAGGTGGCACAGGTCTATGTGCACTATCCCGAGACGGGCACCTATATGCCCATCAAGCAGCTCAAAGGCTTTGAGCGAGTGAGCATCGCCCGAGGCAAGCGACAGACTGTCAACATCACCATCCCCACCAGCCAGCTGCGCTACTGGGACGAAAAGACAGGCGCATTTGTCACGCCGCGGGGCACCTACCAAATCATGGTCGGCAGCTCGTCTAGCGACATCCGCCTGCAGTCGACCATCACGCTCTAAAAGGCCCTGCACAATGGGGCTCGCTAGCATCGCGAGCCCATGTGCTCAGTTCTCCATCTATGCTGAGCAGCGTCCCCTCACTGCGAATGGTGATCCAAAGAACCGAAAACTCAATGTTAAAGCTCTATATCATCTCAATGTTTGCGGTTATCCTTGTCGGAACGGCATCGGCCACCGACAAGGGTAGCCTTGTCTTTAACGACACCATCCACGACTTCGGCGAGATAGCCATGCAGAGCGGCCGCAACACCTGCCGGTTTGACTTTGTCAACACCAGCGACTCCACCATCTGCATCCTGGGAGCGCTGGCATCGTGCAACTGCACCACTGTCGACTATCCGCATGAGGCCATCGAGCCGGGCCAGACGGGCACCGTGCGTGTGACCTACGACACTGTGGGCCGTCCTGCCGGCCCGTTCGACCGCACCGTCCTGCTCATCCTCAGCGGCGACCGCCCACCCGCCAGATTGCGCATCTGCGGCACCGCCATCACCTCCTCACCATCAAAGGAACAGTTCTTTTGATGGGGGGGTGGACTTCAAGGCTGGATTTTGCCAAAGAGTAGCACGACAATATGCGCACGATGTCGGAGCCATTCCCCTAGTTCTGCTGGATTTGCAATCCAGCAGGATTGAGTATAAGCATTTAGATAAATTTGGCTGCGCCTCAGCAATGTTCAAGCAAGCTTGACATTGCATTCGGCTTGCGCAAATTTTATAATGCGC
>Ga0256404_1006752_pt1 | contig 18704 bp, 20 predicted proteins | sample RumenRJG_01DNA_FD_185990 | JGI IMG/M metagenome (GOLD analysis project Ga0256404, IMG submission 185990) | Bovine rumen microbial communities from Lethbridge, Alberta, Canada - RJG_01 | ecosystem: Host-associated > Mammals > Digestive system > Stomach > Rumen | place: Canada: Alberta | collected...
TGAGGCGTAGAAGCCTCCTTCTTTCTTCTTGTTGATCATTCTTTGTTGCGTTTTGGATATACGCCGCAAAGATAATCATTATATATTAGGTACGCAATACGGTCTAAAATGACCGCTTACACGTAACCCGCCAATATATGGATTAGTTTTTTCTATTATATTATGCCTTATTTTATTATAAAGACTGATAGCCATCTTCTATTCTTTACAGTACTTAATTATTTTTTGAAGGTAACTTTATCCAATCGCCAAACATTTTGTCATACAATGGAGGATTAAATGGTACAAAACCACTCCAATGATACAATGTTAGTTCTCCGAAATAAACTTTACCATTGACCTCGTAAAAATCCACTCTAATATGCGGATAACCTTTAGACAGTTTTGATGCCAACTGTATCATCAAATCGAAGTTTTGAGGTTTATTTATCTGACGAGTGGCATTGGGATGTCCATTAGTGAAAGGCATGTGATTGAACTGTGTATCATAGAAATCAAATTTCGTATCTTCTTCCTTATTGAATCTGTCTGTAGCCACAAACATAGCTTTTGTCTCGCCATCAAAACTAAAGAACTTAAAATCCTTTAATTCTCCGTCTTCATCTTCCATATACTGCTCAGCGATGATACATGGCTTCACGTTTTTATATGGCCATTCCCTTCCGTACCAGTAACCACTGCTGTGTTCATTTCTGCGAAGAATCTTTATTGCGGCCCCTTTGTCTAGCTTTGATTTATCTTTGCATATTACTATACTCCCAGAATCATGATTCCATTTCAGGACAAATTGATTAGGCAATGAATCCCAGTCTATTTCATCAATAGTGTTCCATACATCTATCGTAGGAATGATATACTCTTCACCGATAATATTTGCAACATATTCTTTTGCAAGATATTTATCAACCATCGTAGTATATTCAGACCGCCTGTCATATAACTTAAGCCACTGTAACTTTTCATTAAAAGTTTGAGGATCCTTAAGATTTGGGAAACGATGGAAATGGCGGAAATACATGAGGTTAATATATAACCTATCTGGTATTATTTTACTTAATTCCTTAATTATCTTTTCTACTTTACTCATAGCAATTATTCATTAATTATAATATCAAGAATCTCACACTATCTAACAATCTGCATTTAGGAAATTACATTAATTTTGAAAATAGATCTTATTATGAATGCGATTTCACTTTTGATATGGATTATTTTATCTTTTCTAATCTTTTTCATAACAAGCTGATGATATCGCTTATCGCTCCATTCATCAAATTGATGCCACATCTTTATTATAGCCTGATAATGGATTTTTCGCATTTTTTTACTTGAAAACATTCTAACAGACCAAGATCCAAGAGCTGACATTCGATAAACACACATTATTTCTGCCAAATATCCAACCATCCCCTTGTGAGCTAATGTTAACATTTTGGGGCCATCACCCACAGGACAACCTTGAGCCCACATAGTATAGGGTACATACATACTATTCCTATATAACATGGAGTTAGTTGCCATATAGCCTCCCCCTCGGAGTATTATATCTTCCATCGGACATATTTCTTTGCCTTCAATGTAACGCATCACGTCTCTTGTCTTGCCTGATGGAAACAATTGTCTATGGGCACAGAAACAGAGGCTATGGTCTGGATGACATTCCATAAACTCAACCTGCCTTTTAAGTTTTTCTGGGGCAATCCAATAATCATCGCCTTCGCACAAGGCTGTATATTCTGTATTGTTATGCCATTCTTCTATATATATCCTTTTATCCTTTTTAATTTTATAATGATTATATTTCAAAAAATACACTGCAAAGTAACAGTTTTTATTGGTATTATGTTGAGCAAACCAAAGCACAAAATCACTCGTTTCTTCTATGTGTACAACCGAGTTGTCCTCTAAGTTGAAATTTTCTTGTATATACTTACGTATAACATCTGGTGAGCCATCAGTACTGGCATCATCAATAATACAACAAACGTAAGGAAATTCCGTCTGCTGTATTGTAAAACCATTCATGCAATCCTCTATATATGGTGCATGATTAAATGTTATACATTCAACACAAACCTTAAAAGTTTTTACCTCCATGAGAATTATTTGTTAAATCGCGTCACCAGGACTTATTTATTAAAATGACTTCTTGTTGGAAAAATATCTAAGAGTAAGAGGGAAAAGTATGAAAATCATAACTGCCGGCTGAGAGCCAACAATTTTTTTTGTAAAACCCATTAATAGTATAAGTACAAAAAAAGATAATATCTCAAACTTGGAAGATTTACCATAATTATTTTTAAGGTAATCATAATATAGTTTTATGGATGAATAAAGGCATAAACCACCCAAAATACCATATCTTGCAAGTACATCCAATAAATCTGAGTGATTTCCTATACCAGAGTCTGCGGTTGTCATAGAATCTTTCCAACTATGATCTCCAATACCCACAAAGAAGCTACCTACATCATTTAGCCATGTTCCTATACTCACTTGCCAGAGTCCATTTCTTGAAACAAGTGTACTGCTGTCAGAAAACTCGGCACCTGTTGTGAATATTATCAGGCGGTCTGCTGTTCGTTGTGCCCCAATCACATTTATCAGGAAATAAACGATATCATCCATGAATAAGAACAATAATAACCCAACAATAGCCAAAAATAATAGGGCTACGGAAACACCCTTTTCCATTTTAATAGAGATATACATGGAGAAGAACGATATTAACATCAAAACAATCGCAGAAGCCTTTAAAGAACACATGATAATAAAATAGGCAGTAATACAAACATATAACAGGAAAAGTATTTTTTCCATGTTATTATTTGACTTCAAGAACGCCAAAAACATGATGCTAGCATAAAATACTGACATACTAACAAACATCGAACCTCCCAAATTAAGTCCAGTAATGCCCTCTTCTTCCAATATACCAGCAAGGTTTTGAAAAACGACATCCAAACCATACACGTAGCTCAGCCTGATATTATCTGCTATATTTACAACAGTCACTAATGAAATGGAGTGAAACAAGAATCTAATTTGTTGTTCATTATGACACTTGTCTATAATGATCAATGCTGATATAGGGACGAAATAAGAAAAGGAAGGAACTGCGCAATAAGTAATTGTTGCACTGGACACGCCAAATAATTTATATACTACACATATAATAATAAAAAGGACACCCCATGTCAATACACTCCTTAATTTGCCATCAGTTCTATAAATCTTGTTGAATACAAGACAAAAGAATATCGCCCAAAACACCATAAATAATTTTTGTGCATAAAACAAAGGCGTTATGGTAAGAACCGACAATACCAATACTGCAAAGATAGAAGCAAAACTAGAGGAGAAAGTCCTCTTACTTAGCCCAATCGAAGAAAAGAAACCACTTCTCATTTTTTTTGTTTATTTTTTGGAGATTTACCACTAAACATTTTTGCATTCACATCTGGTTCTGGGCAATCCCCAAAATCAAATAAGTATTCTTTTAGTTCTCTCTCTATGTATTCTACGTCTTTTTTAAACTCAGGGAAACGCTTCCACAGTTGAGTATTCGCCATTGACATCGAAGGGTCAAATATGCTCTTGGGATTTGGATTTTCTCCCAAATGTAAAAAATCTCTCAATTTCTTAGTGGTAGAATCATAATGATATACCAAGTCCTCAAACCTCAAGCACAATATTCTATCATTCTTTTCTTTGTATGGCTGATTATCACGGAGTGAGCGATAATATACTACAAAATCCTTAACATCATTAAGAGGCATAATGTGTCCTGCAATCCCCTTAAGCAATACTGTACGACCAAACACATAAATATCTCGAGGATCCCTATCAACTACAATTGCATATGGGTCATCAAAATATTTAAAACAGGACTGAGGGTTATTACCAGGAAACAACTGGTCAAAAACCAAATGTTCATTATCTTTAGCACCAAAGGCATAAAGGACATCTTTAATATGCTTTTTAACCGCCACATCAAAGTTGTTCGGTTTAACAGAAAAATATACATCAACATAGGGGAAGCCTTCCCATTGTCGTTTATTTTTTAATTCCCATTTATTAATAAAATGTGTTCTAATTAGGATGTTTATTAATATTTTTCTCAAAAATGGTTCTTCTTTCAATGGCTTTGTATTCCATTTCCATGATGCCATTACAATCGCATCAAGAAACTCATTAAGAGATTTCTCAAATACGACTTGTGAGATTCCACATTTTTCAAAGGATGGTATTTTATTTTCACACATTTTTTTATACCTCTCTATAGCCCTAATTGAATCCGCTGTTCTATTATGTGGATTGTTAAGATGATAATCTAAATCAATTATGCCATCGACAGCAGATACCCAGGTTAACTCAGTACCATCCATAACATGAAGATTGTCATATTCCTTCAAATAATCTGTTATTACGCTCGAACCAGTCGAGCCAAAACTGCAAGTACTTATTATCATATTTCTCTTTTATTAGCATGTGATCATTTATTGCTCTTTTTCGATTTTAATGTTCTAACTATAGAAAGTGCATAAGCGTATGGTTCTGGTTTAAAGACAAGAGACCAACCTATATATATCGTTGCAAATAGTACAACCTTAACAAGGGCATCAACATATAATCTTAAGCCTAACCATCCACTTACAACATAACCGAAGGCAAATGATATGGCTGACGCCAAGAATATTGGCGACAAATCAATCAACTGCTGATAGTTCTTATAACCTACATGTTTAGATACCAATGATATGTTGACTATATAGGAAAACCATGATGCAAACACCTTTCCTACTAAAAGCCCCCATATACCCCAAACAATAAGACCTAAAAACTGAGAAGCTATACCAACAATTTCTTTAACAATAGTCCATGTGAAGAACACTTTACTTTTCCCTATGGCAGCAATAGTTTGTTGATTGACCGACTGAAGACATCCTGCCATTCCTCCTATACAGAGAATCTGAAAATATGGAGCACTCGGTAGCCAACGATCCGAATAGAGGAAAACTATGAGAGGCTTAGCTATCAAAATTAACACACACAGCATTGGTATGGTTAAGTAAGCTAATGTTGATGTGATTCGCTTCACCATGTTTATCAGTCTCTCCCTATCATCCTGAACAGATGCATAAAGAGGATAAGTTGTCGAGATCATCACACCAGCAATACTTAGAGTCGCACTTTTTGAAAATGCGGATGCTTTTGTATAGTATCCCATTGTTGCCGAGTTGTACCAGCGGCCGACAAGCAACCCTGTGATTCTTTGACTAAAAGTGATAAAAAGATGTGTAAAGAACATATAAGAGCCGAAGCCAAACAACTCTCTAAAAGAAGTCCATGAGAATACCCATGAAGGTCTCCATTTCATTGTCAGCCAGAAGAAAGTACAAGGTATAAGTGCTCCCATGAAATACTGAGCAACCAATGCCCAAACGCCAAAACCCATATATGCCAAAATCACCGTTACCATCAATGAAATTATCGATGTAGTAATAGTGACTTTTGAAAGCACTTTGAATTTCAAATTTTTCCTTAGCTGATTACGTTGGATTATATTAAAAGCATAGATAAATAAAATTAATCCCTGCACACGCAAGACCTTACACAATATTGGCATCCTATAAAAATTCGCAATCGCAGGGGCGGACAGGTAAAGGACACCGTACAGAATGACCGACATCACAATATTAAAATAGAATACCGTAGAATAGTCTGTCTGTGTCGGATTCTTCTTTTGAATCAGTGCAGAGCCAAAACCTGCATCAATAAAAACCTCTGCCAAACTCATGAAAATTAGCAACATGCCGATAGCGCCATAGTCTTCCGGCATGAGCAATCGAGCAAGAATGATATCCGAGATGAAAGTTATCGACATCGTGGAGTACTTTTGGATAGCACTCCAAACCATCCCAGATGCTGCTTTTTGTTTTAAATTATCTGTTGCCATTTACTTATTTCCTCTTCTCCCACAACGCCAATTCATCCTTATACGGCATGAATGGCTGGTACAGTTTATAAAATGTTTCGCCTATTGCCCCCATGAACGGCCTCAATTTAGGCTGGTAATAGCCACACATCAAGATCAGTTCTGGTGCAATATCTGTATAAGGATCCAAATACACTATCTCCTTAATCCCTATCTGATAGGCTTTCTTTGAACATAGAATGCAAGGCGAGGCCGTCACGAACATGATACCACCGTCCAGTCCCAGACCACCCATCTTCGTAATCCTCAGCATCGTGTTCTCCTCTGCATGAAGCGACCTGGTATTCACTGCATCCTTATTACCCTTATACTTGTTATATCTCGACCGAAAGCAATAAGGATAGCTTTGACCTGCCGCCAGCACCTTTTCAAGCGAGCCGCCCGTCTCTATCGAAAGGCAATTCCTAAAGCCATCGCCTCTAAACAGCAACTTTCCATCCTCATCCTTTACCTTATAGTGCTCCCTGTCCGTCATCTCGAACTTGCTGTAAATCTGATAATCCTTACTACACTGCTGACATCTCTCATCATCGCACAGTTCATCTACAAACCTCAGCGAACAGGGCAACTGTGGTGCAGGTGGGTCGTTCCAACCTACAGATTTAATCGTATAGTCCGAGCCAGTTATCACGCAACCTACTTGTCTGGAAATACATCCCGAATTGAATTTGGCCACGTATGCCATTGACATACAACGCTCATCCCTCGTTGGTGTCACGATGCCAGGCCGCAGTATCAGTGAGATATACTTCATCCACTGCTCCGTATAGGTCTTGAAAGTCGTTGCACTGTCTTCTTCATAAAAGCGGATATGCAACTCGCTCTCTGTCACGCATCTCGAAATGTCAGGCGAGAAGAACTTACCTTCCTCAAAGTCATCCTTCTTCCCTTCCACCTCACTCAGATCCATCATCTTGTCTGTTATCTGCAGCACGCGCTCTGTTGGCTCCTTCGGGTCAACACCCAATGCAGCAGCCACCTTCGTCTGCACTAAGTTACTCTCCTTGCCATCATTATGAAGAGCAATCGAATAGAACGAGTTATACCTTTCTCTCAAGAACAGCAACTCCATTGAGTTTCGTATCGAGTCGATGACAAATCTACGAGCCTTATTTTTATCATGCTTATGACATCCCTTGATAATGTCGTTTATCTTCTCCACCACATAGAACAGATGCTCATGCCCGTAATCCTTCTTCTTGTCGTACTCCTCGAAGGGCTGTCCTGCCGCTCTAAACGAAAATGCCAGACGGTGCACAAAGAAGTTCTTTGCATAGTAGTCACGACGTTTCAGTTCATCATAAAACGCCTCACAGAAACGTCCGAATGCTTTCGAGAAGAACAGTTCGAATATCTGTTCCCTCCTCGATTCTTCGTCGCCCACTTCCCAAAAGTCTTTAAGCAGGTCGTCATTCAGACCCATTTCGCATAGCTGCTCCGTAGTGAAGTCATTGTTCACCTCAGGATAATCCCTATCCGTATTCTCATCTGGGTTAAGCTCATGACTCTTGTCAAACTTCTGTTTCAGCACTTTGCACACGTTTTCCCTGACCTCTTCAGGATTCTCGGTCTTATCTGTCAGCCACTCCAGCATACAATACAGCAAAACATTGCGATACTTAATCAATTCGAAGAGACCCTTCTCGTCATAGTTCTTCGAACAGAAGTTATAGCAGAGTGCATACTCTCTCCTGAAGATCTCGTGCTTACGTTGTTCTTTCGGGTCGTCAGCCTTCACACCTTCAAGCTTCACATCTCGCACCAGCCCATCTTTCACCCATCCCTCGAAAGGCATGGACATGGCCTGTGCAAATGCCGAGCACCCGCTTCCCGTGATGCCCGTCAATGCCACAATGATGAACTCACTGCGCTGACTGTATATCGTATCTACTGGTGTTGCCATTCTTTGAAACAATGTTTAGATGTGCTTTATCTTCTTCTGCTTTGCCAGTATCTTCTCTGCCATCTTTAGCATTGGAGGGCCGATGAACTTGTTATCCTTCACAGCAACGCCCTTTCCTTCAGCCTTGGCCTCTGCTGTTAACTGTACCATTTCCTCAGCCCAAGCAATCTCTTCCTCAGAAGGTGAGAAATATTGATTAACAAGTGGCAGTTCCTTGGGGTTAAGAACCAACATGCCCTCAAAACCAAGATTCTTAGACAAGATAAGATTACGCTCCAAATCCTCCAAATCATGTACCTTGATATGGACGGTATCTATAGGTGCAACGCCAGCAAAACGAGCTGCATTGACAATAGCATTGCGAGCATAGAAAATACTCTGTCCCTCTGGATCATGCTTTCCTCCAAGGTCGGTTACATAATCTTCACATCCGAAAGCAACAGCTACAACACGGGTACAAGCAGTGCAGATTTCCTTGATGTTAACAATAGCTCCAGCTGTTTCTATCAGAGGTATCAATTTGAAAGTGCCAACAGGAACACCTTTTTCGTATTCAATGGTTTCGAGTAATTTCCCTACAAAGTAAACATCTTCTTCTTTTGTTGATTTAGGGTACATAAAGCCTGCAATACCCTCAACAGTCAACTGATAGAGATCTTTTAACAGTTCACCACTCTCTCTGTCATTTACACGAGGGAAAATAACTTTTCCATGTGTCTCTGGACGTTTAACAAACTCAAGGATATTATTTCTGGCCGTCTGCTTATCAACAGGAGGCACAGAATCCTCAATATCAAGCAAAAGTACATCCGCATCCCTGCGAAGTGAACTATCAAGCAACTTTTGATTATGCGCAGGTACAAACATCAAACTGCGCATCAAATACATTTCATCCATTATTTCTTTTCTTTATTAACACATGGCGACGGAAAGACAGCACATCTTCCCCACGCTGATTATAAGCTATTGATTCAACATAAATAATACCACGATCGTTCTTGCTCTTTGACTCGCGCTTATCGAGAACGGTTGAACGAACATAAATAGTATCGTTTATAAATGTAGGTGCTAAATGTTTCACATCCTCATAGCCCAAGTTAGCAATCGCTTTGCCGCTAATATCTGGCACAGTAATGCCTACTGCTAACGAGAACACCAGTGTTCCTACAACAAGTACCTTACCATGCTGATTCTTACCAGCATAATCGATATTGGTATGAACAGGATGGTTGTTCATAGTTAGCAAACTAAAAAAATTATTATCGCTCTCGAAGATGGTCTTCGATAGCTCATGATTGATGACCTCACCTACAGTGAAGTCCTCATAATAATGTCCTATTGGAGATGGTGTCATATTCAATTAAAACTTTTTATTCTCTTTTTTCTTAGTCGCTCCGTGACTCATAGCAGGATTCCCAAATATCGTTTCATCCTTCTCAAAACTATGCGTTACATTGGAAGCCTGACCTACAAGTATAGCTTCACCTAAACGTATTCCTGTTTTGATTGTAGTATTCAAACCAAAGAAGTTCATGTCGCCTATCTCAAGTAAACTTCCGACGGTCACCTGAGCAGCAAAAAAATTATTGTTACCTACTTTAATGTCATGACCAAGCAGTGTACCAGAGTTTAAGGTATTGAAGTTTCCAACAACAGTTCCAGCATTTATAACACAATTGGCCAGCACAACATTACCATATCCCATCTTTACCGAGCGAGCCACAAGAGCAGAAGGGTGGATGAAATTGCACCATTTCTTTTCTGGTATATTGAGGTCATAAAGGAGCTTTGTTCTTTCACGAATTTGATCGTTACGATAAAGTGAATAAATGAACTTCACGTCATCATCGTCCTTGAACCTATCATACACTTCATGTATTCCACAAAGTATCGGGTATCCATAGATTTCATTCCCCATCGTACGATCGTCAAGTGCCAAGCCGATAACCTCAATGTCCATTCCAAATCGGACATGTGCATCATAAATTTGGTCTGCTATCACAATGGCAGTACCTTTGCCTCCAATAATTACAACTTTCATAAGTTCTGTATTATTTTGATTATATAATTCTTTTCTTCTTCTCCATACCGCTGATCTATTGGCAGTGGTTGCATCTGATAAGCCAGCAGATAGTCAATATCATCTGGCGTTGTGTATTCCAGCACACTTGGCCAATAACGGGCAACGAAAACTTTGTTCTCTATTAGTTTTTCACGCAATCCCTTTACTGGCACAAGATATGGATACACCATCGGTACTGCATCATCCTCCAACGGCAGTTCGACGTTATTCTCTTTGCCGAGGGCCTCATGCAGCAACTGATAGTTTGCCCTACGTTGCTTTGCCACTGCATCGTAGTCGATACCCTGCATCATACGCTGTGTCAACCTAGACATTCGTTTGATGGGTTGACCTACCAATGCCTTACTGGTATCACGAAAATCCTGATATCCAGCCACGGGCGAAATGTCTATTCGTTTGGTAAGCGAAAGCATACGCTCATACGACTGGTCTTGCTCCAACTCCACATCCAACTGTTTGTCTGTATAGAGGTAGGCACCATCAGGCACTCCGAAGAACTTACGACAAGTATAGAATGTGTCAATCCCCTTAATAGGCTTGGCATAGAATGCCTGGGTGTTGTCAACTATCAGGCGGTTACCATATTTCTGGGCTAGTTGTTCCGTATATCTCTGCTTCAATCCATAATAGTTGGTGTAAAGCAAAGCCTCTCCAGCTTTTAGCGCTATTTCATCTCGAATTTCTAGATGGATATTGACGTGATAGTACTCGTATGAAACACCTAACTTCTTGAATGGTTCCAAAACAACATCGCAGGTATAGTATGGGATATACACCTTCTTATACCCACACGCCCGTAGGATATACTCCAGACAGTTGCGGCCGGTATTCAGTCTAATAGCATCCTTATGATACTCCTCGTAATGAGGAAGCTCCAAAGAGAAATAACCGCCTATAGGTTCCATTCAAATAAAGGTTATGGGTTAAAGGTTAACGGTTATAGAACTTTCACTTCCAACCATTTGTGTTGGTTTTTAAGTGCGTCATCCATCTGTTGGCGGTTGTCAAAATGCAAGAACAGAGTTCCAATAGCATTATTGGCACCCTTGAAAGTCTCTACATGTTCGCCTGCGTTTACACGGATCTCTGCTTCAATAACATGTTTCTTCTTGAAGTTCTCGTCAATAATAGCCTTCACAAATGCACCATCTTGGTTGGAATGAACTATATAGTTCACATAGAAACCATCATAATGAGGCATAGTTATTTCATCCACTTTCTCCCCAACCGCCTTTTGCACTTCTGCCTCAATCAAATCAATACCAGTGCCAATACGTTGTAGCTCTGCTATTCGGTTGCCACCAGCACGGGGTGATACCTCCATAATATAAGGCTTCCCATTTTTGCAAATACGGCTCTCAATGTTATAAAGGCCAGTACCGCAATTGAGGAGTCTTAGCAATCTCTGAATCTCACTTGTCAGATAATCCTGATGCTCTTGCGGCATTGAGGCTGGCCAAATTTCAATAGCCGGGGTATAAGGGTTCTCTGCGTTTTTGTCAAACAATTGGTCTGAATAGTCAGCATAAACCAGTTCACCATTCACAGAGAAACAATCCGCACTTGACTGATAGCCCTGAAGCTCCAAGAAATCCTCTACAATAAAGTGACCATTATGAGATTCGTCTAAAGCATGTGCAACGGCTGCTTCCAAATCCTTAGGGTCATCAACACGAGTTACGCCTTTGCTACCTGCACTGTCAACTGGCTTTACAATGACTGGCCAATTAAAGAAATCCACATCCTTTAAGGCCTCCTCTGCTTTGGTATATCCTTTTGCATTTGGCACATTGAAACCATGTTCAGTCAAGAACTGACGGAACTTAGATTTATCCTGCATAATACCTGCAGACTCATAGCTGCATGTGAATGGTAATCCCATTTTCTCCGCCACGTATGATGCAGCTACTACACCAGGATCCACAGCATAGCTCAGAATACCATCAATCTGCAGTTCTTGCGCAAGTTTGAGCACTTTGTCCTTATCCTTCTCCAAGATACTCACATTGTGGTATTCATCGGAAAACTTATGAGCTATATTATTAGGTAGATAGTCCACCGTGATAACATGATGCCCGTGTTTATGTGCTGCTTCAATAGCAGGAACCAAATAGCGGATGCCTCCAAGAAGCATCAATTTCTTTTGAGCCATTATTTCACAATCAATTCAAGTATACGCTCCATATCGCCATCACTTAACTCATGGTGCATGGGTAAGCATATCACCTCATTAGCAATTTTAGTAGCTACAGGCAGATTTGATGGTGCTGCACTGGGTAATCCACGATAAGTGCTGAATGTACTAATCAAAGGATAGAAGTAACGACGGCCAAGTACGTTCTTCTCCCTCATCTCAAAGTAGAGCTGGTCTCTGGTCTTTCCATACTCCTCCGCATTGACAAAGATGGGGAAGTAGCTATAATTATGACGCACTCCTGGCATATCATCGAAGAAGCGAATGCCTGGAACATTACGCAATGCCTCACGATACTTGTTTGCTACCTTTTGACGGTTGGCAATTGCCTGATCCACCTGCTTCAAGTTCAGAAGACCGTATGCAGCTCTTACCTCATCAACTTTGCTATTTATACCAGGAGCCACAACCTCAGTCTCGCCTGCAAACCCAAAGTTCTTCAGGTAGTCAATTCGCTTCTTGGTCTGTTCATCATGCATCACCAAAGCGCCACCTTCCAATGTGTTATAAACTTTCGTCGCATGGAAACTCAGCGTTGACATATCACCCTCAGTAAGAATGCTCTTTCCATTCACCTCAACGCCAAAGGCATGTGCAGCATCATAAATAACCTTTAGTCCATATTTATCTGCAATCTCTTGTATAGCTTTTGTGTTAACTGGCTTACCATAGCAATGCACAGGCATAATGGCTGTAGTCTTAGGGGTTATGGCTGCCTCAATCTTTTCAGGATCAATTCCACATGTTTCTTCCTCAATATCTACGAACACTGGCTTACATCCATTCCACCAAATACTATGGGTAGTTGCCACAAAGCTATAAGGTGTTGTGATGACTTCGCCTGTAATGCGAAGAGCCTGCAAAGCTGTCAACAATGGCAAAGTTCCATTGGTGAACAGACTGATATAAGGCACTTTTAAGTACTGAGCAAGAGCCTTTTCCAATTGCTTGTGGAACTGCCCGTTATTGGTTATCCACTTACTTGCCCAAATCTCTTTTAGCATCTCATTAAACTCATCAAGGTTGGGCAGCAACGGTGAGGTGACTGTTATTTTATCCATTATTTTTTTGATTTAATCTTTCTCGTAACATAGTGGAACTTATACCTTCTGTATGCGAGAGATATTCTATTCTTGCACCATATTGGGCAAATTCCTGCTCATATTTATTATACAATTCCGTTCCCTTCCACTCGTCACCATGAAACATAACGTCAAAATGGCGATGCTTTAGAAACTCCATTTTATCCATCGTGGTTTGAGGTACTACCTCATCTACATATTTGATAGCAGCTACAATTGCAGCTCGCTGTTCATATGGAATCATTGGGAAGTGGTGCTTATAGCTTTCCACGCACTCATCAGTACTGACTCCTACTATTAAGTAGTCGCATTTCTCTTTTGCTCTTCTTAGGATATTGAGATGTCCTATATGGAACATGTCAAATACACCGGTTGTATACCCGATAATCATTATTTTATATATTTCTTGTTAATAATCGATTTTATTCGTCAACGTATTTTGTGATATCATCGGCATTGTGGCGATTAGAGACAGCAGCTTTGAATTCTTCTTTATAGTATCCAAATCTCAACTCGATAATTATAATCTCGTCATCAGGAATATGACATTTCTTTCTCATCTTTTCATTATATGGATGATGACCGTAGAGTTGCTTTCTATATATGCATGAGCCGATTCCATAAAGATGCAATGACAATGACAGATAGCCTGCAAAAATTGATGGACTTACAAACCAATCATTGAATTCACCACTACCATAAGCGCGAATACTTGTGGTGAGAATAATCGTTTGAAGTTCTTTTGACTGATAAACATAGCAATTAGTCACTTGCCTGTTGCAAGCACTCGGACATTTCAAAGCGAGTGAGATAGCTGTATTGATATCTTTCTTATCCACAAGCTTATCCTCATAGTCACGGCAGCTGTGTCTAGTGTTGAAAAGATGCTCAATGGCATCTTTATCCTTGATTGTAATGTCATCCCGTTTTAACAAAAGTGCCCCCCCCAAGGTGTCCTCTTGTACTATTTCGGGATGATTCTCCATGAACTTGCTAGCCATCTCACGTTCTTTAGTGTTTTCGCTATTCTTCTTGGCCTCAATATATGCTTTCAGAACGCCTCGTCCCGTACGATTTGAGAACACATCGTCATTTTCATTTAATAAAGACGCTATTCTTTCAGCTTTCTCCCATCCCCACAAAGGCTTGGGATTCTCATTCAGCAAGCCTTTTTCCAGCCGGTGAGCAGTCTGTAATATCTCATACCTGGGGTGCTGGCCTTTCGTTGTCAGTCGGAAACTTTTCCATGAATAGCCTAACGCTTGGCATAAGATGGATAATCTATGTATCAATGCTTTAAGAAACTCTTTCATTATATGTCAGTTTATAAATTCTTATTCCATTGGTCCTTTCATCTCGCGGTGGGTAAATGATAAAGACGTTATTTCTTCCTTCATTTCATCAATCACTTTTAAAAGATACTGACCGTATTGGTTCTTCAACATGGGTTTGGCGATTTCATGCATACGTTCCTCTGAGATCCAGCCATTGCGATAAGCAATGCCTTCCAGACAAGCGACCTTAAGTCCTTGACGTTTCTCAATGACCTCCACAAATGTACTCGCCTCTGCAAGACTATCGTGGGTGCCTGTATCCAGCCAAGCGAAGCCACGGCCAAAGACCTGAACTTTCAGTTCACCATCATTGAGGAATTCCTGATTAACAGTGGTAATCTCCAATTCACCTCTTGCACTCGGCTTGATATGTTTTGCAACATCTACGACCTTGTTCGGGTAGAAATAAAGACCAACAACAGCATAGTTGCTCTTCGGTTCTTTCGGTTTCTCTTCTATTGAAAGGCAGTTACCTTCTTTATCGAATTCAGCAACACCATAACGTTCCGGATCTGAAACCCAGTAACCAAAGACTGTTGCTTTCTTGTTCTTATCCGCATCTTCAACAGCTTTGCGGAGCAGTTTTGTGAAACCGCTGCCATAAAATATATTGTCACCCAGCACTAAGCAGGCAGAATCATTTCCAATAAACTTTTCACCAATGATGAAAGCCTGTGCAAGGCCGTCTGGTGAAGGCTGTTCAGCATACTCAAAATGCACTCCATAGTCTGATCCATCACCAAGAAGGCGCTTGAATCCCGGTAAATCGTATGGTGTAGAGATTATAAGGATGTCCCTTATCCCAGCCAACATGAGTGCACTGATAGGATAATAAACCATCGGTTTATCGTAAATAGGAAGAAGTTGTTTTGAAACTCCTTTTGTTATCGGATAGAGGCGCGTTCCACTGCCTCCTGATAGTACTATACCTTTCATCTTCTAAAGGTTTATTTTGCCTTAATATTCAACTGAATTACAAGAAAGTTAACAAATGAATATCCATCTTTTTCTTCCGTGCTCACATTCTGGGTTACATTATAATTGACATCAATATCTGAGCATATATTACTCAGAAAACAACAGACATCCTTTATAATGTCTTGCTCAGAGCCTTTATATGGAGTCAAGCAATCAATACGCAAAAGAGGGTTCTTCCCCATATTGGATTGAATGAAAAACTCCAACGTATCTGGCCTGTTAAAACTGTCATTAAAATATATAAGTGTGAACATATTAACTTTTTAAAAAGGGGCAAGATTATCAGGTTATTGCGCTCGGCTTTGCCGCTTTGCTTGCAAAGAACCTTTTTCTTTTTATGAGAGGCCCGGATAAGAGCCTGCCTCGATTCATAACGATTTTTATATAGTGTCTCGCGACATTCGAAACTATTCTATTACTATCTTATCAACGTAATACGAGAAGTGAACAAGAAGCAGTTCCGTGAATCGGCCAAGCATTATCTTGTCATCATCATTATTCCTATCCTCCCAAGAGTCCCAATAATGAAACCTCACTTGCAACTCATTCTTTCCTGACACTTGCTTCAATATTATGCTTCCCTTCTCCGCCCATTGGTCGGTTGTATGTACCAGCACTTTCTCGCTTCCATCAGTCTCAGCCACCTGCCAAGTGGCAATTCCCTTGCCATTGGCATCCACCTTCTCCGATACTCTTTCAAGTATCTCCTTCTTTAAGCGCATTGCGCTTGGGGTATGTATAATGTAATTCACAATCTGATGACAGAGTTTGAATTCTGACAAATTATTATTTTTCACCAATACGGGTGTAAACGAAGCCGTTCTCTTCGAGCTCCTGGCGATCGTAGATATTACGACCATCGACAACTACATTACCTGTCATGACTTTCTTGATGACATTCCAAGAGGGCATACGGAACTGATGCCACTCGGTCATCAGGGCAAACACATCGGCACCATCAGCAGCATCGTACATATTCTTGCAATACGTAACCGTATTACCAATACGACGCTTGCACTCATCCATAGCCACAGGATCAAACACACGAATCGAAGCACCATCTTTCAGCAGCTTATCAATAACTACCAATGCAGGAGCTTCACGCATATCATCAGTCTCGGGCTTGAAGGCCAGGCCAAAGATTGCAATGGTCTTACCCTTGACAGAGCCTACGGCACGGATTATCTTGTCATAGACAATAGACTTCTGCTTTTCGTTGACACGCTCCACGGCCTCGATGACCTCCATGTGGTAGTCGTTATCCATACCGGTATGCACCAGCGCCTTGACATCCTTGGGGAAGCAAGAGCCACCATAGCCGCAACCGGCATAGAGGAACTTGGTGCCAATACGGCTGTCGGAGCCAATGCCCTTGCGGACACTATCCACATTAGCGCCTACGCGCTCACAGAGATTGGCAATGTCGTTCATAAACGAAATGCGGGTAGCCAACATGGCATTGGCTGCATACTTGGTCATCTCGGCAGAGGGGATGTCCATGAAGATGACACGGAAGTTCTGGAGCATCAGGGGGCGATAAAGGCGGGTCATGACCTCGCGGGCCTTCTCGCTCTCTGTACCAACGACCACACGGTCGGGCGACATGAAGTCCTTGATGGCTGCACCTTCCTTCAAGAACTCAGGGTTGCTGGCTACATCGAAGGGCACATCCACACCACGCTTATCGAGCTCTGCCTGAATAGCGGCCTTGACCTTCTTGGCTGTGCCTACAGGCACGGTGGACTTGGTGACAAGGATGGTGTACTTATTGATGTGCTGGCCAAACTGCTTGGCTACCGCCAGCACGTATTTGAGGTCGGCAGAGCCGTCCTCATCGGGAGGCGTGCCTACGGCAGAGAACACCACCTCGACATCATCGAGTACCTCGGTGAGATCGGTAGTGAACTTCAAGCGTTCGAACTCGACATTACGCTTGACCAGTTCTTCGAGACCAGGCTCATAGATGGGCATAATGCCATCCTTGAGCTTCTCGATCTTCTGTGCATCGACATCGACACACGTTACATGTGCTCCCATCTCGGCGAAGCATGTACCACTTACCAGGCCTACATAGCCTGTACCAACAATTGCTATATTCATATTGTATGATTTAATTATTTCTACATTTCATTTTACAAATAGGATGGATAGCCATATTCCTGATAGCACTCGCTATCCATTATCTCGCTATGGCCAATATCCAATAATACTTGCGACTCTTCATCTATCTTGTATTTATTGATTTCTTCGTATATCCACTTCAAGGCATATTCAGGACTGTACATATCGTCAAAATAGCAATAATGCTCATCTTCAACAAAATGATTTGCCATTGACTTCAACAGTTGCAGGTACATAGTCACAGCCTGTTTGTACATGCCAACCTTCAGCACCTCTGCAATCTGCTCGCCCACAGTAGAAATCTCCTGTGCTATCTTGTCGCAATCATCATCAATATTCTGAGTATTGAAGATTGCCTCGTATTGTGGATTTATCTCTATCATAATAAGAAAAGGGGCAAGATTATCAGGTTATTGAACCTTTTTCTTTTTATGAGAGACCCTGACAAGAGCCCGCCCCATACATAACGATTTTTTATATATACTGCCTCACAGTAGTCAGATTTATATCAGTTTCCAAATTACCAGTCAAAATAGCCTGTGCTTCGTAAACACTCAATTGCTTCGGAAACCCTTTAAACAAAGGGCATCCCGATTTCGAGATTTCTTGTTTTTAACTAAGTTTTAACTTCTATTTGGTAGCAATGGCAGGCTGAAGCAATGCTTCCAGGTCATTGTTTCCATAAATTGCCACACGCCAGGCACGTACAAGGAAGTCCTTGATCTCATGCCCAAGCCTCTTGGCTATTCCTATCCTCCAGATTCTTGACCATCTTCTGAAGCTGATCTATCCGGGCTGTCAGCTTTACCACAAGCTCTTCGTTGCGCTTGTTGCTGGCCGTCACTGAATCCAAGGTCTGCTTCAAGGTGTCTATCATATCCATAAGACGCCTATTTGATGACTTGAGGTCATTAATCTGGTCTATGTAATCCTGGCGCTCCATATTGATAAATCCACATATTAGAGCCGTTCCTTATTGAAAGGACTCTAAATATACCATCGCTGAAACTG
>Ga0256404_1006753_pt1 | contig 18703 bp, 11 predicted proteins | sample RumenRJG_01DNA_FD_185990 | JGI IMG/M metagenome (GOLD analysis project Ga0256404, IMG submission 185990) | Bovine rumen microbial communities from Lethbridge, Alberta, Canada - RJG_01 | ecosystem: Host-associated > Mammals > Digestive system > Stomach > Rumen | place: Canada: Alberta | collected...
CGACAACCGCAAGGTCCACCGCGACAACATCATCACCTTCTACAACCCGGAATACCCCAACAAGGGGGTTGTCTTCAACGTCTTGTCCCAGTTCATCTATAGTGGAACCTTCACCTTGGTGAACATCGACCGCAACGAGGACGGATCCCCTGCCGAGCGCCTGCTCGTCAAGCGTGCGGTCGGCTTTCCGGGAGAAGTGGTTCGTTTCGACGAGGGAAACGTGAGCATCCGCAAGGCCGGGTCCTCCACCTACGAGGCAGAAGAAGCATTCCGTGCTGACGCCGGACTGTCCACTGCGCCGCATCGCTCGGTTGACTCCGCGGCATACCCAGGCATCAAGGCATGGGGGACTTTGGCCGGATATCGTGACAGCGGCCTGGATATCAACCTGGCTCCCCAGTACATCAAGAACGCTTACCAGTCGACAATGGCGGGAAAGGACTACCCGGACGACTTCTATCAGTTCGAGGAATCCCGGACCAGGGCCATGGCCCTCCTGAATCCCGCCGACAGCGAGGCCCGTAGCGCCTATGCCAAATATGCCAACGGCATCTACGTCGGCAGGGACCAGGTGCTGCCCCTTGGCGACAACCGCGATGACAGCAGGGACGGCCGTTATTTCGGTCCCGTCTGGCAGAAGAACGTGAACGGCAGGGTGCTTTTCCGCTTCTGGCCTCTTCATCGCATTTCCTATCTCGCCAACAAGTAAGATGGTTCCGTCCCTCTACCTGCATCTTCCTTTCTGCACCGCAAGCTGCGCCTATTGTGCCTTCTACAGCGAGCCGAAGACCCACTGGAAGGGACTATGGCCGGCATATGTGGAGCGGATGCGGAAGGAAATCCGGCATGCAAGGGCGAAGTACGGCAGTTTCGACACAATCTTCCTCGGGGGTGGCAATCCGTGCTCCCTTCCTCCGGAGGCGCTCGTCTCGATGCTCGAAGATGCAGGCGAAAGCAGGGAGACGACGATAGAGATGAATCCCGAGTCCCTGACCGACGCATACGAGCCGCTGTTCGGCGATGGGTTGGTAAGCAGGGTCAGCATGGGAGTGCAGAGCCTGGACGAGAAGACCTTGCGGACCCTCGGAAGGGCCAGTACCCGGAACCAGACCCTTGAGGGAGTCGCACGCCTCGGGTATTTCCAGAAGAAGTACCACATTGCCGTCAATTTCGACCTGATTGCCTGTGTCCCCGGCCAAACCATTGCCGACTCTGTGGAAGATGTCGGCCGGCTGCTCTCCCTGAGCAACCCCGACCATCTTTCCCTTTACTGCCTGACCCTTGAGCCGGGTACCGCCCTGGAGCGCAGGGTGAGAAAAGGACAGATCCGGATGCCGGGCGAGGACGAGCAGGCGGACTGTCTGTACACGCTGTGGGAATACCTGGAGAAGAACCGCTACGAGCACTACGAGGTGAGCAATTTCGCCAAGGACGGAGCGTACTGCATCCACAACCTGCACTACTGGCACCTTGACCCCTATGTGGGACTCGGAAGCCATGCGGCTGGACGGGAACCCAGGATCGATGGAGGAATGGATGCAACGGAGAACAGTCAAGATCTGCGCCAATATGCCGAAGGGCCAGTGGGAAGCGGATACACCAGCGAGCATCTGACCCGCCAGGAAGAGTGTGAAGAGTATCTGCTTACCGGCCTGCGGACGAAATGGGGAATCGACAAAGCGCGCTTCCTGTCCCGATTTGGCTGCTCTTTCGACAATCTGTTCGCCAAACAGGTAGGCAAGATCGGCAGGGGACTCCTCGTCGACGACCCACGCCGTTTCGCGCTGACGGAGAAGGGGATGATGGTGCTCGACCGGGTGCTCCTTTGTCTGGCGGAGGCCTTGTAGGCATCCTTGACCATCTGTCTGCTCGTATAGTACAGTAACCAAGTTAAAATTCTTTTTTCGAAAGAGGTCTCTACATGTCCGGCCATAGCAAGTGGTCTACCATCAAACACAAGAAAGGAATTGCTGACGCGAAGCGCGGTCAGAAATTCACTAAGCTGATTAAAGAGATTTCCGTTGCTGCGAAGAACGGAAGCGATCCTGAAAGCAATGCAGCCCTGCGCACCGCTATCCTGAAGGCCCGTCTTGAGAACATGCCGAAGGACAACATCGAGAGAGCCATCAAGAAGGGTTCCGGCGAGCTTGGCAACACCGTGTTCGAGGAGTTGCAGTATGAAGGCTACGCTCCTGGCGGGGTCGCCATCATCATCCAGTGCCTTACCGATAACAAGAACCGCACTGCGAGCGATGTCCGCTCCACCTTGACCAAGAATGGCGGCTCCCTTGGAGCGACCGGCAGCGTCTCCTACATGTTCACCACCAAAGGCATCATCGACTACGACTCCACCAAATACACCGAGGACCAGATCATGGAAGCGGCCTTGGAGGCCGGTGCCGACGATGTCGTCACCAACGACGGCGTGATCGAGGTCACCACCAGCCCGAGCAACTTCCAGCAGGTGCTCGATGCCATGGAAAAGGCCGGCTTCACCCAGGAGAGCGGTTCCATCGAAATGGTTTCCGACAACCGTGTCGCACTGGACAAGGAGCATGCCCAGAAGGTCATGAAGATCGTTGACCGGCTCGAAGATCTGGATGACGTCCAGAACGTCTACACGAACCTGGATTTGCCGGATGATTACGAGGACCCTGAAGACTGAGAGATGCTGATTCTTGGAATCGATCCAGGACTCGCGAATACAGGCTGGGGCGTAGTCGATACAAACGGACTGCGCCACCGGCCTGTTTCTTATAGTGTCATCACGACCAGTCCTGACATGACGGAGCAGATGCGCATCCATACGATTGCGACCGCGATTGGACAGGTTGCGGATCATTACCATACCCAGTATTGTGGTATCGAGGATATTTACTTCACCCGCTCTAAAGCGGACAAGAATATCACCAACAGCCAATCCGCCATACTGGTAGCCAAGGTCATTGGCGCCATCAGCCACCAGCTGGCGATGCAGCAAGTTCCCGTCAGGCTCTTTTCCCCCATGACGATCAAATCGACCGTCACCGGGACGGGAAGGGCGGACAAGAACCAGGTACAGCAGATGGTCCGGCTTCTGCTTGGCCTGAAGGAGATTCCGAAACCGGACCATGCGGCTGACGCCTTGGCAGTGGGGCTCACGCTGGCTACCTTTAATATTGCTGGCCAAAGGATGCATGTATGATCAATGCGGTAATCGGTGATGTGGTATCGGTCAAGGAGGGCGTAGTGGTCCTCCGTGCCGGGTATGTCGAGTACTCGATGATTGTCAGCGGGCAGACCGAAGGACATATCGCAGCCCTGAGGGGAGAGGAAAAGCGGAACGTCAGGCTGCTGACCGTCCTGAGCCACCACGAGGACAGCATGCTGCTCTACGGCTTCTCCGACGAACTGGAGCGGGAAGCCTTCAACCAGTTGCAGAACGTCAACGGCATCGGTCCCCGGCAGGCATTGAAGATTCTCAGTGGCATCACCGTCGACAACCTTGCCCGCGCCTTGGACGAAGGCAACGTCAAATTGCTCTCCACCGTTCCCGGCGTAGGCAGCAAGACCGCACAGAAGATGATCCTGCAGTTGCGTGGCAAGCTGGTCATTGACGAGGAAGAGGAACGCGCGTCCCGTTCCCAGAAGAGCAAGCGCTTTGTCGCCGTCGCGGAAAGCCTTGCCGCCATGGGGTATGACAGGCGGAGTGCCGACGAGGCTGTCAGCCACGTAGAGAATGAAGCGAAGGAAAAGCTGGAGACCCTGACGATGAACGAGCAGGAGCAGTTGGTCTTCCGCCTTGCGTTGAAATATCTGGGGTGATGGAACATGGCAACAACATACGGAAAACGAGGATACAGCAAGAAGAGCGGCATCTCGCAGACGATGGACAATCCGTTTGACGACATCGACCAGGTGGAACATGAGCTTTCCGGCCTTTCGTCCGACAATCAGGAAGATGCCTTCGGGGGAATGCCTCCGACCGATCCCGGTCTTCTTTCCGGAAAACTCGCCCAGAATGAGGAAGAGGAGCAGGAAAACATCCTTCGGCCCAAATACCTGAAGGATTTCCAAGGGCAGAGCGCTCTGAAGGAGAACCTCTCCATCTTCATCAAGGCCGCGAAAATGCGTGGTGAACCACTGGACCATACGTTTCTGATTGGCCCTCCAGGCCTGGGGAAGACGACGCTCGCCTCGATCATCGCCAACGAGATGGGAGCCGAGATCAAGATGACCAACGCCCCCGCCTTGGACAAGCCAAAGGACCTTGCCGGCGTGCTCACCAATATCACGGAGAACTCGGTTTTCTTCATCGACGAGATCCACCGCCTCAAACCAGCGCTGGAGGAGATGCTCTACATCGCCATGGAGGATTTCGAGATCGACTGGATGATCGGGCAAGGACCCGCGGCGAGGACAATGCGCATCCCCATCCCGAAATTCACCCTGATCGGGGCGACCACCAAGGCTGGCGGAGTCTCCCGCCCGCTTTCCAACCGCTTCGGCATCCAGCTCCATCTGGACTACTACAACGACCAGGAACTGACCGACATCATCCGCCGCAGCGCCAAGCTGCTGGACGTGACGATTGTTCCCGAGGCGCTGACCATGCTCGCCCACTGCAGCAGGGGGACGCCGAGAATCGCCAACAGGCTGCTGCGCAGGCTACGCGATTTCGCCTCGGTCCTCGGGGATGGGGTGGTCACCGTCGACATTGTCCGCCAGGGACTGGAACGCATGGGCATCGACCACAACGGCCTGAACGCCCAGGACCTGAATGTCCTGAGGACGATCATCAACTATTACGAAGGCGGTCCGGTCGGTCTGGATACGCTTGCCGTCGCGCTGGGAGAGGAACCTAGTTCGCTTTCCGACTACTACGAACCCTATCTGATCCAGAAAGGCTACCTGCAGAGAACCCCGCAGGGACGGGTTGTCACCTCGAAGGCCTACGCCCTTTTTGGAATGAAGGATACTCATCGACCCGCTGGAGGGGCCGTTTCAAATGCTGACCAAGGACTTTTATTTTGACCTTCCCCCTGAGCTGATCGCCCAGACCCCCGCCCGTCAGCGCGGCGAGGACAGATTGCTGGTCATGGACCGGAAGACGGGCGCCTATGAGGACGCCATGATGGAGGACTTTCCCGATTTTATCGAGCCGGGAAGCTTGCTTGTCGTCAACAACTCCAAGGTGCGCAAGGCGCGTGTGTATGGAGAAAGCGAGACTGGCGGAACTGTGGAGTTCCTTTTTCTGGAAGAGCATATCGACCATACCTGGAAGGTGATGGCGACCAAGTTGAAGAAACAGCGCAAGGGCAAGCACTATCAGTTCAAGAGCGCCGATGGTTCGGCATGCTACCACGCGGTGATTTCCGAGGAAAACCCGGACGACACCCGTACGCTGTGCTTCGACGAACCGCTGGATGAATCCTTCTTCGAAAAACTGGGACACGTACCTCTTCCTCCGTATATCAAGCGTGAGGACGACTTTTCTGATGAGAAACGGTATCAGACCGTCTACGCAAAGGAGGAGGGCTCCGTAGCCGCTCCGACCGCAGGCCTGCATTTCACCGACGAGATCCTTGCCCGGGTCAAAGCCAAAGGTTGCACGATCACTGAAGTGACCCTGCACGTCGGTCCCGGCACCTTCCTGCCGGTCCGCACCGAGAACCTTGAGGACCATAAGATGCATTGGGAACGGTACGAAGTGAGCCAGCAGACCAGCGACCTGATCGCCCAGGCGAAGGCCGAGGGAAGAAAGGTGGTGGCGACCGGCACGACCAGCGTCCGCACCTTGGAGTCTGCCTACAACCCGGAGACAGGAAGGGTGGATGTCGGATGGAACCGGACCAACCTGTTCATCAAGCCTGGCTTCACCTACCATGTGGTCGACCAGCTGTTGACCAACTTCCATACGCCGGAGTCGACACTCCTTGCCCTGGTTTCCGCCTTCAGCACGAAGGAGCACATCTTCCGCGCCTACCAGCACGCCATCGACGAGAGGTACCATTTCTTCAGTTATGGAGACGCGATGTTCATCAAGTGATGATCTCTGCATCTTTTCCGCAGCCGCCACAGTAGTGGCGGTATGTGGTGCGTAAATGCACAATTCTCCACAAAGGCCGGTTCTCCTCAGGAAGACGCACGGACAATGGGTCAATGGAACCAGGAAACAAACAACCCGGCGTGCTTCGTTGTACCCATGCCGGGTGTTCGTGCAGAAAAGAAGTATTGCAAAATATTGCTCAGTCTGGAAGGACTTGGCAAATCTTCCGGAATATCTCCTCGGGTTCGGCTGCGCCGTCAAGCCTGACCATTCGTACCCCGGCCGGAAGGTGGGAGAAGGCACGCTCGTATCCGTCTCTGACCTTGGTCAGGTATTCCTGGTGCTCGAACAGCTCGACAGGTTCCCCGCGATGGGAGATCCTTTTCATGCATTCCTCGACCGGAGTGTCAATGTAGAGGATGGTGGAGGGATGCGGATAGTGCTGGTTCAGGGTCCAGACATCCTCCCACGGACAGGTGACACCCTGGTAGGCGAGGGAGGAATAGAGATATCGGTCGCAGACGACCATGTTGCCGCCGGCGATTTCCTGCTCGATCCGTGCCACATGCTCGTTGCGGTCGGCAGCATAGAGCATCGCCAGCGTCCACGGCTGGACCGAATGTTTATGCTGGAGGACATCGCGGATCAAACGTCCGATCGGGCCATCGGTCGGCTCCGCCTGCACCAGGTGCGCTTTTCCTTTCCCGTTCAGGAACCGATCCAGTTTCTGGAGCTGGGTCGTGGTACCCGCACCGTCCAGACCTTCCAAGACAACAAAACCATCAAGAACCTGCATAGCGCGAGTATAGAACCAAAAAAAGATTAGGTAAACCGCTCCTCGTAGTGGCAAAGGACGGGCTTTGCGGTATACTTGTTTGCAATGAAGTACCATACCACACGTCGGGAAATCGTGAGTGCGGCGATAGTGACGGCTTTCTTTGTCGCGCTCAGTTGGTGTGCGGTCATGCATCTTCATATCATCAACCCCGCCCATCTCCTTTCCGAGCGGACTTTTGCGGACATTTCCCAAGGGAGCCACGGCAAGGTGGTATTCCACAATATCAGCCGCAAGTTCTTCTTCCAGATCCACAGCGACAATGTCGATATCAGCTATGACGGGCTCTTGGACATCGAGGTTGAATCCATCACCTTCCAGGAGGGGTTTCTCTCCTTGATGGGCAAGCTTGCCAGCGGGGTAGGAACCCCTACGATTACCGTCACCCATCCCCACGGGACGGTCCGTATCCCCGAGAAGTTCCACCCATCGGCCACATCGGAAAAACAGGAATCCTCAAGCAACCTGCCCCCGGTGCTCAAGAGCCTCGGCTGGCGTGTCAGCGCCGAACAGGTCGACCTGCGGTTGGTGCAGGGAGATCTTTCCGTCGACGTGGCGGACGGCAGCCTGGATTTCCTCATCCGCAAGGGCGGCCGCTTCGGGTCGGTGCGGCTGGCGCTTCCGGAAACCTCCGTTTCCTCACCCGGCTTCTCCTTGCGCGGCAATAATGGACAGTTTTATTTCGAGAACTCCGGCTTCCTCTACACCCGGTTTCCCTCCGTGTCGGGGAAAAAGGGGAATGTCGCCTTTTCGTTTGCCGAACTACGCGCGGAGAGCAGGATTGCTTCCGGAAAACTGCCCATTTCCTTGTCGTTGCGTGACCTGTCGGTCCGCACCCCCCAGTACGAGTTGCAAAGTCCCTTGCTTTCCGGTACTTTCCAGTTCGGGCAATTGGAGAGCAATTTGCTGACGGAAATCGAGATTCCCGACTTCGAGACGGGAGAACTCTCGTTGAGCCAGCTGGAATTCTCCAGTCCGATAGCATCGACCAAACTGCCCACCAGTACCCTCGCCATCTCCCATGACGGAGTGCTCTACCATGCTGCCTTTGCCATCAACGATGAGGCCACCATCCGCATCGATGCAGGGGAAGGAACGTTGGAGATGACCGGCCTGAGGGCGGAGGGAAGCGTCAATACCCAGACTACCGACGTCGAGGTGACGCTGGGCGCGCCACACACGTCCTTCACCCGTAAGAATGTGTCCGCCGAGCTTTCCGATGTGCTGGCGAACGCCAGTGGAAGCGGCTATGCGGTGACCGAACAGGACGTCGAAGGGAACCTGCACCTTACGATGGGGAGCAATACCGTCGACACCCATGTCAGCATGCGCGGCAGACTCGCTGGTGGCGAATATGCCGCTACCGGCGTGCTTTCCGAGGCAAGCACGAACCTGTTCGGTCAGGCATTTGACGGCACGATAGGGCTTCACTGGGACTTTGACCGCAAACAGGGGACGATGCAGTTCGCCTTGAATAGCGGGAATGAGTTCCACCTGGACGCTTTGCTCGAGCGGATTGAGACCGGAAAACCGCTGGTCACGGTCAATGCCGCGCTGAACGGGCTTCCCTTGATTGCATTTGACCAGACTTGGCAGAGATACCTGCCGCTCTTGACTCCCTATTATGACGATGACACCACCGCCCGTGGCAACTTCTACCTGCATGGCGGCTCGGGGGAGAAGGGCCAGGTCCAATATGACCTCTCGCTGGCCGATTTGAAGTTCGGCCAGTTCCGCTTCCGTGCCGGTTCAACTGGTCGCGGCTCCTTCAAGGACACGTTGATTGCTGTCGACTCGATCACCATCGGCGTGCAGGACTATCGCTTGGAATTCGAGGGTGACATCGAGGTAGGTGACTGGGTTCCCAACGGCAACTTCCTGATTTCCAACACCGAAAGCGGCAACCAGCTTCTCAGGGTCAACATGCTCCATGTCGGACCACGCCGATACCAGTACACGGCTGTCAGCAACCAGTTTCCCGACTTCCAGCTCTCCGGAAGCCTGGAAAGCCATGAAGACGTCTTCTCCAGTGTCGCCTCGCTCGTGGTGAAGGAGATGCGGTATCCCGTTTCCTGGCAGTACACCATCAGCAGCCAGAGATTGGAGGGAGGCAGCGGGGATATGGTCAAGCTCGTCAGCGACATCAAGAACCCGCTTTCCTTCCAGCTTTCGGTCAACAACCTGCAATTTCCTGATACGAAACGGCTTGTCCACTCCATCATGAGCGGCGACTTGCATATTGCATACACAAGCCAGGACGACTGGTCCTTCCAGGCTGACAACTTCAGCCTGTCTGGTATCCAGCTGGGAAACCGCACGTACACCTTCCAAGGCAATGGCTCCATCACCCCAGACCGTTTCGAATTCACCAATCTGACCGCCGCTGATGGACGCACCACGTTCTCCGGTGCCATCCGTTACCAGGGAACGCCATTGTTGAAGAACATCCGTTCCGGCCTGAGCGATCCCTTCACCCTAGCCTTCCACATGGGTGATGGTGGAGTGCAGGGTGCAGATATCTACGTGGGCAATTACGAGGACAGGATGGAGACGATGGTCGACATCCGCAACCTTGGCCTGGGCCGCTTTCTGCCGGAAGGTGGAGACTGGACCGGCAACCTGCGATTGATCGGTAGCTCAGGACAGCAGGATGCATTCCGCTTGGCAGGAACCCTGGACATCGTCGGTGGCGACAGCAGGTTGCAAGGAACCGTCGGGTTCGATGGGAACCTCCTGACCATCAGCCACCTGAACGCCAACGTCGGCCTCAACCGGATCGACGACGCATCCCTTTCCATCGACCTGCACGGCGGGCTGGCTGTCCTGGACGGCTCCTTTCTCAGCGACTTTTCCATGTATTCCCTGCAGACGAGAGGATCCTCCGCGCTCTTCCATCTTGCGGTCCATTTCGCACCCTTTACCAAAACCGTGCAGGACGTTCTTCCCGAGGGACGTTTCTCCATCGAGCAAATCCAGACTTTCTTGGACTCCAACGATGAGAGCGAGCAACTGCAGAGCCGGCTGGAGAGCCATTTCCTCGACAACGAGATTTCCGTCGACCTAGGCATCCGGAACCTGGTCTTTCTGGGAAGTCCTCTTGACGGTTTTGACGATGCTGACTTCCATTTCAGCCATCTCAATGGCCGCTATACGGTATCCGGATCGATCCTCAACGGCTACTACGACGACAACGACAAGAGCATCGACCTGAGCATCAACCCGGTCTTCGGGTTTGGAGGGCATCTTGTCGGAAATGCCGATGTCGACCAGATGGCCTTGAAGTTCAGCGACGCCTATCTGGACCTGCGGCTGGTCAACCGGTTTTTCGCGACCCCCATCTGCCGCTTCCAGGAGGGAGTGCTGAAAGGGACCTTGTATGTCGACGGGAACCTTTCGGACCCGAACCTCTTCGGTCAGCTTTCCTGCGATTCCCTCAACATCTGGGCCTTCTACGTGCCTGACTACGATATCCAGGTGAAGAACGCCCTGTTCAGCGTCGACAACTCAGAACTGACCACCGTGCGGACCAAGTGCTTTGCCGTCCGTCACGACACTGGCGAGACAGTGGAAGGGCAGGCGCAGCTGAACGTGCAGCTGGACGGACTCGGGCTTGCTGGTTTCAATGTGACGGTCTGGCTTCCCGGCAAACCCATCGAGTTCTATTGTCCGGTCCCCGAGGCCAATGTCGAGGTCTCCGGATTCATGAAGGGATGGTTCCGTCTGAACAAGAGCGCAGGGACCAAGCCGTTGGCCAGTGGCGAGGCGACCGTCAGCGACGTGTTGATCGGTATCGGTGGCATGCATCGCTGTCCGGACTGGTACACTGCCGCCAACATCAGCGTCAACTTCCTGATGACCAATGGTACCAACAACCGGATCATCTACCCCAATACCGATTATCCGATGCTGAGCTTCACCTTGAAAGAGGACGAGCGTTTCCGCTTCCGTTTCGACAACCCGACCAAGACGGCGAACGTGGACGGTACGCTGGTATTCCGTAATGGCGACATCTTCTATTTCCAGAAAGACTTCTACGTCTCGGAGGGATCGATGGCGCTGCGCTCCTCGCCCAGCGGAGGAGTGCAGCCGTTCCTCAACCTCCGGGCCCGGCTGCGCGAGTTCGACGCCGGCGGGAATCCGGTAGACATCTATCTGGTGCTTACCGACAGCACGCTGGATAACCTGAATCCGACCTTCGAGAGCGTCCCGGCCAAATCGACCGAGGAAATCATGTCGATTCTTGGCGGCAGCATCCTGCCCGGAACGGAAGAGGGGGGCATGAGCCTGTATCGTGTCGCGTCGGTCGCCACTATGGCGACTGATGTGGCCGAGCGCCTGGGTTGGATCCAGACCAGCCCGATGACCAACCTGTCGGAGACGATCCGCAGCAACCTGGGACTGGACGTCTTCAGTTTCCGCAGCCAGATCATGCAGAACTTCCTGATCGACGCACTTCCGGGAAGCGATTCGGTCACCATCAGTCCGCTCGCCCGTTATCTGAACAACACCTCGGTCTTTATTGGCAAGTATCTGGCCGACGACATGTTCCTGCAGGCAATGTTGCATTTAAGTGCGGTCAACCCAAGATCGACCAAACCCAATGACTCCCCATTCCTCGTCAATGACCTGTCATTGCAGTTCGAGCTCTCCTTTGAGTGGGAGAATCCACTGTGTACCTTTACCGTTTTCTCCCAACCCAACGAGTTGTCGTTGATTGACTTTTTGGATACGATAGGCTTGAGTGTGACAAAACGCATCGTTTTGTTCTGAATACATGGAGGAGTTTGTTCCCAATGACCCATATGCGCTTCCGCCATTTCCTTTGTGCGCTGGTCCTGGTGGTCCTTTCGGCCTTCGAGCTTGTCGCAGCAGATGCAGAACCTTGGTACAACGGTCAGCCGATCAGCGGTTTTGTGAATACCGGGTTGCAGAACCTGCGAGAGTCCAAGATCAAGGGCATCGAGTCCAAGTACCTGAATCAGGAGTATAGCGACGAGCTTTTCCAGAAGCTGCAGGCAGACCTGTACGCCACAAACGCATTCCTCTATTTCCTAGGGAACGCCGAGAAGAACGAAGAGGGCAAGCTGGTCCTCAGCTTCGAGTTCCACGAGCTTCCCGCAATCACCGATATCCAGGTGGTCGGAAACGAGACGATGAAGCTGGCCCGTATCCGGGGCGTCATCACCCAGCATGTGGGAGACTTCGCCTCTACGCAGAATGTCCTGAACGACAAGCAGGCGATCATCAACCTGTATCACGGCTATGGCTACAACGAGGTGACGGTAGAGGAAAGCGAGGTGGAGGACGACGCGGCAAACACCGCGGCCGTTACCTACACCATCAACGAGGGCAGCCAGAAGAAGGTCGCCGAGGTGGAGTTCGACGGCGCCTTGGCCTTTCCGTACAAGACGTTGCGCCGCCAGCTTTCCAGCCGGATCGCGAACTACCTGATCAGCGGGTATTACGAGGAGAGCAGGGTTGCCGAGGATCGTACCAATATCGAGACCTTCTACCGGAATAATGGATATATGGACGCTCGTGTCACCGATGTGGCCACCGAGGTGATTCCCAGCGAGGATCCCAACGACAAGTTCGTCAGGCTGAGACTGGTCTACCATATCGACGAAGGCCAGCAGTGGAAGTTCGGCGGCATGAGTTTTTCCGGAAACACCGTCTACAGCGATGAGGAGCTTTCCAACCTGATCACGATTCCTGAAGGCGAGATCCTCAGTCAGGAGAAACTGCAATCCCTGCTCGGCAAAATCAGCGACCAGTATTACAACAATGGCTACGTGCACAACAACATGCAGGTGGAGGCCCAGCGGGACAAGGAGAGCTCGACGATCCACTACGTGATCCACATCGACGAACAGGGGCTTGCCACCATCAGCGATATCCGTCTTCTGGGCCTGACGAAAACCAAGCCCTACGTCTTCTTGCGGGAGCTGACTGTCCACAAAGGCGACGTCTTCAGCAAGGAGAAGCTGCAGAAGAGCGCCCAGAACATCTACAACACTCTGATTGTCACCGATGTGAAGCTGGAGTTGCAGGAAGGGGACGATCCCAACACCGTCATTCCCGTCTTCAACATCACCGAGGGCAACCAGATGACCATCCAGTTTGGCGCTACCTTTGGCGGATCGGTTGACAGCTTCCCGATTTCCGGCTTCCTGCAGTGGCAGGACAAGAACCTGTTCGGGACCGGGAGGGACCTCTCGATTTCCACTACGCTGTCCCCGGACAGCCAGGAGGTCTCGCTTTCCATCAGCGACGATTGGGTCGGCTATATCCCCTGGTCCAACTCGCTCAGCCTGAGCTTCTCCCGCACCAGCAAGAACAACGGCCTGCAGAGAAACCTCAGCAGCCCTTACTATACCGGCCACGACACCGACGACGATAAGGACCAGGCGTATCCGCTTGGATACGACAGCTACATCGAGTTCGAGCAGAGCGGGGAGGCCAACCCATCCAGCGCCTATCTGATGAGCTACGATTACTGGAACATCGCTCTGAGCTACAGTTCCGGCTATACGTTCCGCTTCGATGCCGGCAACCTGCGCCTTTCCGGCGGCCTCTCGATCGGACTGAAGCATGCCGTCTATGACGATGACCTCTACCTGCCGTTCGAATACCTGATGTACCTCTACCACAAGGATTGGCAGTTCTCCAACAAGCTCTCCTTCACCGTCACCTGGGACGGCAGAGACTTGATCGAGAACACTACAAGGGGGTACATCCTGAGCAATACGTTCACCTATGCCGGTGGTATTCTTGGCGGTCTTTCCAACTATCTGAAGGATACGGCGTCCGCCAGCGGATATCTGACCGTGGGCAAATACAGCCTTGGCGACAAGGATGCTTCGATTGTCCTAGGCGCCACCAGCAGCGTCAGCGTGATGTTGCCCCAGTATTGGAACAATACCTATGATGTCCTCGGTGGTGACGGATGGGACTGGTACGATGCCAAGCGTGGCGCCACCCGTTATGAGATGCTCTATATCGATGGCATGAATATCGGACGCGGCTTCGACGTCGTCTATGACCAGAGCTTCCTGTGGAACAACGAGATCTCCCTCTCGGCCCCGCTTGTCGTGGGTGTCTTGAACTGGGAAATCTACGCCAGCGCCACTGGCGTGGTGAGCAACATCTCCTCGCTGCGGGATGACGGCTTCGCCTCGCTGAACTGGTACTTCTCCGCCGGTGCCGGCCTGAAGCTGAAGATTCCCGGTTTCCCGCTCGGGCTCTACCTTGTCAAGAACGCCAAGTGGATGAGCGACGGAGACTTCCACTTCATCAAGGGAAGCATCTTCCATAACGGAGGGAACTCCGGCATGAAGCTGGTCTTGGCCATCACCCAGTCGATCTATTGATGGTCAGGCACAAAGGGCCTTGCGGAAGCAGGGCTCTTTTGTGTAAGAGGAATGCATGGGAACGCAAGAAGAGAAAGTGACTCCGATGATGCAGCAATACCGCGCCATCAAGGAGCAGAACAAGGACAAGGTGCTGTTTTTCCGTCTCGGGGATTTCTACGAGATGTTCGACGACGACGCGGTGGAAGTGTCTCGGCTCTTGAATTTGACACTGACCCATCGGGCCGGCAGGCCGATGTGCGGCATTCCGTTCCATGCAGCCAAGTCCTATATCCGCCGCTTGCTCGACCTAGGCAAGAAAATCGCCATCTGCGAGCAACTGGAACTGACCACGAATCCGAAACAGCTTGCCAAGAGGGAAGTGATCCAGATTGTCACGCCGGCGACGGTGGTGGATGATGATTTTCTCGACGCAAGGCAGACCAGCTACGTCCTTTCCGTTGTCGCCATCGGATCCCGTTTCTCGGTCAGTTACGCTGATATCACCAGTGGCGAGTTCTGCATGACCACCGTGGCGAAGGACCGGCAGTTCGCCTCGCTCTTGGCCCTGCTCGAGCAGGTCAAACCACGTGAAATCCTGGTCGACGAGGACGAGTATTTTTCCGACGAGGAGTTCCAAAACCGGATTGATGGTTTCCGTGCCATGGTGACAAAACTTCCTTCCTGGTCTTTCAGCCAGAAGCAGGCTTTCCAGAAATTGACCGCGCACATGGGAACGACCAACCTGAAGGCCTTCGGCTTCGAGAACGACGATGCGGCCCTTTCCAGCGGTGGGGCATTGCTGGGATATCTGGAAGACACCGCCCGCGCCTCGCTCGGGCAGATCGTCACCTACAGGAAGGTGGACAACGACCGCTTCCTGTTGGTGGATGAGGCAAGCCAGAGAAACCTCGAGCTGATTGCCAACAGCCAGGATGGGGGAGAACGATGCACCCTTTTTTCCTCCATCGACCAGACGGTCACCAGCGGTGGCACCCGACTGCTGAAACAGTGGATTTCCTTTCCGTTAAGGAATCGGGAGGATATCCTCTGCCGTCAGGAGTGGGTCACCTTCTATGTGACCCATCAAGAGGAGACGGGACATGTCCGCGAAATCCTGCGCAAGGCGCTTGACCTGCAGCGCTTGTCCAGCCGGGTGGCCATGCATCGTTCCCTGCCCCAGGACCTGGTGGGCATCCAACGCACGGTTGGTTGCTTTTTCTCACTGATGGAGAAGGACGCCACACATTACCAGAAGCTGCTCTCGCCCAACGTCACCCAGAGTTCGCTCGAACAGTTGCTTTCCGTCATGCGGGAAATATCCAAGGGCATCAACGAGGAGACCCAGGGGCCCTTCGTCGAGGGCGAGGTGGTCAACGCCGGTTATGATCCGGAGCTCGACCGGCTGCGCGAGGTCAAGGGCGGAGGAAAGGAACTGCTCGACTCGTACCTGGACAAAATCCGGCAAGAGACGGGCATCTCCACGCTGAAGCTCTCCTACAACAAGATCATCGGCCATTATCTGGAGGTCTCCAAGGGCCAGGTGGACAAGGTTCCCCAGGCCTTCTACCGGAAACAGACGCTGGTCAACGCCGAACGCTACACCACCGACGAGCTGATCCAGCTGGAAACCCAAATCCTGAAAAGCGGTTTTGCCGCCGAGGCGAGGGAGAAGGAAGTCTACGAACAGATCCTGAAAGATACGGCAGCCCAGGGACCGATGCTGCTGGAAATCGCACAATTCCTCAGCGAAGTCGACGTTCTGGCCTCGCTTGCCGTCTGCGCGATGAAAAACCACTATCGGAAACCAGAATTCGTGGAAGGAGACGTGCTGCATATCGCCGGAGGCAGGCACCCGGTGGTCGAGAGCCAGCTGCCGGCGGGAGGTTTTGTTCCCAACGGCCTGGATATCGAGGAACAGCAGGGACGTTTCTGCCTGATCACCGGCCCCAACATGGCTGGAAAATCGACCTATCTGCGCCAAAATGCGCTCATTGTCCTGCTTGCCCAGATTGGCAGCTACGTTCCGGCCGAACGGGTGGTGATGAGTCCGGTGGACCGGCTCTTCTGCCGGGTCGGCGCCAGCGACAACCTGGCTCGAGGAGAGTCCACCTTCCTGGTGGAGATGCAGGAAGCCGCGCTGATTCTCCGTACTGCCAGCCGCCATTCCTTTGTGATCATCGACGAGTTGGGAAGAGGTACCAGCAGCCAGGACGGCATGGCCATCGCCTTCGCCGTCATGCAGGAACTGACCCGCATGGGCTGCAAGACCCTTTTTGCCACCCACTACCACGAGCTGGCGGAAATCGCCGGAGGAGAGGTGCAGAAGCTGACGCTGAAGGTAGTCGAGGAGAAGGGAACAGTCATCTTCCTGCGCAAGGTGATTCCCGGTGTCGCGGAAAGCTCGTACGGGCTGAATGTCGCCAAGCTTGCAGGAATCCCCTACGGGGTGATCCGTGAGGCGCAGAACTTCCAGAAACGCCACGACGACGAATACTTGCTCAGCCATGCCCAACCCTCCCTCTTCGCGCCCGAAGAGGCTGCGCCGGAGGAGAAGGACGAGCTCGCCATCTACGACAAGCTCCGGGACGCGCTCGATCACTTCGACGTCGACCGCAGCACCCCGATCGAGGCCCTCGCCTTGGTAGGGGAGATGCAGAAGGCGCTGAAGGAATCCTGAGAAAAGACGGTATGATAGGGTATGGAATGTCCGGTCTGTGCCTGTCTGAGCGCAACGTTTCCCTGCCCCTCCTGCCGGAAGGTGCTGGAGGGCTATGCGTTCAGTTCCTTGTGGCGGGAGCGGTGTCCGGTGTGCGGATGCCCGACGCTCAGCCTTGCCTATCCATGCCGGTTCTGTGAAACCCACTACCAGGCCTACGGGCCCCTCCAGGGGCTGCTTCGCGAGCTGATGGTACGCTACAAGGTAGGTGGGCAGCGGGACCTGTCCCGGTTGTTCGCCTCGTTGCTGATTCCGCTGCTTCCTCCAGGAGCGGGAACCTGCCTGGTGCCGGTTCCCGCCTCGGGAGAGGGTCTGAGACGCCGTGGTTTCGACCAAGGACTTTTGCTGGCACGGAACATGCATATGCCGGTGGCAAGGCTTTTGACACGCACCTCGCGCGGGGTGCAGAAACAACAGGACCGGAGGGGACGGGCACAGGTCGCCTTCCAGGTGGAAGACCGGAATCTGCCCTCGCTCCGACGGCTTGTGGTGGTGGATGACGTGATCACCACAGGAAGTACGATGCGCGCAGCCATTGCTTCTCTCGAACAGCATTACGCGGTGCCGGTGACGGGTCTGGCGGTTTGCTTGGCATGAGCGAGATGCTGGTGGTATAGTAGAAAACCATGCGAGCCAATGATCTAACCGCCTATCTGATCCCGCTGAGGGATGATGTCCGAGTGTTGAGTGACGCGGGCTACGTCACACGAGCCCAGAAACTGATCGATTTCCTTTTGCGGGAGGGGAAGGTCGACGGTCTGCAACGGGAGCGTCTGCTTTTGGAGGCACACCGGCTGCCCGTTTTCCTTCGGGACTATCCCTTTGACGAGGAGCATGCGCTGGAACTTGCCAAGGCGGCAGGCTTCACGCTGGATGCCGAAACGCTTTCCCTGCTACGTTGCGAGGGAACGGTCCCTTGGGCGCTGGTGGATGGGAAAGTCCATCTGCACAGGCGCTTCCTGGACACCTTGGACAAGGGCAAGGACACTCCGGAACGCCAGGCCGACCTGCAACTGAGGGATCTGGTGATGAAGAAGATGCTGGGGTTCGGTCACGCAGAGGCGAGGATTACCATCCATGTCGGGCTCAAGGTCAAGGAGAGCGCGTGGATGAGGGGGCAGGTGCTTGAAGCCGACCTTCCCATTCCGGTGGCCAGCCCCTTCATGGAGGAGCTTGACATCCATGCCCAGAGCGGGCAACTGGTCAGCATGAGTCCGGTCCGTGGCAAGCGCCGGGTCGCCCATTTCCGCGGCATACCCAAGGCGGACGAGGAGTTCTGGATCGAATACAGCTTCACCAACCGCCAGAAGTTCCGGGACCTGGCCGCTTTGGAGTCCAAATGCGAGGTGAAGCCCCAGCACTGCCGGGAAGAAGCCCCCTATCTGGTGGCGACCCCCTACCTGCGAGCCCTCTGCAAGGAAATCATCGGGGACGAAACCAACCCGATCCGCAAGGCGAGACTGATTTACCAGTGGGTGATCCATCATGTCTCCTACGCCTATATGCCAAGCTACCAGACGATTCCCAATCTTGCCGAATACGGGGCGGCCAACGGAAGGGGAGATTGCGGCATCCAGGCTTCACTTTTCATCAACCTTGCCCGTATTGCCGGACTGAGGAGCGACTGGATGGCCGGCATGTACGTTACTCCGCATAGCGTGGGCAACCATGACTGGGCCACCTTCCAGGTTCCAGGCTTGGACGGAACCTTCTATGCAGACTGCTCGTTCGGAGGAGGGGCGTTGCGCAAAGGGAATCTTCTTGGCTCAGGC
>Ga0256404_1006755_pt1 | contig 18696 bp, 14 predicted proteins | sample RumenRJG_01DNA_FD_185990 | JGI IMG/M metagenome (GOLD analysis project Ga0256404, IMG submission 185990) | Bovine rumen microbial communities from Lethbridge, Alberta, Canada - RJG_01 | ecosystem: Host-associated > Mammals > Digestive system > Stomach > Rumen | place: Canada: Alberta | collected...
TCCTCACTCACAGGGCCTTGGGCGTCTAGTTTTCCTGCAACTTCCTCTGCGATCTTTCGGATCTGTGCTTCATCAACCGGTTTACCGCTCTTCTTCTGGCCTTCTGCCAGTGCTTTTTCCACTTCTTCCTTTAAGAGAAGTCTGTTATTTTCGCTCATTGTCTCCTCTGACGAGCTATCTTCGATTGGATTTCCATCTTCATCAAGCGCAACTGCCTTGCCCTTGGGTTGTGTAGAAGGGTCCCCGGTTGTCTCTTTCTCTTCCTCTTCTCTTACATCCTCCATGGCTGACACGTCTTGCTCGCTCTTAAGCTTCTTCGCAGATAAGGCATAGAAAGTGATGCCACTCACGATCAGAAGCGCTGCCAGGAAGGTTAAGAGAGCAAACTTCTCCCCTTCACCATGAAACTTTCCTTTCTTTGCCTGCCGGAGTGCTTCCTCCTTTTTCATCTTCTCCCTCTGTCTTAGTCTTGGTCTTGTCTCTTCCTTCTTGCACTCTCTGTTTTGTCTATTATTTTCATCTCTTCTCTCCATCTTCATCCCCTCTTCTCTCTAAAACATCGTCTTAACTGCTCCCTTGCATCCTTTCCAGGCAGTTTTCAATCAGCTTCCTGTAATCCGTCTTCTGATACCAGACGGATCGATCCTCCAAGCCTCCTTTTTCATGCCCATGTTTGGACTGCCTCCCCGGATCCTTCCCGGAATTCGCAGATGGATCATTCTTCCTGTAATTCTCCTGGTCGATCATTCGTACATAGGTCTTATCCGCTCTCACATCCGATGCTGTAATCCAAACCTCACTGGTAATGGTCTGGTAATTCCCTGCCCAGTCCACGACAACAAAACGTACACTCGTTGCTCCCCGTTCTCCCATTCCCAGAAACTTCTTCGCATCATAATCAGCTACGAAGACACTATCTGCAGGAAGCATTCCCCAGGGCATGCATCGTCCCGCATCATCCTGGCCTGCATTCTCTACTGCATCCGCATTTGAGAGCTTCTCTTCGAAATGAAAAGCCTGCCCATCTTCTGGATCGCTGATCCGAAGTGTCTTTTCATCCCTTCCCGTAAGTGCCATTACAAGATCTGCTGCCTCTATTCCTGCCTCCGCCTGCCTGGAACTGAAGTAGAGCCGATCAGACTTACGAAAAGATGGTAGATCATCCCAGACCGCATAGAGATGAATGCGACTTTCCGGCTGGCTTGTCAATCCCGCTGCTCTTACCAGACTGCGATAGAAAACCTTGCCTCCCTGATTCTCATGCCGGGACATCTCGATTCCGAAGGAGATATCTTCTGCAGCTTTTCTCGGTTTTAAGGCCTGCTCATCCATATCCCAGCCGGTGAAGGTCTGGATTGCCCCTTCTTCCGTCTGAGACGCCGGCGCCGAAAAACCCATGGCATGTGCTCCCTCACCACCAAGGCTGGGATATACCTTCCCCGAAGTCGTTCCGATGGCACTTGCATCGAGATCTGCCCACTGCACACCAACTTCCCTCTCATCTGCACTCCCATTATTGGCATGATAGACCAGAGTGTAGGTATTCACCTTCCATAAGGCCTGCAGCAAGACTGATCCACCGTTCTGCTCGTAAGAATACTTACTTCCGGGAAGCAGCACCTCTCCATAAGGAACCCTTGTTCCAGAGGTCTCCCCCGTCTCGTCCTTGTCATACATCTCCCCTGCGACCAGACGCCATCCTGCAAATGTATAGCCTTCCCGAACCGGTCCGGCAGGGATCTCTTCATTTCCACCTCCATAGGTATGCCGGAAGGCTTCCCGCACACCACTGCCTCCGTTTGGGTCAAAGTTAACCTGGTGGGACCATGGGATCCCGGTAACTGTCACTGTCTTCGATTCCGTCATGAGAACAGCTTTCTCCGCCGGAGCGTTATAGAAAGATTCCGGACACCCTCCATAGTGAGCAAGCGCACCACGCTCATACTCCCCGCTGCCGTAAGTCTCACGGATTCCCTGTCCTGCGATGACCGACAAAGTCACCATATCTTTTTTGACCACCTGTCCGCCTGCCTGGTATGCCGCTGCCGGCAGGTCGATCTGATAGCCGAAGACTTCATAGCGGTGTCCATCCGGGCACCAGTTCGGCACCAGTCTATGTACCTTCCCAAGAATGACATTTAGTTCCTCAGCGGACATATAGAGACTTCCGTCATTCGTACGATCAAACTGCATAAGTTCTCTCTCAGTAAGTCCCACACTTCCATAAGCGAAATAGTTCCCTCTCCCGCTTCCATTCAGGAGAATGACACACTGATCAAGACATGCACGAACCGTCCCTTGCGGTGCATCTCTTACAACATCATCTTTCATAACCGCTATCGTGTTCTGTCCTGTCCCCAGATCATAATGATCCGATGCCAGCGGGATCATTCGATTGCCTACTTCTTGACCAGCCTCAGAATAATAACGGACCAGCATATGATTCGAACGAAATCCGGAACGCTGACTTCCATCCACATGAGTCGTTCCTACCAGGAATCCATCCCCGGCATCTGTAAAATGAATCCCCGCCGTCGTAAAACCACCGGAAGCAGCATATACCCTGCCTGCTCTCTCCGGTCGTGCTACGAGAGCGAGGATCAAACCAAGAGCAAGTCCTAAGACAAGCCTTACGACCCCCGGTCCCCATCGTCCCTTTCCTATCTTCTCTACGGTCTTCATCCCTTCATACCCCTCCTCTCTTCTTCATCCTTCCTTTGCCCAAAAATAATCTTCCATCGAACGACACCAGCTCTTAGCCTCGTCATTCGATATTCACAAAAATAAGAGCGAAACGCACTTTTGTAAATACGTTCCGCTCTTCTTTCATAAAAGCTTCAGAAGTTCATACAAACTTAAGAATCATTAAATTTTTCTGTAGTAATTATAAACTAGACATAGCCATAGATTCCACGTACCGAAACCTCGCCGGAATCCACTCTTTTTATCTCTCCGCTTCCGGTTTTCACAAGCAGAGCACCTGTAGCATCAATCCCCTGACTGATGGCGGTGTATTCTCCCAGGGGATCCAGGATACGAACCTCCTGCCCTACATTTACGAGGCGTGCATTGTATTCCTCTAAGATGCCACTAAGGTCCTCTGTCAGCATGAATTCCTTATAGAGGCGGAGGAAGTTGGTCCAGATGGACTCGGTGACTGCCTGACGGCTGGCCTTCCTTCCATCGAGTTCGAGGTCGAGGGAAGTCGCCATAGCAGCGATATCTTCCGGGAAGCCGGTCTGATGGACATTGACCCCGATGCCCACGATCACATAGCCTACCTCGCCATCCTTGGGGATCATCTCTGTCAGAATGCCACAGACCTTCTTCTTATGTACGAGTACGTCATTGGGCCACTTAATCTCAGCTGACAGACCATAGAGTTCCTCTGCCATGGCGGCCACAGCCATCGCTGCAATCAGAGTCAGACGGCTTACATGTTCCACAGAAGCCTTGGGATAGAGAATCATGCTGGTGGATACCGAATCATGACTGGGTGACTTCCAGACATGGCCGGATCTTCCGCGGCCACCGGTCTGCTGACCGGCAGAGATGACGGTGAATTCCTCTACCGCCTCCTCTGCGCGACGTTTCAGTTCATTATTGGTCGAATCAATCACCGGCAGATAGATGTATTTTGCCTGCATTCTGCTCTATCCCTCCTTCTCTTATCTGCTTCCACAGCCCACTCTAGTCGCTACTCTGCTTCTTTGTACTTTGCTTCCTTCTCCACATGGATTCGGGCAATCTCAGCCTTCATGGGCTTCCACTCCGGTCCATCCAAGGGACAGAGCAGGACCACAGCCCCATTACCGTATCATCATACCATTTCACATGAAGCTGGATTTACATAAATCAAGAAAAAATTTTCATTTTCTATCCCTTTGGTCATTTTTTCTGTATAATAGGGATTATGATTTATTTCACAGTGTATGATTTGGTGTTGGGATCCCGGGAGGATTGAAATAGTAAATGGGTAAAGCATTAGAAAACAAAAAGCACAAGATCCATGCCATCATGGATGCAGGCTATGAACTCTATTCCAAGAAGGGCGTCAACGACACCACCGTTGGAGATATTACCTCCGCCGCCGGCGTCGCCAAAGGAACCTTCTATCTATACTTCAAGGACAAGTTCGAACTGCATGACAGACTGGTCATCTCCAAGTCTTCCAAGCTCTTCGTGAATGCTTATCAGAAATTGTCCCACGAAGTCCGTATCAATAACAACCAGGAACTTCGCCTTCCTGAGAATGCAATCCTATTCATGATGAAGGACATTCTTGATGTATTGAAGGAAGACAGAGATCTCTTACGTTTCCTGCACAAGGATCTGGCACTTGGTATCTTCAATAACTTCGAAGAGAACGAACTGCTCGCAGAAGAGAATCCTGATTTCATTGCCATGTACCGTAGAATTCTCTCCCTCTCCAACGAGCGTTTCAGGAATTCCAAGGTCATGCTCTTCCTCATCATCGAACTGGTCAGTTCCACCGCTTACACTTCCATCATGTATGGTGACAGCCTGATCTCTCTTGGCGAACTTATGCCCTACCTGCATGAAACCATTCATGACATCATGGAGCGTAATCGTATCATCTCTGTAGAAGAACTTCCTTACAATGAGAGAAACCGTGCCGAGTTAAAAGACAACTAAGCACTGAAATGGAGGCCCTTATGGCGAATCTCATCTTCAGTATGAATGCAACACTGCCCATCTTCTTTGTGATGATGCTAGGTTACTTCCTGCGTCACATAGGCCTGATTGACGAAAGCTTCGCCCTCAAGATGAATTCCTTCGTCTTCAAGATTGCGCTCCCCGTCAACCTCTTCGTTCAACTCTATTCTGTTGACTTCTATCAGATGTGGGACAGCACTTTCGTCCTCTTCTGCTTCGTCGCAACTCTGCTTGCCGTAGGACTAGCATGGTTCGCATCCCACCTGCTAAGAGACCATAGAATCCGTGGTGAGTTTGTGCAAGGCACCTACCGCTCTTCCGCATCTCTTCTTGGTATGGCTTATATTGAGAATATCTATGGTCAGGCCTCCATCGGCTCCATGATGATGATCGGCTGTGTTCCACTCTACAATATCTGTGCCGTTATCCTACTCTCCCTGATGAATCCGGAGAACCCCCGTATGGATAAGAAGCTTCTGAAGAAAACTCTTCTTGGAATTATCAGGAATCCAATCATCATCGGCATCTTTCTCGGCTTCGCCTGGGCACTTCTTGAGATTCCTCTCCTGCCAATGTTCGCTAAGACCTTAAGCCTTGTCGGACAGCTGTCTACTCCCATGGGCATTCTCTCCATGGGTGCTCTCCTGGATTTTGGCAAAATAAAAGAGAAGCTCGGACCGACAGTCTTTGCTTCTCTTCTTAAATTACTTGGCCTCGTCGCCCTCTTCCTTCCCCTTGCCATCCGGTTCGGCTTCCGGGAAGAGAAGCTGATTGCCATTCTTATCATGCTTGGTTCCGCCACCACGGTATCATCCTTTACCATGGCCAAGAACATGGGACATGAAGGCAGCCTCTCCTCTGGTATCGTCATGCTGACAACCCTGGGTTCTTCCGTGACGCTCACCTTCTGGATCTATCTCTTAAGGAGTATGGGGCTGGTCTAAGGCTATTTTCTCTTTTTCAGAAGGCAGACGGTTTCGAAGTTCGGTGTCGAGACGAACATGTCCACGCAGGTCATCCGAACCGGCTCATATCCCGCTTCCATCATGGCCGGTAAGTCTCTTGCCAGAGATGTCGGTTTACAGGAAATGTAGAGCATCTCGTCAACTCCATACGCTAAGAGCTTTGGCATTGCTTTGGGATGAATACCGTCCCTCGGCGGATCTAAGACGATCATGTCCGGACGATCCCTAATATCATCAAGCACCTTAAGGACATCGCCACAGAGGAAGTCACAGTTCGTGATCTGATTCTTCTTCGCGTTCTCCTTCGCAGCTTCTACGGCTTCTGCTACAATTTCAACCCCCACAACATGTCCACAACTGGGAGAGAGAATCTGAGCAATCGTGCCGGTACCGGAGTAGAGGTCGAAAACCGTCTTACCGGCAAGGGAGCTTTGAGAAACATCCGCGCTGCTTCTATTCTCCCCTTCCTCTGCACAGGCAGAGTCCTTACCCAGGATATAATCTCTCGCTACAGAATAGAGCTTCTCTGCTCCCAGAGAATTGGTCTGGAAGAAGGAGAAGGGAGAGATATTGAACTTCAGTCCTAAGAGTTCTTCCTCGAAGATGGGAGAACCGAAGAGAATGTCGGTTCCATCGTCACGGATGATGTCTGCAATGGCATCATTCTTCGTGTGTAGAACGCCACAGAGCTGTCCCTTCCAGGATGCCGCCTTAAGGCGCTCGGTCCATGCAGCAAGAAGTCTCACTTCATCCGTATTCTTCTGAATCTCTGTATAGGAATCTATCGTCAGTCCTTCGATCTCTGGAAGCTGCTCTCCGATCTGTCTTGTTGTAACCAGATCAATCAGGATCTGACCGGTCTTCCGGGCCTTACGGACGAGAAGGTGTCTCAGATATCCTTCATGACTGTTACGACGGAAGAAGGGAAGACCTGCTTCTCTGAAATAGTCTCTGGTGATGGTTACCGCCTGACGGAAGTCCTCATCAACGATACGGCAGACAGAGGCATCCACGATGTCATAGAAAGAGCCACGGCGATGCATACCGAGTTCCAGCGGGCCATCCTTGACGGAATCTCCGAAGGTGAATTCCATCTTGTTGCGGTATTCACTCTTCACAGGACTCTCTACAAAGCCTTCCCAGATGGAGTTATATCTCTCTTCTCCAAGAACCGGCAGGAAGAGGTCACGTGCCATATCCTCCTTGAGAACAAGCTGTTTCTCGTAAGGCAGAGTCTGATATGCACATCCTCCACAAGCCGGGAAGGAGGGGCATACATGTTCCTTATCCTCTGCAGGATACTCTCCTTCTGCTCTCTCTAAGATCTCGAGGCAGTTGCCTTCGGGCTTTCCATGGCGAAGCCTGGCGACACGAACAGACACCTTCTGTCCCGGAATCACATTCTTCACTCTGATCTTCGGAAGTTCTTCGATGACATCTTCTGCATTGGGCGTTTCGATAATGCGACAAACTCCACGATTCGGAAAATGAACATTCAAAACAACTGCACTTATGGTCTGACCCTTCTTCAACTTCTATACCTTTCTCAAACAATATTTACGAAAAAAGTTCCCGTGAAGATCTCACGGGAACTCTATTATACATTAGTTTGACCATCTCCTGCCAGACGTCAGAGGAAGCAGAAAGCCATTTTATTAATACTTGAAAGCTGCCATGCGCTGATCTAAGTCTTCTGCTATCTTCCTCATGTCTTCAGAAGAGATCTGCATCTCATCTGCGATTCCGGTGATGGATGTTACAGATGCGGAAGATTCCTGTGTAGATGCTGCATTCTCTTCAGCAATCGCGGACAGATTCGATACCGTATCCACAACAGCGATACGTGCCTGATCCATATTCTGGACCTTCTTACCGATCAGATTGATGCCATCGATAGATTTCTGAATACCATCAGATACGCTCCGGAAAACTTCGCCGGTACGATCGACATCCTGGCTCTGCTCATCGATAATCCGCTGAACCTGTTCCATGGTGGCAACGGCCTTCTCAGAATCGGCAACCAGCTGATCGATAATAATCTCAATCTGTTTTGCGGATGCATCAGACTGCTCTGCGAGCTTCTGAATCTGGGATGCAACGACTGCGAAGCCTCTGCCTGCTTCTCCGGCACGTGCTGCCTCAATGGAAGCATTGAGGGAGAGGAGGTTGGTCTCTTCTGCGATATCTGTGATAAGACCGGTTACTTCACGGATCTTGGTTGCAGATACGTTGGTGGTCATGGTCTGCTGAGCAATCTCTTCTACAGATGCCTTCGTATGCTGGTTGACGGTTCCAAGTTCCTCTAAGATCTCGTGAGCGGTACGCTGTGCTTCCTGCATGTTCTTAGCGGTCTTCTTCAGTTCCTCAACCTCATTATTGGTATCCTCGATCATGGTACCAATGGTGATAACATTCTCGTTGGCCTTCTGGGTTTCATTGGCCTGATTGGTAGCACCTTCCGCAATCTCCTGCACAGCACGATCAACCTGATCTGTGGTCTGGGTCATATTGGAGATGTTCTTATACATACCATTACTGGAATCAAAGAGTCTGTCGGACTGGTTCTTGATCTGGCTTACGGTCTCACCTAACTTCTGCTGAAGAGAAGCAAGGGCCTTCGCCATAATTCCGAATTCATCCTTGGACTGTAAGAGTTTTGTTTCTGTCTCATCAACGGTGAAGTCTAAGTTCTTCATGCGGTCGATCATGCCCTGCATCTGACCCACCCGCTTGAACATACGGGTAGAGAAGAAGAAGCCTAAGATAGCAAAGACAACTGCAAGAAAACCACCAAGTGCGCATGCTTGACCCAGGTTCTCATGGATACCGCTGAGGGCATCATCGAGATCTGCTGTACAAACGACGATATAGAGACCATCCTTCTCCGGATAGTAAGCACAGAGCTTCTTGGCTCCGTGATAATCATAGATACTGCTGGCAGGTTCTACTTCTTCCTTCTTCTGAAGCTTCGAAACTACATCGAGGATAAGGGCGTTCTCAACCGGCTTACCGATCTTCTCAACGGTCGGATGGTAGAGCATGGTACCGTTTCCGCTTACAACATAGGTATAGCAGCTCTCGACACCATTGATCTTAATATCACCAACAGAAGATGCCAGACGGTTCCTATCGAGTGCTCTTGCTGTATCAAGGACCTTGATTTCTCGTTCGATGGTTGTCTCACCGGACTTGGCAAGATCTAAGAGATAATCCTGGATAATGGCCTGATACTGAGCACGCATACGGACTGTCATTACACCAATCGATGCTGTAGTACAAACCACGACAAAGATGATCAGCATAATGATGAATCTCAGAACAACAGAATGAATTCCTGCCTTGCTTCCGGGATTCTCTACACTACGAGTTCCTTTCGCCTTCGTGTCTTTCTTATTATTCAACTTCATAAATCGCTACCCCTTTAAGATTTTCTGTCCCTACCCTCTTGTCCTATATTCAGTCGAGGCTCTCATCCTCGAATTCATCCTCATCGTCATCATCATCCTTACCGAAAGCATCATCCAGATCACTCTCATAGGAATCCGACAGCTTAGGTCCGAAATAACGATAAAGCGCATAACATGCACCTGCGATTGCAGCAAGCACAAGAATGGCAGCAATGATTTTAGCAATTGTGTTCTTCTTCATGGAAAACTCCTTTCCTTAAGTTGAATTGTCACTACCCAGGACCGATTCAACGTATAGATTTTCTATAAACACTATTTCATAATACCATATTTGTCTAAGAAAACAGACATTTCTTACAAAATTTTGACGCAAATCAAATGCTTTTTCCATAAGAAATGCCTTATATATTATCTTAGATTTTCTCTAGTTTGGCAAAAGATGCAAACATCTTCTTGGTATTACCGGATTCGAATTCGACCGTCACTTCATAATCACGACCGCCATCCCGGATCCGGGTTACTTTTCCGACACCGAACTTCGCGTGTCTTACCTGGTCACCTTCCCCGTAGGAGAGCGGGTTCTTCGCAATCCTGGTACCCATGGACTGACTGGAATAGGTTGACTTCACTGCAGCCTTCTTGGACTGGGAGGTCTGTCCCACATATGCCTGTCTTCTCTTGACACCGGGAGCACTTCTCGTTGTCAGGTCATCCTTAACGCTCATGCCGAAATCATCTCTGGACTTAGGCTGATAGATCTCACCATCTAAGAGAGCGGAAGGAATCTCTTTCACAAAGCGGGAGACAGAATTATACTGGGTCTCTCCTCGAATCATACGAGCTCTTGCTGCAGTAAGGGTCAGATGCACCTTGGCGCGGGTAATACCGACATAGGCAAGTCTTCTCTCCTCTTCGAGTTCTTCCTCACTGTTATCTGCCATGATGGACATATATCCGGGGAAGAGACCGTCCTCCATACCTGCGAGGTAGACATAGGGAAACTCGAGTCCCTTTGCGGAATGCAGTGTCATGAGGACAACATAATCCTGCGCCTCGTCTAAATCGTCGATATCGGCAATGAGAGCAACTTCTTCGAGGAAGCCGGACAGAGACGCTTCTTCCGTACCTTCCTGATAAGCTACTGCCTTGGAGATCAATTCATCGATATTCTCGATCCTTGCCTTCGCTTCATCCGTATTCTCCAGACGCAGTTCTTCGACATAAGCAGTGCGGTCAATCACGGTCTTCAGAATTCTTGGAACAGCACCACCTTGGGCCATGCTCTTCATTTCTTCAATAAATGCGGTAAACTCATCGATCTTCGCTGCCGCACGACCCAGACCTGGAATGTTATCTGCGTGGCGAAGGGCCTCATAGAAGGTCAATCCATTTGCCTGGGCGAAGGTGCTGACCTTGAGAAGAGACGCGGCACCGATGCCTCGCTTGGGAATATTAATAACGCGGCGGATAGCGATCTCATCGGATGCATTGTCGATCGTCTTCAGGTAAGCGATCATGTCCTTAACTTCCATGCGGGAGTAGAAGTTCACGCCACCAATGATCTTATAGGGAATATTGTCAGCGACCAGTTTCTCTTCCAGGAGACGGGACTGGGCGTTGGTACGGTATAGGATCGCGCAATCCTTGTAACTTGCCTCCTTATGGTAGACCACGGAACGAATGTTGGACGCGATATACTCGGCTTCCTCATAAGCAGAATCAAACTGACGGAAGGTGATCTTATCGCCCTTGCCATTAGCGGTCCAGAGAGACTTGTCCTTACGGCCACGGTTATTAGAGATCACTTCGTTCGCTGCATCGAGAATGTTCTGGGTCGAACGGTAATTCTGCTCGAGCTTGATTACCTTGGCATTGGGATAATGCTTCTCGAAGTTCAGGATGTTATAGATGTTCGCACCACGGAACTTATAGATGGACTGGTCATCATCACCGACAACGCAGAGGTTCTGTCTGGGGCCGGCCAGCAGGCGAACCAGCTCGAACTGAGCCGTATTAGTATCCTGATACTCATCCACCATGAGGTACTGAATCCGGTTCTGATAGTACTCTCTTACTTCCTTATCCGACTTCAGAAGTTCTACGGTCAGGAAGATGATAGCATCGAAATCCAGAGCCGCACTCTTCCTCAGGCGCACCTCATATTCGCGGTAGACACGGCCGATACGCTCGCGATTGAAGTCGCCGGCATAACGGGACAGATACTCGTCCGGTCCCACAAGCTCATCCTTGGCCGAGGAGATATTGTTCATGAACATCTTCTCCTTGTACTGCTTGGGGTCGATCTCAAAATCCTTCAAGATTCCCTTGATGACAGCCTTGGAGTCATCTGTGTCATAGATGGTGAAATGTGGATCGTAGCCTAAGCGATCGATAAATCTTCTTAAGATACGAACGCACGCACTGTGGAAAGTAGATACCCAGATCTGGTCTGAACCAAAGCCCACCAGCTTATCGATACGCTCTCTCATCTCTGCAGCTGCCTTATTCGTAAAGGTAATTGCCATAATGCGATAGGGAGGCACTCCCTCATCTTTGATCAGATGAGCGACACGATGGGTCAGTACTCTGGTCTTACCGGAACCTGCACCTGCTAAGATGAGGACCGGTCCTTCTGTGGTAATTACACCCTGTTTCTGTTCATCATTTAATCCGCGGAATAGATCTTGTGACATGTATTTCTCCGTTTGTTCTCTAACTTAACGACACAAATGGCCTTAAAGAGGCAGGGAAATCCGAACAATCGGTTTTCTCTGCCTCCCCATTCTGTAAACACTGTATGTTTTCTTATCAAGAATGATTACTGTTTCTTCAGGCGACGAAGGACCATATCGTATCCATCATCCCCATAATTCAGGGCACGATTTACACGACTGATGGTCGCAGTAGATGCACCCGTCTTCTCAGCGATATCATGGTAGGTCTGCTCCTCTCGAAGCATTCCCGCAACTTCAAATCTCTGGGACAGGGACTCCATCTCATTAATGGTGCAGAGGTCTTCAAAGAAGCGATAGGCTTCTTCTCTGTTCTTAAGGCTGAGGATGCCATCCATCAGTCTGTCTGTCTCACGATTTCTAATATCTTTACCCATTCTCTCACCTCATCATCCTGTGGAGGAAATCACGTCCTCCTTGTCCTTGGGGTGACCAACAATTACAGGATCGTAACGCCATGTGCCTCTGCATATTCAATCGTCTCATCCGGCCAGATTGATACCTGGACTTCGCCGATATGGGCCTTTCTCAGGAAGAACATGCACAGACGGGACTGTCCGATACCACCACCGATGGTATAAGGAATCTTCTTCTCTAAGATAGACTTCTGGAAGGAAAGCTCTGCTCTCTCAGGGCAACCAGCCTTCTCGAGCTGTTCCATAAGAGACTTCTCATCAACACGAATACCCATGGAAGAGAGCTCCAGTGCGATCTTAAGAACCGGATCGAAGACCAGAATATCTCCGTTCAGTGCCCAGTCATCATAGTCCGGTGCACGTCCGTCATGAGGCTCACCGGAAGCAAGCTTGTCACCGATCTGCTCGATGCAGATTGCGCCCTTGAGGCGGCAGAATTCGAATTCTCTCTCCTTAGGTGTAAGATCAGGGTACTTATCTTCGAGTTCCTGGGAAGTAATGAAGGTGATCTGCTCAGGAAGAATGCATTGAATGTAATCATAGAGATTCGACATATGCTTCTCAGTCAGACGAATGCCTTCATAGACAGACTTTACCGTCTCTTCGAAGAACTCACGGGTTCTCTGCTCCTTGGTGATGATCTTCTCCCAGTCCCACTGATCGACATAGATGGAATGGATATTATCGGTATCCTCATCACGGCGAATCGCGTTCATATCCGTATAGAGACCTTCTCCAACGGAGAAACCATATCTACCGAGTGCCATTCTCTTCCACTTTGCAAGGGAATGTACGATTTCCAGGGGGCGGTCATCCTGTTCCTTAACGCCGAAGGATACGGGACGCTCTACACCATTTAAGTTATCGTTCAGTCCAGACTCGGGTGTTACAAATAAAGGAGCGGTAACACGATGCAGGTTCAGTTCTGTTGCCAGAGTCTGCTGGAAGAAGTCCTTTACTGCCTTGATGGCAATCTGGGTGTCCTTCAGATTCAGATTGGATTTGTATCCATCAGGAATTTCAATCTTAGACATATATGCCTCTTTTCTTTTCTTCTTTTCCTTATAGAACTATCACCGGAACCTCTCAGGAAGTCCCGGTGACTATATTTCGAGAAGAGCTACGCTTCCTCTTCCCGGATATTTCTTAGAGTTCGCAGGTACCTACAGTTCTGGGGAAAGGAAGGACATCGCGGATGTTGCCCATTCCGGTCAGATACATTACGGCACGCTCAAAACCAAGACCGAATCCGGCATGACGGGTCGATCCATATTTGCGAAGGTCCAGATAGTAATCGTAAGTCTCAGCCTTCATGCCGAGTTCTTCGATACGACTCTTTAAGAGATCATAGTCGTCCTCACGCTGGGAACCACCGATGATCTCACCGATTCCGGGTACCAGGCAGTCCATTGCTGCAACGGTCTTGCCATCCGGGTTCAGCTTCATATAGAAAGCTTTGATTTCCTTAGGATAATCGGTTACGAATACAGGGCGCTTGAAGATCTCCTCCGTGAGGTATCTCTCATGCTCGGTCTGCAGATCGCAGCCCCAGAATACCTTGTAATCGAACTTGTCGTTATGCTTCTCAAGTTCCTTGATGGCATCGGTATAGGTGATACGGCCGAAGTCGGAATCAACCACATGATGAAGTCTGTCAAGCAGTCCCTTATCAACGAACTGGTTGAAGAATTCCATCTCTTCCGGAGCGTTCTCGAGAACATAGTTGATGACAAACTTAAGCATATCTTCTGCAAGCTCCATATCATCCTGAAGATCAGCAAATGCAATCTCCGGCTCGATCATCCAGAACTCAGCTGCATGTCTGGTGGTGTTGGAGTTCTCTGCGCGGAAGGTAGGTCCGAAGGTATAGATGTTACGGAAAGCCTGTGCGAAGGTCTCACCCTGCAGCTGACCGGAAACCGTAAGGTTGGTCGTCTTGCCAAAGAAATCCTGACTGTAATCGACGGCTCCATCCTCAGTAAGGGGAATCTCAGAAAGAGGCAGGGTGGTTACCTGGAACATCTCACCGGCACCCTCAGCATCAGAAGATGTGATGATGGGAGTATGTACGTATACGAAATTGCGCTCCTGGAAGAACTTATGGATGGCATAAGCGATCAGAGAGCGAACTCTGAATACTGCCTGGAAGGTGTTGGTACGGTTTCTCAGATGAGGAACGGTACGAAGGTATTCCATAGTGTGACGCTTATTCTGAATCGGATAATCCGGGCTGGATTGGCCCTCTACGGTAACCTCAGTTGCCTGAATCTCGAAAGGCTGCTTAGCCTCCGGGGTAAGGGTGAGGATACCCTTTACGATCACTGCTGCACCGATGTTGGTGTGAGCAATCTCATCAAAGTTAGCCATGTCGTCATGATAGACAACCTGAACCTGCTTAAAGAAGGTTCCATCGGACAGGACCAGGAACCCGAAATTCTTGGAATCACGGTTATTTCGTACCCAACCTCCAATGTTGACTTCTTTGCCTGCATATCTGTCAGTTTCCCTAAACAGGGACCGAACTTCTGTAAGTTCCATGATCGTTTCTCCTCTCATTCATATTTCTTTTGATCCTGCGAAAAATCCCATATTCGCCGGCCTTTTGCTTTCGCGTAATACAGTGAAAAAGCGCTTTGCAAAACTGTATTTCAGTTTACTTCAAAGCGCTCTCGTAAGCAAGAAAAACTGTATGATCTGTCTTATTTTACGGATTAGAAAACCTTCTTTTCTCCATTCACGGTCGTCTCCTCGTCTCCCTCCAGAGGAATAACAATGCAACGCTGACCATCAACGAAGGTAGCACGCACTGTTGCAACACGGTCATCCGGAACCTTCACGACTACGTTCACTTCCGAACCATCCACATTCACAACGCCGGCTTCCTCTAACTTGTGATTCAGCTGAACGACCTGCTTCTCGAGTTCCTTCTTCTCCATACGAAGCCCATTATCCTTTAAAGACTTCGCATCCAGAAGTTCATCTGCTTCCGGAAGATTCTCTTCGAAGTAGGCATCGAACTTATCTGCGATCCTCTCAGCAACCGGTTCATCGATTCCACTGTTTTCCAGAATCGGGGAAAGTTCTTCTCTGTTTAAAATGACAGGTTCATCCTTATCCTGTGTCTCTGTCCGGATCTCAATGAAATCGGACAGTCCCTGCTGTACATCCAGCATGGTGTCTCTTACATCCTCATCTTCCGGATCACCCAGAGCTTCTCCGAGAATACTCGTAAAGGCCATCTTCTTCTGGGTGGAAGTATGTATTGCCTTGCATCCCAGCCCATTCTCCCAGAACTCGGTATGAGGCTGCTTGGCATCCTTGGTATAAACCATAACGGCATGAATATCTGTAGAACGCTCCGTAAAGCAAGGGAAGGTGAATCCGCTCTCTGGCGCTCCAACCACCCAGTCTCTGTCCAGGGTACCGATTCGGTTTTCATTTTCATTGTAGCCAAGGCCCGGCTTAGACAGATCTACCGGGCAGATGGCACACATGATGTACTCATAGACCTCTTCGGAATCGTCAAGGCTCAGATTATCGGTCGTCTTCATGGGGACGTCATATGCATCATGGAAGAGGAGGATCAGATAATTCTCAACCTTGTCATAGGTCTCGATGACACGGTCATAGAAACGATTCAGGACCTCATCGTCCTTAAGCTGGCTGGAACGAAGTTCCATGAGCAGGGCCTGGGCACCGCCCTCTTCCTCTGCTTCCAGAGGGAAAGGCAGTTCCAGAAGGCTGTTACCGGGCTTGCCGGACAGGGTCTTATTCGCGATCTCCAGGTACTTATGTAATTCTTCATCCTCGAGATTCAGGAAGGTGTTACGGAAGGTAACAACCTTCGCCTTATCGGAATTCACGTAACATCCACACACTCTGGTGAAGGTACAGCTCTCCTTCTTGAATCTGCGCTTGATCTCAGCGATCTCTCTCTTATTCATATCAGCTATCTCCTGCAATCATTTTTATACTGCATATGATACACGATTTTGCTGTGCATTAGCGTCACATTTCTGTCTTTTGAAGGATACATTCTTAGCATGCCTCAGATTCTCGCACTCTTCATGGTCTTCTTTTTCTCATACATTCTGTGATCTGCAATCCGGAAGACTTCTTCCGGATCCTGATTCTCCGCTTCAGACGCGTCCGCGATACCATAGGCAAATTCCAGGGGATAATGCAGTTCGGAAGAGAGATTCTTCGCATCCTTCATCATCTTTGCAATACGTTCTTCGGAATGCTTTGCATTCTCACGTCCCATGATCACAAGGAATTCATCGCCGCCCATGCGGGCCACCAGGTCAGCTCCTTCGAATCTTCGGTTCAGCATCTCCGAGAAGGTGGTGATCAGCCGATCTCCAGCCTCATGTCCATAGGTATCATTCGTTTTCTTCAGATTATTGAGATCAATAGAGATAATCTCAAAGGGCTTCTTCTCGGTACGAAGCCGACGGAGTTCCTCCTCCGCCCTGGCACGATTACTGATACCGGTCAGGGCATCGGTATAGGCCATGCGGTGCCAGGTCTCTCTCCATCTGAGCCAGAGTCTCCCTGTAATGTCCATAAACGTAAGCAATCAGCACAAGGACGATAAAGAGGGTCATGCCAAAGGGAAGAACCGTAATCGAGAAATCAGAGTTTCCACCGTAGAGATAACGTTGCATATTGTAACGAACCACCTCGATTATGCCGCAGAGCAGAAGTTCCGCCAGGCCAAAACCGATGATCTTGTATTCCGCAGACATCTTCTTGCGCTTCTCGAGATTCGCCACAATAACAAGCAAAGCTGAAAGGCCCACAAGTGCATGGAAGCAGGTAAGAATCATCGGGAAATGTAGAACATTCGTATAGTGGAGAACTACCGCTACAATATCGAAGACCGTAAGAATGAGCACTGCAAAATATACGATTCCACGCCTCCATTGATTTCCACTCTTTCTATTCTCCACAATCAGAAGCAGAATCGGAATCGGCGCCAGGAAGAGCGATATATGTTCCAGTTCCGTATTCAGAGTGAAGTTGAGGGAGAAAAGTTCTATCGTCTTCGTAACACAGACGGTCCAGAGCCCCAGAAGGAAAGATGCAGCTCCAATCAGAAAGAACTGTGCTGAATTCTTCAGACCAAGGAGGGATGCCAGGCCAAAGAGCATGACAATCGCTCCAAACTCTGCCAGGAAGATTCCCAGACAGCCGACGATCATATGATTCGATCCAAAATCCACGAAAGCATCTTCTGCAGGGATAATATCCACAGGATAGAAGGATGAGACCAGTCCACTCTCCGTCGGCACCATAACGATTTGTATTCTCTGTCCGGAGGAATTGTCCGGAAGATCGATGAAATGATAACCCGATCCGACAAAATCACCATTCTTATAATTATCATCACCATAAGAATAGATCCGGTTGCCACCGACAAACACATCCACTGTTGTACAGGAAGATTCCATGCGAATCATAGAGGACCAGGGCGTCGTACTCGGAATCACTGTTGTAAAGGAGACTCCCTCTCCCCTCTTCAGATGATGATCTGTCACAAAAGTAGCCAGATCCACATCGTGGTAGACCTTATCTCCAATGAGAGCGGTCCATGTGCTTCCAAAACGGTAGTCATATGCAATATGGAAAGTCCGATATCTCTTGGCAAGCAAAACAGAAAAAGATGACACAAGGATTAAAAACACCATAAAAACCCAGACAGTATTCCAAGGAATATGATCTGGGTCCATGAGTTTTCCTTCGTGGTTTTTGATGTCACTTTGAAACTTATTCTTCATTTTTCCCCCATTAACAGATCCCCTACAGAATCAAAAAACGAACCCAAATTTCAAGAATAGCTTCTGAAGTTTAGGTTCGGTAAAAAAGTCATGTTGGAAACTAAAATTATTATATCAGTTTCCTTTCAAAAATTCCAGCATTCTCTTTGCATTTGTGTAATCCCCGCGGTTCAGGCAGAAACCAAAAAATGCTTCCGCGTCTGGATATAAGTTATTCTCAGTAATCTTATTGTACTCGCTCACTCGAATACCAACTGGAATTGCTTCCTGCATCTGGGACGGATCCGGACTTACGAACTTGCCCTTCATTTCCCATGCAAGCGCTTCTTCTGTCGTCATCTGTCGTGCAAGTTCCGCTTCCGGATCGAGTTCATCGGAACCACCATGAATCTGAGCGGCATCCACATAGAAAACATCATCCCCCAGGGCTTCGAATTCTTCCTCCGAAAGGACCTGGTGCAGATTGATGAATGTCCCAAGCTCTGCCATGGAGTTGAAGTTCCAGGCATCCATAACACAGGCATCCACCTGTCCTGCCTGCAAGCCCGAAGTCAGCACCGTACTGAAGGAGACTGCCTCCTGGGAAGACAGGTTACCGGGCTGAATGGAACGTGCAAGATCAATGACAACATCTTCCTTCTCCGGATCATATCCAATGATCTGTCCGAATTCCCGGGACATGCTCTTGGCCTTCTCCCCGCTCACATCCTCACCGGCAT
>Ga0256404_1006756_pt1 | contig 18694 bp, 13 predicted proteins | sample RumenRJG_01DNA_FD_185990 | JGI IMG/M metagenome (GOLD analysis project Ga0256404, IMG submission 185990) | Bovine rumen microbial communities from Lethbridge, Alberta, Canada - RJG_01 | ecosystem: Host-associated > Mammals > Digestive system > Stomach > Rumen | place: Canada: Alberta | collected...
GGATATGGTATACCTGGTCTGCTCCAGAATCCATGTGCCACTTCCTAACCGAAAACCTGTACCGGCGAAAATGGCTTAATTACTGAGAAAAATGGCATTTCTCACCCACAGGGATGCCCGAAGAATCTTTTTTCTTTGTCAAATCGTAACAAAAAGGCGGTGTAAACAGTAACTTGACACATGAAAACGTGATGAGAATGGATTTACTCCGGCGGAAGCATCCGAGCTTAAGCGCAGGATACGGGAAGTGAGAAGAGGCGATGCCGTGCATCACGAGGTGGTGGAGGATTAAGCGCGCGGGATCTGTTGTGGCAGTCCGATGCCTGGAAAGAGTATGTAGAGATTCAGACCGACAAGGCACTGCTTAAGAAAATAAACCAATTTGAATTCAAAAAAGACCTGCAGCTCTTGCCTGCAGGTCTGAATTTTTATGAGCGGTTTGGATGAGCTGTTTCTGTCGCTACAGCCTGTCCCTGATGATGCCAGGTTCGACTTCCTGCTGAAGTTGTCCAATAAATGTAGTCACCAGGATGAACGCTATTGTAAGATTCCTGAGTTGTGTAGGTCCTGTCTGTATAAAGAGTACATTTCAGATTGCCCAGACCCTTTGTTCTGGTTTCTGTCATGGTATCAATGGTTCCATCACCATTTTTGTCCTGGATATACTGATTGGACTCCTGGCCGCAGTTGTTTGCATCATGGAATAAATTCGTCGAATCATACGTTCCGATCGACATTTCATACTGATTGGCTGCAGTTACATCACAGGCAACACCCCAGCATGCGCTTACATAGTCATTCGGCGCAAATGTCTCCACCTTAATTCTTGGCGATTCCCATTTTGCTCTCATGTTCTTAGTTCCCCCCTCATATGTGTTTTGCACAGAATCTGTCATCAATCGATAGGCATTGGATTTTATCTGCCGGAAGGCACATCAAGCCGGTTCAAGTCCTCTTACGGCCTTCTCCACCTGTAGAAGCAAATCCAATCCTATTCCTTAAGATACTGCATATGGGGGGGAGTCAAGCCCATTGACACACAATAAAAGCATCCTGAGCTTGCGATCGCTATGGAAAATGAATATACCGCCGGGTGCGGCAGAGAAATGTGCATTTCCCAATGCCAGCTCTTGCTCTGCCGTATATACTGTATCTATAGAATAGTTACGAATTTGCGATTATTCAGCACTCGGCATAGACTGAAAAGATGAAGGAGTGCTGAATCGTTACTGGAATTTGAAGTTTGCAGAGAGCATTCATTTTGCGGAAAGTACGGTTTCATGGAACATATCAGGGGCGTCGTTGAGCGAATTACCTATCAAAATGAACAGAATGGATATTCGGTGATCAAATGCCGTGTGAAGAATTATGCCGACCTTGTCACCGTGGTCGGGTCTATGCCGGAGGTGCATGTCGGATCTGTTCTTTATATTGGCGGCAGCTGGCGTGTGGATCCGAAATACGGCCGGCAGTTCGCGATGGAGACCTTCGAGGAGACGCTGCCTGCTACAGCTTATGGGATTGAGAAGTACCTCGGCAGCGGTCTTGTCCGAGGAGTCGGTCCGAAATTTGCGAAAAGAATTGTGGAAAAATTTGGTGAGGATACGCTTACTGTCATTGAGGAGGAACCCGACAGACTCCTGTCTGTTCCCGGCATAGGGAAGACCCGTGTGGAGCGGATCAAAAAGAGCTGGGCAGAGCAGAAGGAGATCAAGAATATCATGCTCTTCCTCCAGGGACACGATGTGTCCACGGCTCATGCAACCAGAATTTATAAGACATATGGAAATGACAGCATAAAGACTGTTCAGGAAAATCCGTACAGACTTGCAGATGATATCTGGGGAATCGGGTTTAAGACGGCCGACACGATTGCGGAAAAAATGGGCTTCGGACATGAGAAGTATGCGCGTCTTCGCAGCGGACTGATGTATACCCTGAACAAGCTATCAGAGGGCGGTCACTGCTTTGCGACAAGGGAGATGCTTCTTAAGACAGGCACGGAATTACTCGATGTGGATGAGAGCCTCCTGTCCATGTCCCTTGACGAGATGATCCGTGCAGAGGATGTAATTACTGAGGAAATTCCCGCGCCACCGGAACAGGCAGCAGTTGCTCCGCCGCAAAAGGCCATTTATCTGCCGCCATTTTATTTTTCTGAAGTCGGCGTCGTGAAAAGAATGAAGGCTATCCTTGAGAATCCGGCCGGCTTCCGGATTCGTACGGATGGTCTGGCGGAGCGCATCCGTGAGAAGACCGGGATGATCTATGATCAGGTCCAGCAGCAGGCGATTCTGTCCGCTGTGCAGCATAAGATTCTGATTCTGACCGGAGGCCCCGGAACAGGGAAGACCACGACAACGCTTGGCATTATTACGGCATTTCGCGAAGCAGGAGCAAGGATTCTGCTTGCCGCACCGACCGGCCGCGCCGCAAAACGCCTGTCAGAAGCGACAGGGATGGAGGCGAAGACCATCCACCGCCTGCTTGAGGTCAAGCCGCCGGAAGGTTATCAGAGAAATGAGGAGAACCCGCTGGAGGGCGATGTGCTGATTATTGATGAATGCTCCATGATTGATATCATGCTGATGTACAATCTGCTGAAGGCTGTGCCGGATGGCATGACGCTGATTCTGGTCGGAGACGTAGATCAGCTGCCCTCGGTCGGAGCAGGAAATGTACTTCGGGATCTGATTGACAGCGAATGCTTTCCGGTCGTCAAGCTGACCCGCATTTTCCGTCAGGCACAGACCAGCCGGATTATCATGAATGCCCATCGGATTAACGAGGGAATCATGCCGGATATCAGCAATGGAAGAAATACCGATTTCTTTTTTATGGATATGGAAAAGGCGGGAGAGCGGGAAGGGCTGACAAAGGATGACACGGCGGCTATTGCGGAGCTGTCGGCAAAGACCATCGTTGACCTTGTAAAAACGAAGCTGAGCCGGTATTACAAAACGCCGCCCTCTGACATACAGGTCCTCACTCCCATGCAGCGAGGCGTCGTCGGCGCTTCGAATCTGAATCTCATTTTGCAGGAGGCTCTCAATCCGGGAGGCATCGGTCTGAAACGAGGCGGGGTTACGTATCGCTTCCGCGATAAGGTGATGCAGATCCGCAACAATTATGACAAGGAGGTTTTCAACGGAGATATCGGTGTCATCAGCTCTGTCGATGCGGAGGATCGGAGCCTCACGGTGGACTTTGACGGAAGAAATGTGGAATATGATATTTCTGAGCTCGATGAGCTTGTCCTTGCCTATGCGACGACGATTCACAAAGCGCAGGGATCGGAATACCCGATTGTGGTTATGACGGTTCTGATGAACCATTTTGTTATGCTGCAGCGGAACCTGATTTATACGGGCATTACGCGCGCGAAGAAAATTCTTGTTATCGTCGGAACGAGGAAGGCTCTGGCCTATGCAGTCAGAAACGTGACAGTGACAAAGCGAAACACACTTCTGAAAGAACGGCTGCAAAAAAGTCTTCCCAAAGCCGTGCTTCCATCCGCAGCACTGGAGAATGCCCGTCCTATTGAGGCTTCTTCGATGAGAGCGGAGGGAAACAGGCAGACGATTCTGCCATATTCGAAGCGACAGCAGCAAACGGGGAAATGCAGGACCCCGTACGAGTCGCCATCAGATCTGCCATATCCGTCGCAGCAAAGCGGGCAGAGGGTTGCGGAGCCTGCCGTCAGCTATGGACAGAGCAGCGGTGATCAGAAAATCAGCCACGAGGAATGGCTCAAGACCGATCTCTTTACCCGTCTCGCCAAATCTCCATTCCGATCCCGGTTCCATCTCTCGGAAAAGGACAAGGCGTACGTTCGGCAGAAGGGGATGGACACGATTCGCTCTCATGCACAGGACTTTATTTCCAGGAGGCTCGCCCCGGCTGTCATTCCAAATGATGGACGGCAGACGCCGATGCATGGCCATCCGGTCTTCATTGCGCAGCACGCGACCGGCTGCTGCTGCCGGGGATGTCTTTTTAAATGGCATGGGATTCCTGCGGGCCGCGAGCTGACAGAGAAAGAGCAGAACTACGTGGTAGATGTCCTCATGAAGTGGATTGAAAAGCAGATGGCGGCTTCATGAGATGAAGATCTGGTGCCGCACTGATTGTGCTGCTTACGCGAGGATAAACCGGCTGAAGTAGTGGCTGCGCTCAATTTTCTTCCGGTGTGCGCCCGGCGTCATACCCGTAAAGCGCCGGAAGTCATGCGTGAACTGCGCCTGGTCAAAGTAACCGTGGTCAGCGGCGAGGTCGGCGAGCGAAATATCACTGTCGTGATCGAGCTCATCGATTGCGGTCTGGAAACGGATGATCTGGCACATGCGCTTCGGTGAGATTCCTGCGTGCTCACGGAAGAGGGTGTTCAGGTAACGGGTTGAATATCCGACATCTGAGGCGAGTGTCTCGACAGAAACCTGTCCTTTCTGAAGGAAGATCTCGCGCATCGCGAGAAGAAAGCTTCCGGTGCCGCTCTGCCAGCTCTCTGCATTTGTGTAAATGCCGGGCACATCTGATTTTCGCAGGGCGGCCAGATACAATTCCATGAACCGGTCGGCTCTTGCGGAAAAGTCCGGGAGCGAGGCCAAAATTCCGGCAAGGTCGGCTGTTCCGGGAACAAAAGCGGCGATCGATGGCGAAAGACAGTCATGAAGTGCGATCTGGTTTCCGACGAGGTCCCTCATGGCCGCATCGCAGAACGGAGGGATAAAGCCCGGCTGGAACCGCACACCGAAATACCGGTGGCCCGATACGGAGGGAATATTCGTGCACGCGAGTACGGAGCCGGCGAGGATAGCGACTGGCCGTTCCGGGTCAAGGTCAAACAGCATATCGAGACATCCGTCCGGAATGGCCGAAAGGTTCCCGTCAGTACCGTTCACATATTCGTAGAGGTGTGTGATGCCATAGCGGCCGATGACACGCTTGAAATAATGACTGCTGGACAGCGCGAAATATGGCTGGATTGTCTTCATAAAGGTCGCCTCCGAAATCCTGTCTGACAGCTGATAGCTGTGAAAAAAGAGGGCGCGGTGAAGATTCCCTTCACTGCGCCCTCGCATGTTGTATACAGTATAGCCGAGAAATCGACGGACGTCAAATGGCAGGGCTTGGTGGTTATCCATCGCGGCGATGCGCTACTTGAGTAGGACATAAAAACAGGATTCCATCGCGAAGCGCTAAAAATTTTCTGATGCGTAGAGTGCAGAGCCAGACTACGTTGCTTTTTGGCAGCAGGTCCTGTGGAATCAGGAATATGATGAAGATCCCTTAAGCAGTTGATTTTTCCCTTAAATAGTACTAATATTTAAGGCAAGACATCAGGAGATAAGGGAATGAGAGAATTCAATTATTCGTTGATCAGGGAGCGAAAATGGGACTCCGAACTGCTTGAGCTTATTGCCGCTATATACAAAGAGGCCGGAAAGCAGGAGCTGTATTTAAAGCAGAGGCCGGAGGATCTGGAAAAGCTGGTAGAAATAGCCAAGGTGCAGAGTACGGAAGCTTCAAATGCCATCGAAGGCATTGTTACTACAAACACACGTATCAGACAGCTGGTCGAGGAAAAAACGACGCCGAAGAACCGTGACGAGCAGGAGATCGCCGGTTACAGAGATGTGCTGAATATTATTCATGAGAGCTTTGATGCGATTCCAATTACGCAGAATTACATTTTGCAACTGCATAAAATCCTTTATAGTCACATGAATAATCCGGTGGCAGGCAGAACAAAGACGGTGCAAAATTATATCAGTGCGACTTATCCGGATGGGCGGACGGCAATTTTATTTACTCCTCTTGCACCTTATGAGACTCCGGATGCACTGGATAGAATATGTGAGGAATATAATCGGGTTATTGGAAATATGGAACTTGAACCGCTGATTGCGATCTCTGTTTTTATCCATGATTTTCTTTGCATCCATCCATTTAATGACGGGAACGGACGAATGAGCAGATTGCTTACAACGCTTCTTCTTTATAGAAATGGATTTTATGTCGGGAAATATATCTCCCTGGAAGCAAAGATCGCAAAGAATAAGGATTTGTATTATGAGGCGCTGTACGCATCTCAAGGTGGATGGCATGAAGGCACAGATAATCCGGTTCCTTTTATCAAATATCTGCTGGGGACGGTTCTTGCGGCTTATAAAGATTTTGAGGATCGATTTGCGCTTATAGAAACTAAGAGATCCGCACTTGAAACAGTACGGCTCGCAACACAAAACAAAATAGGACGTTTCAATAAACAAGACATCCGGGAACTGTGTCCGTCTCTCAGCGTAAGCTCTGTAGAAGGAGCGCTGCGTAAACTGGTAGCTTCCGGCGAACTGAAACGTGAGGGAAGCGGCAGAAATACCCACTACTACAGAATCAAGTAGCGAAGCAATCTGTCGGGACTTACACATCACATCAGGCAGCCGATGGCTCCTTCCGCACTGTCAGTTGCAGAGATCCCTGATCCGCTCGACAGGATAGTTATCCTCAATATCAACCGGCTCATAGCCGTGCGGAAGCTTATTTTCACCGATCAGCTGCAGAAAATCACCGACAGCCCGTTTGTCGATCATAATGGCACCGTGACCGTCCCAGTGCCGGTTGGTCTCATACCGTTTCACGCCGGAGATCCAGTAGGCATCTCCATTTTCTATATCGACATAGTTGGAGTAGTAACCGGTCTGCTTTTGAAATGCGTGATCATTGAAGTACAGGGTTTTTCCGGACTTCGACCGCTTCACATATCCGATCCATGCCGGACCGTTGTCGGAATAACCGGTTTTAAGCTCCACGTATAATAATTCTTTTTCCATAGAAAATTCTCCAATTTTACAGGGAAGGCGGCAAAATATCCGTCTGACCAGAGAAAAGGAGGTGGGCACGTTTATATGTGCCGCACCTCCTTCTTTCTTCTGAGAGTTCCTGTATTATCCGCTCAGTTCGTCGCCGCGTTGTTGGGCGTCGTCGCCTTGGTCGTGTTGTTCGCGGTCGTTCCGCCGGTTGTCCCGCCGGTTGTTGTCGACCCCTTCGCGCTGTTCTGAGCCGCCTGGGCTGCCGCCGCGTCGCTGGCCGCCTTCGCCGCCGCGGACTGGGCCGCGGCCTGCTGGCTCTGGTAATCGGCCTGCGTCGGCTTCGATTTCGCGGAGTTGTACGCGTCGGTAAGCTCACTCGAGAGTGTGCTGTATTCTGAGTAATCGCTGCAGTTCTCAAGCGCCGCCTTGCCGTTCGTGTACAGCGTCTCGACACTGGAAATGTAGACCTCAATCGAGTTCAGCGCATCGATATAGGACTGAACCGCCGAGATGCGGAGTGATTTGACCTCAGACTCAGCCTCACTTGCGGAGCTCTGTGCCGCCGCCGCGTTGTCGCTGTCGGTCTTGGCCTGCTGCTCCTTCGCCTGCTCCTCGATGACCGATTCCCACTTGTCGGCGACATCACCGCTCAGAAGCTGGTACTTGTAGGCCGCGCGCTCCTGATAGGTGGACTGCTCGCTCGCGTCCTCGATCGCCGAGATCGTGCTCAGTACGGACTGGTACTTCGAGTCGAGTGCCTCCGCGTCGTCGACGCTTGTGATCTGGAAGCTCTCGAAATCGCTGACTGCCGACTCCGCTGCCTCCTTCTCCTGCTCGACGCGAATTTGGCGCTGCTTTTCCTCAACGGTCTGCTCGAGCTCCTTCGAGACGTAGTCCCAGCCGTCCGGGCGGGTTGCCCAGTAGTCATCGGACGAATCCTGCGTCTTCTGATTGCCTGAGCTGTCCTGCAGCAGAATCGTGTCAGGCATCGTGAAGTCCGTCTTCGTGAGTCCGCTGTGAAGCTTAGACATGAAGGAGGACCAGATCGCGAGCGGATAGCCGTTACCGACGAGATTCTCATTTGACTTCGGCGTATCGCAGCCGGTCCAGACGACCGTCGTGTAATAGGTGCTGAAGCCGCCGAACCACGCGTCGTGGTTGTCATTTGTCGTACCGGTCTTGCCGGCGTAGATCTGGGAGTCGTCCTCATAGGCGTGGGCGGTTCCGTAATCCTCGCGGAACGTGCCCTCCATCATGCTGGTCAGCATGTAGGCTGTGTCCTTCGTGTAGACCTTCGTCGCGGAGTCTTTATCATAAGAATAAATCGTCCCGTTCTTCTCGGAGACGAGCTTCTGGATGCAGGTGTTGTCCCGCATCTGACCCTGATTCTCAATCGTTGCGTAGCCGCGCGTCATATCCTCGACCGTGACGCCATTGGTCAGCGATCCGAGAGCGGCCGCCGTGTCGTAATTATCCGCGTAGGACAGCGTCGAGAAATTCAGCTTTCCGAGATAGGAAAGAGCCGTCGTGTCGCCGACCTGGTTAAACAGCTGGACCGCGATCGTGTTGATCGAGCGCGCGAGCGCCTCGCGGACTGTCACATCGCCGATGTACTGACCGTCGGCGTTTGACGGGGAGTAGCCGTTGATATCGATCGGCTGATCGGTCATGACCGTAGCGGGCGTGACAACGCCCTCGTTGAGGCCCGGTCCGTACACGAGAAGCGGCTTGATCGAGGAACCCGCCGGACGGTTCGCCTGGAAGACACGGTTGTAGGAGTCCGTGCCTCCACGGCCGCCGACGGCCGCGACGACAAGACCGGTCGAGTTGTCGATGCAGACGGCTGCGCTCTGCATGTCGTAGCGCCCGTCGTCCTGAAGATCGGTCTCGCCGGCGAGAACCTCGTTGATCGAATCCTCGAGTTCCGACTGCGCGTTCTGATCAAGAGAAGTGTCGATCTCGTAGCCGCCGCTTTCAATCGCGTTGTAGGCTGTATCGTAGGCTTTCTTGTAGCTCGCCTCATAGGCATCGTACGTGTCCTTCGAGTCGAACGTGTACTGGAACTGGAAGCCGTCATATGCCATGAGCTTCAGTGTTGCGCAGTGGACGGCGTACGTTGTCATGTAGTTCTGGCTGCCGACGCTGCTTGACTGCTGCACGATGGCCGGCTGCTCGGCGACCGCTGCCGTGTATTCGTCCTTTGTGATTGTGCCGGCGTCGTACATTTTCTTGAGGACGGAATTCTTCTTCTTCATGCACGCGTCGTAGTGCGCGACCGGATCGTAGGCGCTCGGGCGGTTGGAAATGCCGACAAGCATCGCGGCCTCGGCGATGTCGACGCTCTTTGCGTCCTTGCCGAAGTAGTACTTCGCCGCGCCCTGTACGCCGTAGCAGCCGTTGCCGTAGTAGTTGCTGTTGCAGTAGAATTCCATGATCTCGGCCTTGTTGTATTTCTTCTCGATCTCAAGCGCGAGCATGATCTCGAGAACTTTCCGGCTGAAGGTCTTCTGCTGCGTCAGGACATTGTTCTTGACGACCTGCTGCGTGATTGTGCTGCCGCCCTGGGTGATCCGTCCTCGGTTTTTGATGTACATCAGCGCCGCACGGAGTGTACCGATCCAGTCGACGCCGTGGTGCGTCTCGAACCGCTGGTCCTCCACGTCGATATATCCCTTCTGAATATATTCGGAAATTTTGGAGATATCGACGTATTCATAATTTTCGTATCCGACCTTGCCTATCAGATTTCCATCCTTGTCGTAAACGGTCGTGTTCGAGGCTCGCTTGAACGTGCCGTAGTTCATTTCCGACAGGATATCGTACATCTGGCTCTGCGCTTCCACGTAGAGCGGATGAATCTTGATATAGAGAAAGGCGCATACAGCGATAATGATGGCGAGAAGGGCAAGAAGGATCCGATTGCGTCTCTTCCTTCTGGCGCGGCGCTCCGGCGTATTCTGCCGGCGCCATTTTGCCTCCTTCTTCGCGAGGAGGGCGTCGATCTCGGCCTGTTCGTCAGGTGAGGTCTTCCTGCCTGTGGGTGTTTCTTTCTTTACCCTGCGGCGGACACTCCTCTTATGCTTTCTGGTATCTTCCATAGCGTTTTTATCCTTGTAATTATTCGGCATTTTTCGGACTCGGAATGCTGCGCGTTCTCCGCGAAATGCTGTATAATTACATATCCCTCTATCTTGTTTCGCCCGTCGGTACCGAACCGGGTACCTCAGGGCAGTTACCCTACCATAATAACACGTCCCGCGATAAATGCAATCCGGGGCTTTCGGCGGGAATACCGGGGATCTTTATACAATCTTAATACCGCCCGGCGAATCTTAACGGGAGTTTTATGCCTCCCCTGCGATAATATAGACAAATGAAAGGAGCGGAGAGCGCCCGCAGGACGTTCTCCAGGTGATGATATGAAACGCCTACACATGAAGAAGATGTCTTCATTTCAGGTGATTATATTCGGGTTCCTGACCGTTATTCTTGCGGGAACGCTGCTGCTCATGATCCCGGCGGCCTCAGCCGACGGCCGGAGCGCGAGCTTCGGGACCTCGCTGTTTACGGCAACCTCAGCCGTCTGCGTGACGGGACTTGTCGTGCGGGACACGGCGACCGGCTGGTCCGTGTTCGGGCAGGCCGTGATTCTCTCGCTGATTCAGATCGGCGGCATGGGTGTTGTGCTGATTGCGACGGGACTTGCGATGCTGTCCGGGCGGAGGATTTCACTCATGCAGCGAAGCCGCATGCAGGATGCGATGTCGGCGCCGCAGGTCGGCGGAATTGTGCGGCTCACGCGGTTCATTTTGCGGTTCCTGCTTGCGGCAGAGCTGCTCGGCGCGCTCCTCATGCTGCCTTCATTTGCCGGAAAGTTCGGAATCGGGCGCGGCATCTGGTACAGCGTCTTCCACTCGGTCTCCGCGTTCTGCAACGCGGGCTTTGACCTCATGGGAGTGACGAAGCCGTACAGCTCGCTCACGGGCTTTGTCGGAAATCCGGTCATCAATATCACGATCATGCTGCTTATCATAAGCGGCGGCCTCGGGTTCCTGACATGGGAGGACATCATGCACTGGAAATGGCGCGTCCGCAGATACCGCCTGCAGAGTAAGATCGTCCTCTCGGTGACGCTCCTTCTGATCGTCCTGCCGGCCATTTATTTTTATTTCGGCGAGTACGGACAAATGAAGGGCGGCCCGCGGATACTGGCGTCCCTCTTCCAGTCCGTGACGACGCGGACGGCCGGCTTCAACACGACGGATATCAGCTCATTGAGCGACACCGGCAAGGCAATCATGATCCTTCTCATGCTGATCGGCGGCGCGCCGGGCTCAACGGCAGGCGGCATGAAGGTGACGACATTCGGTGTTCTCATGATGACGGCGGTCGCTGTTATGGCAAGAAAGAGCGAGACCGGGTGCTTCGGGAGACGGATTGAGACGGAGACGATCCGCTACGCGGTCTCGATCTGCGCGATGTACATCGTCCTGTTCCTCGCCGGCGGACTTATCATCAGCCGGCTGGACGGCTTTCCTCTGATTGACTGCCTCTTTGAGACGGCGTCAGCGATCGGAACGGTCGGTCTTACGGCGGGACTTACAACGAAGGTCTCCGCATTTTCCAAGGCGATATTGATCGTGCTTATGTATATCGGGCGCGTCGGCGGGCTTACGCTTATCTTTGCGACGATCCCGGGTACGCGGAAGGCAAATGCAAAGTTCGTGTCGGAGAAGGTTACGGTGGGGTGATACACGAAAAAGCCGCCTGGGCCGCCCGCAGCAAGGAGCGCGAAGCTGAATCATTATTATATATGGAAAGAAGGGAATTTTATGAGAACAGTACTTCTGATCGGCGTTGGCCGCTTCGGACTTCGGATTGCGATGCGCCTTGCCGAGATGAAAGTTGAGGTTATGGCCGTCGATAAAAATGAGGAGCGCGTCAAGGCAGCGGTGCCGTATGTGACGAGCGGCGTCGTCGGAGACAGCACCAGCGAGGAATTCTTAAAAACGATCGGCGTGCGGAACTTCGATGAGTGCGTCGTGGCGATCGGCGACGATGTCCTGGCGTCGATTGAGACGACCTGCCAGCTGAAGGAGCTCGGCGCAAAGCGGGTCATCGCCCGCGCGTCGAAGGACATCCACGAGCGGCTCCTCCTTCGGAACGGAGCGGACGAGATCGTATTTCCGGAGAAGCAGATGGCGAACTGGACGGCGCTCCGCTGCGGGACGGAGAACATCTTCGATTATCTGGAGCTGAATGACGAGTACGCGGTCTTCGATGTGAAGGTCCCGGACGCGTGGTGCGGAAAGTCGATCGGCCAGCTCGATATCCGGCGGCGCTACAGGCTCAACGTTATGGCCGTGAAACGCGGCAGTGATATGGAGATTGCGGTCGGTACGGACTACGTGCTGGAGCCGGGCGAGACGATGCTGGTGCTCGGCAGGCAGGATGATGTGCGGAAGTGCTTCCATTAAAAATAAGAAGCGGCAGGCAGAATGAAAAATTGGCTGTGCCGGAGGCGGGTGACTAGGATCCTGTGTCCGGACATGTGAGGAAAACGGATGAAACGCCCCGGCAGGGCGCTGGCAAGGGAGGTGTGACCTATGTTACTGAATATCATCTTATGCGCGGGCTTCGTGTTTGAGCTCGGCGTCGTATATCTCGGGCTTGGCAGGCTCATGAGACTGATTGACAGCGGCGAGGAGGAGAGCACGCTCGCGGCAAGACGCCGCATGGAGGAGGCGAAGGCCGTGCGGGCTGCCGCGAAGGCTGAGCGGAAGAAGGCAAGACGTGAGCGCTGGGAGAACCTTCTGCGGAGGAGAGAGTCCTGGCGAGGCGGCCTTGCATTTTCCGAGAGGCAGATGCATGACGGGCGGAACGGTCACGTGAACGTCGGGTCGGGAAAGCCGGTTGTCATTAACCTCAGGAAAGGTTACCGCGGATACTGAGATATGGCATGCTCCAGGTGAAAGCCTGCAGTAAGCAGGCAGCGGCCGCTCAGGGTGAGTTTAATCAGCCGGGATCTCATAATGAATAACTGCAGCCGGTTCTCGGATTTCCGGGAGCCGGCTGCTTTGTGTGATCCCGCTGAATCTGCGCAATGGTGCAGGGAATGGATAAAGGGTCTTCTTTGTGATATATTTTGTATATATTCATAAAAATGAGGAGGCGGTTTTATGAAGGGCGAGCATATTCTGGTCTGTCTTTCCTCTTCATTTACGAATCCGCGTGTGATCCGGCTTGCGTCGGATCTCGCGGCCGCGCCGCAGACGGAATTTACGGCGCTCTATGTCGAGGTGCCGGAGCGGAGGCCGATGAAGGATTCGGAGAGTCGGAGGCTCACGGAAAATATGAAGCTTGCCGAGCATCTCGGCGCGCGGACGGAGACGGTGTACGGGAGTGACATTGCCTCACGGATCGCAGAGTACGCGCGGATGAACGCGGTGACGAAGGTCGTCATCGGGCAGAGCGCGCCGTCGGGGCATTTTCATCTGTCGAAGGGACTGCTCTCGGACCGGCTCGTCGCCTATCTGCCGGATATCGACGTCGTCGTGATCCCGGACAAGGGCGCGCGCCCGCTCCGGGAAATGCCTCAGAGCACGGCCAGGAACAGCTGGATCAAGGACTCGCTCCTCGCGCTCGGGATTCTCACGGGCGTGACGCTCTGCGGCATGTGGCTTCAGCAGTTCAATATGCATGAGGCAAATATCATCACGCTCTATATCCTCGCGGTCCTCATCATTTCCGTCGTGACATCCAAATGGATTTACGGCGTGATCGCGTCCGGGGCGAGCGTCATCATATTTAACTACTTCTTCACGGAGCCGATTTTTTCATTTCACGCCTATGATCCGGGCTATATGCTGACGTTTGCGGTCATGTTCGCGGCGGCATTTATTGCGGGCCTGCTCGCGTCGCGCCTCAAGGACCTCGCGGAGCAGTCGGCCAAGCACGCCTACCGCATGAAGATCCTGCTCGAGGCCAACCAGATGCTCCAGCAGGTGCACAATCAGCAGGAGATCATGAAGGAGACGGCCGGGCAGCTGGTCAAGCTGACGGGCCGCGCCGTCATCATCTATCCTGAGACCGATGCGGGCACACCGGGAGAGCCGCAAATGTACTGGCCGACTGACACGCCGCGGCCGGCGGAGCCGGGTGAGGAGGACAAGAAGGCCGCCGCGCTCGCGCGGGAGACGCAGGAGAAGGCCGGTGCGGAGACGGACCGCTACTCCGGCGCGCGCTATCAGTACCTTGCGATCCGCACGCGAAACGGCTTCTACGGGGTCGTCGGCATCGATCTGGGGCACGACGAGGTCAGTTCATTTGCGTACAGCATCTGCCTTGCGATTCTAGGCGAGTGCGCGCTCGCCCTCGAGAATGAAAAGAGCATCCGCGAGAAGGAGGAGTCAGACCTCCTTGTGAAAAATGAGAAGCTCCGCTCGACGCTTCTGCGCAGCATCTCGCACGATCTGCGCACGCCGCTCACGTCCATTTCCGGCAACGCGAGCAATCTCCTGACCAATGAGGCGGAGATGTGCGAGGGCGAGCGGCACCGCGTGTATCTTGACATCTATGACGACTCGATGTGGCTCATCAATATGGTCGAGAACCTGCTCTCGATCACACGGATCGAGGAGGGCCGCCTCAATATAGATATGAAGGCGGAGGTCGTCGAGGACATCGTGCGCGAGGCGGTTCAGCATGTTGACCGCAAGATCAGCGAGCATCATTTAGTGCTTGCGCTCGGCGACGACGTACAGGTCGTGAAGGCCGACTCGCGGCTGATTATGCAGGTGATTATTAATCTCGTGAACAACGCGGTGAAGTACACGCAGAAGGGCTCGCAGATTACGATCAGCTCCGAGGAGACGGGCAGCGGGATGGTCCGCATATCGGTCGCGGACGACGGGCCGGGTATCTCGGACGAGGACAAGAAGCATATTTTTGAAATGTTTTACACGGCGAAGCGGAAGATTGCCGACGACCGGCGGAGCATCGGACTCGGGCTTGCCCTGTGCAAGTCGATTGCCGAGGCGCACGGCGGCACGATCTGTGTAGCGGACAACAACCCCCGCGGGACGGTATTTTCCTTTACGCTTCCGGAAGAGAAGGTAATGCTTGATGTATGAGACAACGATTCTGATCGTGGAAGACGATCCGCCGATCCGGCATCTCATTTCCACGACATTAAGGACACATGGATATAAATTTCTAACGGCGGACAACGGAAATGAAGCACTGATGGAAATTTCGACGCACAATCCGGACATTGTGCTGCTCGACCTCGGGCTCCCGGATATCGACGGGATCGAGGTGATCCGCCGCGTCCGGACCTGGTCAAATCTGCCGATCATTGTGATCAGTGCGCGCTCCGAGGAAAATGACAAGATCGACGCGCTCGACGCGGGTGCTGATGATTACCTGACGAAGCCGTTTTCCGTTGAGGAGCTGCTCGCGAGGATCCGCGTGACGATCAGGCGCCTTGCATTTTTAAGGAATGCGCAGGAGGAGAATGAGTCGGTCTATGTGAACGGGAAGCTCAGCATCGACTATGCTGCGGGAGCGGTGACGGTCGCGGGACAGCCGGTGCATCTGACGCCGAGCGAGTACAAGCTGGCCTGCATCCTTGCGCGCCACACCGGCAAGGTCCTGACGTACCGCATGATCACGAAGGAGGTCTGGGGCAATTCCTGGGAGAACAACATGGCGTCGCTTCGCGTCTACATGGCATCGCTTCGGAAGAAGCTAGAGAAGGCGTCCGGCGGCGATCAGTTCATCAAGACGCATGTCGGCGTCGGCTACCAGATGCTGAAACTGTGAGGCGCATTGGTAAGAATTCGATCGTTCATCAATTATGATAAATTCCGGGCGGCAGATGCTGAAAATGTAAGAGACATGGGGAGACATCTGATCATTCGTCAAATGTGGTGAATTCCGGCTGTCAGGCGGCATCGTATCGCTTGGCGCGATTTGCAGGAGATTTTTCATGAGATCTGGTTATTTGACCTACATACTGATGGCTGTGAATGTCGTCGTCTTTCTGATGGAGACGGCGGCGGGTGGGAGCGAGAAAACATCCGTTGCGAGATGCTTCGGCGCGCTGTACAGCGGCATGCCGGCGCGCGAGAGCTGGCGGTATCTGACAAGCATGTTCGTGCATTTCGGCGGTGTGCACCTCATTTGCAACATCTGGGCGCTGTACTGCCTCGGTCCGGGGATTGAGACGATCTTCGGGGAGAAGGGGTTCCTTCTTATCTATTTTGTGTCGGGACTTGCCGGCGGTCTTCTCACGCAGCTCCTCTGGAAAATGAGAAACCGGCGGGGCATCTCGGCTGGGGCCTCCGGCGCTGTGTTCGGCCTGCTCGGGGCGTATCTTGTCGCCGCGATGTACGGCTTCCTGACGAGGGCGGGACTTCAGAACATCCTGCTTTGCATCGTCATCAATCTCGTGTACGGCTTCCTCAACCGGAGGATCAATATGACGGCGCATGTGGGCGGCTTTATCAGCGGCTTTCTCACTGCGCTCGCGATCGCGCTGCTTGTATAAATTATATATAACTAACCACGATAAACCGTTGACATTTAAGATTAGACACATTAAACTATTAATTGTCAGGTGTGAACGGGCGCCTTCCGGGTGCCAAGGAAATGACATTCTATCAGATGAGCAAGGCCCGTTTTCGGGCAGAAGGGATGGTCAGTTTTGAGAAGACATTTGGAAATTGAGAAAGTTATCGGACGTGAGATCGTAGATTCGAGAGGCAATCCGACCGTTGAGGCGGAGGTTACGCTGAGCGACGGCACGGTCGGCCGCGGAGCGGCTCCGAGCGGTGCGTCGACGGGAGAGTTTGAGGCGATCGAGCTTCGTGACAACGACAAGTCACGGTTTGGCGGCAAGGGCGTCCTGACAGCCGAGAACAATATCAATACAATTATTAATGACGCGGTCCGCGGTCTCGATCCGCAGGATGTGTACGCGGTCGACGCGGCTATGCTGAAGGCTGACGGGACACCGAACAAGTCAAAGCTCGGCGCAAATGCGATCCTCGCCGTTTCGATCGCGAGCGCGAGAGCGGCGGCGGAGTCTCTCGGCATTCCGCTTTATCGCTTCCTTGGCGGTGCAAATGCGAACTGCCTCCCGGTTCCGATGATGAACATTTTAAACGGCGGCGCTCATGCGACGAACTCCGTCGATACACAGGAATTCATGATCATGCCGGTCGGCGCACCGACATTCCGCGAGGCACTCCGCTGGTGTACAGAGGTCTTCCATGCGCTGCAGTCGCTCCTTAAGAGCGAGGGCAACACGACAGCTGTCGGTGATGAGGGCGGCTTTGCGCCGAACCTGAAAAGCGACGAGGACACAATTGAGCACATACTGACAGCGATCCGCAACGCGGGCTATGAGCCGGGCAGAGATTTCGTCCTTGCGATGGATGCGGCTTCCTCAGAGTGGAAAAGTGAGAAGGGCAAGGGCTTCTACCATCAGCCGAAGTCCGGCAGAGACTTTACATCCGAGGAGCTCATCGCTCACTGGAAGTCGCTCATTGAGAAGTACCCGATCTGGTCGATCGAGGACGGTCTCGACGAGGAGGACTGGGAAGGCTGGCAGAAGATGACGAAGGAGCTTGGCGACAAGGTCCAGCTTGTCGGCGACGATCTCTTCGTGACAAATACAGAGCGCCTTGCGAAGGGCATCAGCCTGGGCTGCGCGAACTCGATTCTGATCAAGCTGAATCAGATCGGCTCCGTATCCGAGACGCTCGAGGCGATCAAGATGGCCCACAAGGCGGGCTACACAGCGATCACATCCCATCGATCCGGTGAGACAGAGGACACGACGATCGCAGATCTTGCTGTCGCGCTTAATACGCGTCAGATCAAGACAGGTGCCCCGAGCCGCAGCGAGCGTGTCGCGAAGTACAACCAGCTGCTCCGCATCGAAGAAGAGCTCGGCGACGCAGCCGTCTATCCGGGCAAGAACGCATTCAATCGATAATCAATCTTCCCTCCATATGTATGCAGAATGAACTTACCACTACCCATGCCTTCGGTATGGATAGGGTATCTGTACAGTCGTGACAGTTGCCCTTTTCGGACCACGAGGGCTGTCCGTACCATAAGCGGGCCGGTTCACACGGCCTCTGTCGCGGGTATCAGCCGCTTACTTTGTAAAGATTTCCAAAACGGACGACGCTGATATTCCGGAGGATGGCTTTTACATCCATGCCGGCAAATGCACCCGGAACCGCTTTTCTCAGAATGTTGGCCGCTCCGTTCAGGTCCGCGTTGACACACGTGCCGTCTGCTGTCCGGTACAGGCCGCGCCTGATCCGGCTTCCGGAAAAATGAACGTCCGGCTTGTGGTTCCCGTCAAAGACAGGGACCGGGTCCCGGTCCACAGCGCTGGCCTGGGATGTATAGGACTCTTCCTGTTCGAGGAAGAGAATGCCGGCCCTGGCACACAGATATTTCAAGATACTCATCAGGTTATTGAACGGGATCTGCACGAATGTCTGATTGTTCCTCTTCCCGGTATCGGCCTTCTGCTTCCAGAGCTTTGTGTGCCCGCAGACAAGCGTCCCGATGCCGTTCTGTACGCACCATCCAACGATATCTTTTGCCGTTTTGTGGAAGTAGTCCTCAAGGAAATACTTCCGGCGGCGGGCCAGGGCCGTCATCTGTTTTGCCTGGGGACAGTGGTACTCATCCGGGTCTTTTTCCTTCATCATCACGGACAGGAGACGCGATACCCGCTTGTTGTACCACTGGTTTGCGGCTTTGACAGCCCCGCCTTTGTAAATCCGGCAGGGAATGTCCCTGTCCGTTACGATGGCTGCGAGGTTGTTGACGCCGAAATCAATGGCCGCGTGACAGGTGCC
>Ga0256404_1006758_pt1 | contig 18689 bp, 11 predicted proteins | sample RumenRJG_01DNA_FD_185990 | JGI IMG/M metagenome (GOLD analysis project Ga0256404, IMG submission 185990) | Bovine rumen microbial communities from Lethbridge, Alberta, Canada - RJG_01 | ecosystem: Host-associated > Mammals > Digestive system > Stomach > Rumen | place: Canada: Alberta | collected...
CACCGAATCCCTTCAGGTTCTTTACCGAGAAATGATGCAAGAGTTTCTGGCGTGCCGTTTGCTCTGTGAACACCCAATCGTCGAGTTCAAAGGTGAATATCTTATTCCCGAAAAATTGTTCGAATTCTTTCTTCTTCGTACGGTCGAAAAGAACCTCCTTGGGCTGGAAATTGCCCAACAGTTTTTCCACGTAATCATAGGTGCCCTCACTGGTGAGAAACTCACCCGTAGAGATATCCAAAAAGGCAACTCCACAGGCTCCTTTCCCGAAGTGGACAGCCGCGAGGAAGTTATTCTCCTTGTAATTCAGCACATTATCACCCATGGCCACACCAGGTGTTACGAGCTCTGTGATACCGCGTTTAACCAGTTTCTTAGTCAGTTTAGGGTCTTCCAACTGGTCACAGATAGCCACTCTCCTACCCGCCCGAATCAACTTTGGCAAATAGGTGTCGAGGGCATGATGCGGAAAACCGGCCATTTCGTCACCTTTTCCGCTATTGCCGTTATTTCTTCGCGTCAGCGTAATGCCAAGAATTCGCGAGGCATCCACGGCATCATCGCAATACGTCTCGTAGAAATCACCACAACGAAACAGTAGCAAAGCATCAGGATGCTTTGCTTTCAGGTCGAAAAACTGTTTCATCATCGGGGTAAGTTCCCCGTCTTTTTTTGCCATGAGTTCTAAAAATTATCTTGCAAAGATAAGGTTTTTCATTCACTTTGCCAAATATCAAAAGTTTTTTTATACTTTTGCAACGAACTACATCCAAATTATCTACTCATGAACAAAACACACCTGCTCGCCCTGCTTCTGATGGTTGGAAGCATAACTGCGGAGGCATCTCCGTTTCCCAACAAACTATCCGCAGAAGGTTTACGGGACCTCTGCAATAACCTCAATGATCATTGTCTGCTGATAGACGGTTCTTTATCCGATGCTGAAGCTGCCCAAAATCCTTTTGTTTTCAATACATTTCAAGAGGCCATGCAGCACCTTCAGCCAGGTACTGCCACCAATCGCATGACTGTACTTATTCGTCCTGGTGTCTATTGGATTGACGACCCTGATGATCCGGAAATCCGGAGAGCGAAGAATGGAGACCATGCACCCATTGGTATGCACGTCCGCTGTCCTTGGCTCCATCTGGTAGGACTTGGCGAACAATCGGATGATGTGATTTTGGCCAGTGCGCGTGGTCAGACGCAAGGTGCAGTAGGTAATTTCACTATGTTCTTCTTCCATGGCGATGGTCTTCTTTTGGAGAATCTCACGCTTGGCAACTACTGTAATGTAGACTTGGTATACCGCCTTGATCCCTCAAAAAACCGCCCTCGTCGCATGGAAGCTATCTGCCAGGCTCAGTTGGCTTTTGCCGATGGTGACTATCTCGAAGCCCGCAACTGCCGCTTTATCTCCCGACTGAATACCTGTCCGCTGAACGGCGGCCGACGTACCCTTTTCGATCATTGCTATTTCGAAAGCACCGACGACGCCCTCGAGGGCCGCGCCATTTACCGCCATTGTCGCTTCACGTTTTATAGTAACAAGCCATTCTATGCCACCAGTAGGGCAGGAGCCATTCTTTATGACTGCGACTTCGACTGCCTCTCCAATGACACACAGTATCTCTGCAAACAGGAGAGTCCCGTCATCCTGCTAAATAGCCGCTTTCACACGCCCGCAACCACTACTGTTGGATGGTGCCCCTATATTTCTCCACAACTACGCTGCTATCAATGGAAGATTTCACAGAACGGCAAACCCATACGTCTTTCGTCCGAGAGCCCACAAACAGGTGTTATCCTGGATATTCGGGAATCTCCTGAAACGCAGGATCATCCCATTATACCCGAACTCAAGGACCTCCCAAAATATCTTGATCTCCCCATCGATTCCCTTTTTGCTATTCTCGAAACACTCCCCATCCATCAGGAACTCATAGCCTCGAATAGTAGGGTAGAGGAGGGTGACACCACGACAACCATACTCCGCACTTATGCATTCGGCAACCGCCTGCTCAGTGAAAAGCCTTCTATTTCCTTCATTGGAAATAACCGAAATGACACCACCCGAACCGAAGTTCTTGTTGTTGGCAAAACGAATGGACTGCAAGCTGCTGTTGCTATTGAAAATGCCCCCAAGACCTTGCCGGCGCCAATATTTACCAAGCGGTTAAAAATCAAACGCAAAGAGAACACACTTCGCGCAATCTATCAACTTGATTTAGGTAACAGAGCCGATCAAAGTCTCATCACCTGGTATCGTTGTGATGGCCCAACGGGGGAAGGAGCGATTCCTGTTAGTGTAAGCCGTCTGAATCATCCTGAACAAACTTACAACTTGCAGCCCGCTGATTACGGCCGTTATATCATGACAGAAGTGAAGCCTAAACATCTGCGTTCCTTCGAAGGTGAAGCCCGGAGATTCATTATACACATCAAAGCCCCCAAAACAAGAAAGTCAACTGCTTCCACTGAATCCCAAATCTATGAAACTGATTTCCAGAACTTCCCGACCAACCCACAGCCTCTCATTCGTGATGGTTATTGGACAGTGGACGGTTTCAAACCCCAAGATACTGCAGCTCAAAACTGGCAGCCACGGGCAGACAGTTGGGTCTACGGAGAAGGCATTGATGGCGCTAAAGGCACAGGACTTCTCCAAAAGGAGAAAGGCGCCCGTCTACTTTATACACCCATCTTAGGAGCTAAGGGCAAAGTGCAAGAGACCAGCATCACTCTTACATGTGACCCTTGCAAAACCGCTGCCCAAGGTTTTGCCTCCGCGACCGATCAGTATATGGACATATATATTCATTACGACACTCAAAACCGAACAGGCTTTGGACTTCGCATCATTCGCACCACCAAGCACGCTAATGCTGTTGACATGCAATTGATGAAATTCGAGAAGGGTGGGGGAGAACTGCTTGGAGAACCCGTCTCTACAACTTGTTTCCTCACCAACTGTACCATCCGCCTCTGGAGTGAGAACGGACTATTGAAAGCACATGTCTCCACGACAACTCCGCAACGTGAAAGCAATCTGGCAAAAGAAGTAAATCTGTCAGCTCCTATCCTGCCTGAATTCAATGGCATTGGCATTCAGCACACAGGTTCTGCAGGAGCCAGCGCCACAATGTTTCATCATCTGAAAGTAGAATGGAAATAAAACAAAGAGTGCCGCCCCTTCTATCGGACGGCACTTCTTATTAAATCTTCTTTTTATTACTGTTTATCTGCGACCACCGTTTCTCCAGGAACCACCTGAATTGCTACGGTTCGTATTCGTATTCCGCTGCACATTCGTCTGACGATTCCGGTTCTCATTCGTGTTTCTGTTCACGTTTGAGTTACGGTTATTGTTTATGTTCGAGTTACGGTTTACATTTACATTTGTATTGCGATTAATATTTATATTCTGATTCATATTCGTCGGGCGATTCATAGAATTCCAGGAACGGTCTGAACGCTGACGTGGAACATAGTTTGGAATAGCCTTGCTACGCTCGAACGTGAGTCCCTTATAATAGCTCCGATTTCCATTGTTACGCCAGCTATGGCCGCCATTATAGGTAGCATAGTGACTTGGACGCGCAAAATAGAACAACCTACGGTCAGTATAGTGCGTATAGATGCGGAAGGTGAAACCACTCTGCCAATAGACCGGACGATAGAAGTACTCACGAGCCATATAAGTGTGATACTGATAGGTGGAGAGCACAAAGCTCAGATCCTCATTACGACGCTCCCAGTAGAAGCCAAAGATATCGTCGCTCACAGCTAATGCGGTCAGATAATCAAGGTTGATTTCATAGACAGCCTCATATTGTGAGTAGCTTAAATTCAGTTCATAAGCCATTTTATCTGTCAGGAAAAAAGCTTCCCGACGAGCCTCATTGAACGTCATTGCCTGTGCTGAGATGGTCATTGTGACCATTGCCATCAGCGTAAATAACATCTTCTTCATAGTTGTATCATTTTATAAGTTAAACTTCACTTTTTCTAATTCTTTGATGCAAAGATAAATAAAAAGTTTAAGATTTGGAAATTTGAAATCCCTAAATGTGGGAGGGATTTCCCTATTTTGTGGAAATAAAAAAAAACCATTTTTACGATATTGAAAACAGGCTTTTTATTATTTGAAAAAAATTACCATTTTCATAAATTCTTTGCAAAAAATACATTATCTTTGCAAAGTAATAATTAGGGTTTTTCTCCATGAAAGCAAAATACGTTGATAATGACATTACTTACTATGGCAAGATAACATCTCTCCAAGGTATTAATGATGCAAAAGCACATAACACTCTTGTGCTATTAGGGGTTAGCGGAAAGGCCAATATCTACATTGACCGCCGTAACTATGTCCTCGAACAGGATGACATCCTTATTTGCGCCCCTCATAAGCAAATCAGGGTAGTGGACTATGAGGATGATTTCTGCTGTATCGTCATGACATTCAGCCAAAAGTTTATGCAAGCCCTTCCCATGGGTAACACGGCAATTTGGAATCAGATTCTCTATTGCGAGAAAGTAAGACAATTGAAGGCTTCCGAACGTGACCTTGAAATCTATAAACTTTATTACAGTATCTTAGGCAAAAAACTTAACGGTCTAAAAGAGCCTGTCGATGTGGTTATCTTTAAACTGATGATTAACGTGGCACTCTTGGAGATGGGTCACGAGTTCAGGCATAAGTCAAAAGAAAACGTCCAAACCATCACTTTGGGACAGAAACTGCTTAGAAGATTCATACAACTGATTTCACAAACTGAGGTGAAACGACAGCCCGTTAGCTATTACGCTGCCAAACTGAATGTCACTCCGAAATATCTGACTACCGCCTGCACGCGATTCTCGGATAAGAATGCATCACAATGGATTCACAATGCGGTATTGACTGAGATTCAGGAAATGATGGTCAATCCTGACCTGACGTTTAAAGAGATTTCCAAGAAGTTGGGCTTCCCCAATCTGTCTTCTTTTAGTATTTTTGTCAAACGGAACCTGAATGATTCTCCCACAGCCTTGCGCAAAAAGTATTTAGCAGGAAAATAAAAAAACTGCCGCTCTTCAATGAGTGGCAGTTTTTCATATATGCAGATTCTGTTTTTACCTGATTATCTTCTTTCCATTTTTAACCTGGATTCCTTTGGCGTGTATATTTGCAGGTCGGCCTTGTAAGTCGTACCATTGTTCTTTTACTGTATTCCCTTTGGTTTGAATAGAACTAATTCCCGTCGCATCCGCTTCTTTATAGGTCAATATAATCTTGGCAAAGAGCTGCTTGTTCTTGCCTGCACTATCTTCTTCGCTCGAAACTATATTCGAATTATCAAAAGTCAACACGATATTTTTCGATGCTTCAAAACCCGTGACATTTGCTGAAACAGGAGTCTGTCCTGCCGTTCCACCAGGGAACACCACACTGCTGGCAATTTCGTTAGTCTCTGAACCATCCACATAGACACCCGTCATGGTGATGCTGCGGTCAGCAATCGTCGACTTGTTATTACTATATCCTTCTATATAGATGCCTGTCACTATATAACCTTCGTTTACTGTAATAGTAATGGTGTTACCATTGTTACCTGTACGCATCTTGATATAATCACCTGTCTGACTGGCCGTCAATTCACCATTTTCACCTGCAGTATAGCATGTACCTTTGACGGAAGCCTTGTCTTCAGCTGGTACTTTTACGGTCTCTTCTCCCGTAGTTGCTGGTTCCAAAGGAGTAGCCTCCGGAGCCGTGGAAGTAACAGTTGTCTTATAAGTGCTACGATCTATTTTCAGACTTTCAGCCAAAGAATAACTCAGATGAGGAGGCTGATTATACGATGCATTCTGCCAAGCCACTGCCATACGATACTGATGATCTTCCAACAGACAAGGCACCTTATATTCTGTTTCCTGTGGAGTAGAGAAAATCATCAGCGTACAGGTAGAACTCGACCAATCGCTTTCATACTGCCACATGATCAGTTCCTCACGCCAGTCACCTAAGAAATCAGCCTGCAGGCAAGGTGTTGCCTTTGTGGTGTTGCTCGTCTGCGGTTGTCCGTATTCTGAGAATTCCTGAACGGTGGTAATCTTATTGCCTGACGTATTCCAAGCCCGAATACGCGGATAAGATATACCAGAATCGCTGTTGTAACGACCGTCGAAAGTCTGATCGAAAGGATCACCCGTCCAATAGATACGGAAATTCGTGTCTGGTTTGCTACTGCTTAATACTGTTCCATCTTCACAGGAATAAATATTATTATTCGCACTCGACCAGAATTCTGAACCCTTGTGCGAAGGAATGAAATCACAAGCAAGTCCGCGACCGTTGTCACCACTGCTGGTAGCATAGGCAAGCACTTCGCCTGTCGTGGCATCATGCACATCATATCCAAAGGGGGATTCTTCGTGTGGCATCATTACCTCCAGGCCTGAACGGTCGGGCACCAAATCTCCCAAATGAATGGCATCACCATGCCCATAGCCTGTTGAGCAAAGCAACTGACCGTCGCTACCAATAGTGGCACCACCGATACAGATATCATCTTTACCGTCACCATTTACATCACCAATAGAAATGCCATGAACACCTTGACCATAACTTGACTTACCAGAACCTGAAGCCGTCACAGCACCTGTTCCATCTATCACATCCCATTCGTCTTTGGCGGTTCCACGATGCAGCCAACGGGTGGATAGGGTAGAGCCATTCCAATCTACAGCCCAAATGTAGCATTGCGTGTAATAACCACGCTGTAGGATGGCAGTAGGTTTTTGTCCGTCAAGATAAGCAACAGCAGCATTAAAGCGTTCTGCACGTCCACCATAACTGTCGCCCCACGAACTACTTAGCGAGGCTGCACCCGAATCACCGAATCCACGGTTAGGACGATACCAAATGGTTTGCATTGCAGCACCTGTTTGGCCATTAAAAATAGTAAGAAATTCTTCGCCACCCGTCACATAGCCTTTTGAATTCTGATAGGTCTTCGTATTATCCGTAGCCTTGATATCGGCATCACCAGCCTCACTCACATACTTTCCCGTACCATCGGTGCTTCCTGCTGCTGTACGGCAAATCATTTCAGCTTTGCCATCGCCGTCAAAGTCATACACCAAGAACGTCATCGTGTGGTTTCCGCTTCGGATATTATGTCCCAGATTGACGCGCCACAATTGGGTCCCGTCCATTTTGTTGCAGGTCAAATAGGTTGGAGAAGCCTTGCCGTCTTTACCGGAGTCGCGTTGATTATCAGGAAACCATTTAATGAAAAGCTCGAATTCTCCGTCACCATCTACATCACCAATGGAGATTTCATCAGGACGATAGCGGCCGGTCAACGCCCCTGAAGCGTCTTTTGTTGCAGGCGGACGGTTTACTTTCAATGTAGTATACATATTATCCCACGCTTTCGTTTCGGCTGTCTCACCCGTTGTTGATTCTATCCGATAAACGGCACCGCCTTCACCATCAGGATCCAAGAAGTTTGTCTTGGTCGTAATAGGCGAACTATTCAGTTTTGTGCCGTTACGATAAACATTAAACCCTAAGCCCTCAGCATCATTCTTTAGCGAGCGCCATGATACCAAGTAGCCTTTTGAAGTCTTTACTGCCACAGGAGCACGGTTCAGGCGTTCAGCTGCTTGCTGGGCCTTTCCTACAAGACAAAAAGCAGCCAGAGCCGCCATCATGAATATTTTTCTCATGTTATTCTTTTATAGTTTGTAAGTAGTTATTCTAATAGATAGCTAAAACAAAGACGAAAATCACCCTCATTTGTACCCATTTCTCATTTTGAAGTGGAAGCATTGTAAGAATGGCCTGGAAGCAACGTAAGAATGGCCTGGAAGCAACGTAAGAATGGCCTGGAAGCAACGTAAGAATGCCATTGAAACAATGCTTCCACTTAGTAGAAGCAAATTGGTTACTAAGTGGAAACACAAAGTCTTGATTATTAACGGTTTACGCTATTTGCGCTGAACGCGGATACGGGCATCGACGGCGATAACGTTCTTTTCATCAGCCAACAATGGATTGATATCCATTTCCTTAATCTCCGTGGCGAAACGCAGAAGAGTTGAGAGACGAACAATAATTTCAGCATAGCGCTGCTGATTGATACCAACCTGACCACGTGTGCCTTGCAGAATCTTATAGGCCCGCAAAGAGTGAATCATGCTGTATGCCTCGGGGTAGGAGAGGGGAGCCAGACCGCTGCTCACATCGCGGAGAACTTCCACAAAGATACCTCCTAAGCCACAGAGCACCACATGTCCAAAACGCTCTTCGTATTTGGCACCGATAAAGAGTTCCGTACCCTTGATCATCTTCTGTACCATCACCCCGACAGCTCCCTCGATCTTCATCATACGGTCGAATTCAAGGGCCAGATGTTCGGGTGTCCGGATATTCAGCGTCACACCTCCCACATCACTTTTATGGATAGGTCCTACGACTTTAGCCACCACAGGATATCCTACCTTCTGGGCAAAGACTGTCAATTTCTCCTTATCGTTACTAACCATTTCAGGAACCATCGGAATACCGGCACTCTCCAAAAGCTGATGCACAATATCGGGTGATACATAACCATCTTCTTCAATACCACCGATAATATTCCGGATGCGGGGAACATCCACGCCAAAGAGCTCTATTTCAGGAGCGGCAGGCGGTGGTGTACTGATTACACGGGTGAGTGTGGTAGCCAGTGTTACCTCATCGCTGAAGTTCACATGCCCTTTCTTCAAGAACTCAGCCACCTCAGGACCTGCCGTGTGCACACTGGGCAGAATGGGGAAAATTGGCTTCTGACATTCAAGAATCTTCTGATGCAGCACATCATAGGCCGTATAAAGCTGTACCAGGCCCGGAGTTCCGAAGATCACAAAGATAGCATCAATTTCCGGGAACTTCTGGTCACAATAATCAATGGCAACACCTAATTGTTCAGGCGTGCCCGTAGCAAGAATATCAATCGGGTTACTTACCGAAGCACCCGCGAATAGTTGCGATTTAAGTTCTTCTGTCACAGGTCCTTCCAGTTTGGGCACTTTCAGTCCGCCTTTCGAAAGTGCATCCGTAAGCATCACACCAGGACCACCCGCATGCGTGACGATGGCGAGTTTTGAGATGGACGATGGCTGCTGAGCATTTAATAAAACGCTGAAAATACAGCCTGCCGTGGTTAGTTCCTCACGGGAGAAACAACGCACGATACCTGCCTTTCGGAACAAAGCCTCAACAGCGGAGTCACTACTGGCAATAGCACCTGTGTGACTGCTGGCCGCTCTGCTTCCGCTCTCACTGCTTCCTGCCTTGATGGCGGCTATGCGACAGCCTTTCCGAATAAGACTGCTGGCATGGAAAAGCAGTTTATCAGGATTGGCAATATTCTCGATGTAAAGCAATTTGATATGAGAATCCCGTTCGGCATCGAATTGCTCATCCATATATTGCAACACATCTTCAATACCTATCTGCTTACCGTTACCGATACTCCAGACAGAGTTGAAAGCCAGACCTTTGGTTACTGCTGATTCCAAAATAAAGACAGCTGTTGCACCAGAACCGCTGACAAAATCAGCTCCTTTTGGATTAAGTGCAGGAATGGGTTTGGTGAAAACGCTATGATGATGACTGTTGAGCAAACCGATACAGTTCGGACCTATCAACGCACATTGATACTGTTCACAGATATCAAGTATTTTCTGTTCCATCTTTGCTCCTGCCTTGGTCTCTTCTCCGAAACCGGCAGAAATGATAATGAAGGCACGTACTTCTTTTTCCTTCGCCAGATATTCCACATAGTCCACACAGAAACGGGCGGCCACAACGAGAACGGCCAAGTCTGTAGGTGGCAGTTCCTTCACGTCGTGGAAGGCCTTCACGCCTTGTACTTCGTCTTCCTTAGGATTGACAATGCGGAGGGTACCATTGAAACCGCCTTGAATAATATTGCGCACAAGAGCGCCACCTGGTTTATGAACATTGTTTGAGCCGCCAATGACGACGATGCTTTTCGGGTGTAGTAGTTGTTCGTTAATCATAAATAAATAGCGTATATTTTGGGTACAAATATACAAAAAGTTTTCAACAGAAGTACAGGTGGGGCTGGTGTTTTCATCAAATAATTATATTTTCTCTTCGCTAAATCGATTTTTTGCATTAATTTTGCAGCCAAAATTAAATAAGTACACGAGAAAAGTGCCATGGGCACGTTCCTCATTTCAAGTTTCAAGATACAAATTATAAACAACAATATGGAATACAATTTCAGAGAAATCGAGAAGAAATGGCAAGAGCGCTGGGTGAAAAACCAGACCTATCAAGTTGCCGAAGATCCAAACAAGAAAAAATTCTATGTGCTCAACATGTTCCCCTATCCATCTGGTGCGGGTTTGCATGTGGGCCATCCACTTGGCTATATCGCCAGTGATATATATGCACGTTTCAAGCGTCAGCAGGGCTTCAATGTACTGAATCCCATGGGTTATGATGCTTATGGTTTGCCTGCTGAACAGTATGCCATCCAGACAGGACAGCATCCTGCCATCACTACTGAGGCCAATATCAACCGCTATCGTGAACAATTGGATAAGATTGGGTTCTGTTTCGATTGGGATCGTGAGGTACGCACTTGTGAGCCTATCTACTATAAGTGGACACAATGGGCATTCCAGAAGATGTTCAACTCATTCTATTGCAACAAATGCCGTAGTGCACAGCCCATCGAAACGCTGATTCAGCACTTTGAACAAAAAGGTACGGAAGGCCTGGATGTTGCCCAGAGTGAAGAACTCAAGTTTTCTGCTCAGGAGTGGAACAACTGGGATGAAAAGCGCCAGCAGGAAGTACTGATGAACTACCGCATCGCCTATCTGGGTGAGACGATGGTAAACTGGTGTGCTGGATTGGGCACCGTTTTGGCAAACGACGAAGTGGTTGACGGTGTGAGCGTGCGTGGTGGTTTCCCCGTTGTACAGAAGAAGATGCGCCAGTGGTGTCTGCGTGTTTCGGCTTATGCCCAGCGTCTGCTCGATGGACTGGACACTATCGAATGGACAGATTCCCTGAAAGAGACACAACGTAACTGGATTGGCCGTTCTGAAGGAGCCGAAATAGAATTCCAAGTAGCCGACAGCGATTTGCATTTTACCATCTTCACCACCCGTGCCGATACGATGTTTGGCGTAACCTTCATGGTGCTGGCTCCCGAGAGTGAATTGGTAGCACAGCTGACCACACCCGAACAGAAGGCTGCTGTGGATGAATATCTCAACTATGTGAAAAAGCGTACGGAGCGTGAGCGTCAGATGGACCATAAAGTGACAGGTGTCTTCTCAGGCTCTTATGCCATCAACCCCTTCACTGATGAAAAGATTCCTATCTGGATTGCCGAATATGTATTGGCAGGTTATGGAACGGGTGCCATTATGGCGGTGCCTGCCCACGATAGCCGCGACTATGTTTTCGCCAAGCATTTCAACCTTCCGATTATCCCATTGATTGAAGGGGCTGACGTGAGTGAAGAAAGCTATGATGCTAAAGAGGGTATTGTTTGCAATTCTGCTTCTCAGAAATTCTCGCTCAACGGTCTCACCATCAAGGAAGCCATTGAGGCTACAAAGAAATATGTATCAGAGCAGCATCTGGGTCGCGTTAAGGTGAACTATCGTCTTCGCGATGCTATTTTCTCACGCCAGCGTTATTGGGGTGAACCGTTCCCTGTTTATTACAAGGATGATATGCCTTACATGATTCCCGAGGAATGCCTGCCTCTCGAACTGCCGGAAGTTGATCAGTATAAACCCACCGAGGACGGACAGCCTCCATTGGGACATGCCAAGAAATGGGCTTGGGATACTAAGAGCAATCAAGTGGTCGATTGTTCAGCTATCGACCACAAGACCGTCTTCCCGTTGGAACTCTTCACCATGCCTGGTTTTGCAGGTTCCAGCGCTTACTATCTGCGATATATGGATCCAAAGAACGAACAGGCATTGGTTTCCAAGGAAGCTGATGAATACTGGCAGAATGTGGACCTCTATGTCGGCGGTACCGAACATGCTACCGGTCACCTCATCTATAGCCGTTTCTGGAATAAGTTCCTCTTCGATCTTGGTGTAAGCTGTAAGGAAGAGCCGTTCCAGAAGCTGGTAAATCAGGGAATGATCCAAGGCCGTTCCAATTTTGTGTATCGTGACAATATCGCTTCTAAGGAAAAGGGCCATCCTGTGTTCGTCAGTTACGGTTTAAGTAAAAATTATGAAGACGTAACGCCTATCCATGTTGACGTGAATATCGTGAGCAACGATATCCTTGACATTGAGGCTTTCAAGCAGTGGCGTCCTGAATACAACGATGCAGAATTCATCTTTGAAGACGGAAAATATATCTGCGGCTGGGCTATCGAAAAGATGTCGAAGTCGATGTTCAACGTGGTGAATCCCGATATGATTGTGGAGCGCTACGGTGCCGATACCCTCCGTCTCTATGAGATGTTCCTCGGTCCCGTGGAACAGTCGAAGCCTTGGGACACGAATGGTATTGACGGTTGTCACCGCTTCCTCAAGAAATTCTGGAACCTGTTTGATGGAGTAAGTTGCAACAGTGTCACAACAAACGGAACCGCAAGTCCTGAAGAACTTAAGAGTCTTCATAAGCTGATTAAGAAGGTTTCACAGGATATTCCGCAATTCTCTTACAACACGAGCATCTCTGCATTCATGATTTGTGTGAACGAACTGTCACAGTTGAAATGCACGAATCCTGAGATTCTGAAACAGCTCGTGATTCTGATTGCTCCGTTTGCTCCACATATCGCTGAAGAACTTTGGGAAATGTTAGGTCAGCAAGGTTCTGTCTGCGATGCCCAGTGGCCTGCATGGAATGAGGAGTATCTCGTGGAGAGCAGTGTCACCATGGGTGTGGCTTTCAACGGTAAGCGCCGCTTCGAAATGCAGTTCCCGGCAGATGCCGATAACAAGAGTGTCGAGGAAGCAGTTTTGAAGAGTGAGCAAGCCCAAAAATATATCGACGGAAAGCAAATCGTAAAGGTTATCATCGTCCCTAAGCGTATGGTGAACATCGTGGTAAAGGGATGAATAAAAACATGATAAAATCCGAAGTGAAAGATTATCTGGGCATTACGCTTGCCCTGATACTCTATTCCTTCGGGTTTACTTTCTTTCTGATGCCCTATGAAATCGTAACGGGCGGTGTTGCGGGTATCGCCGCCATCGTCTATTACGCCACAGGGTTTCCTAACTCCTATACTTACTTCCTCATTAACGCTGCCTTATTGGGCATGGCCCTGAAGATTCTGGGTGTCAAGTTTCTGATGAAGACCATCTTTGCCACACTCATGCTTTCTTTCCTACTTTGGTTTATGAAGGATATAGCACCTGTGGATGAAAACGGGCAGATGATTAAGATCTTAGGAGAAGGACAAGACTTTATGTCGTTGATGATTGGCTGTCTGATGACGGGTTCGGCCTTAGGTCTCACCTTCCTTTTTAATGGAAGTACGGGTGGCACAGACATCATTGCTGCTTCCATCAACAAGTACCGTGACATTTCCTTAGGTACCATCCTCATCTTCGTAGATTTCCTTATCATTGGCAGCTGTCTCTTCGTCCCGCAATTCGGAACCTTCCTGCAGCGCATGACCATGGTGACCTTCGGCTTCTGTACGATGATCATTGAGAATTTCATGCTCGACTACATTATGAATCGTCAGCGTCAGTCGGTACAGTTCATGATTTTCTCTAAACACCACGAAGATATTGCCCGCGCCATCAGCGAACAGACTGATCATACGATGACCATTCTGGATGGAAGTGGATGGTATTCAGGTAAAGAGATGAAGGTTATCGTCCTTCTGGCTAAGAAAAGTGAGAGTGTCATGATTTTCCGCATCATCAAGATGATTGATCCTAAAGCGTTTGTTTCGCAGAGCGCCGTCATCGGTGTATATGGTGAGGGATTCGACAAGATAAAAATAAAAGTAAATGGGTAAAACGTTGTACTTATGAATAAAATAGTATTTGCAACGAATAACAAACATAAATTAGAGGAGATTCGGAGTATTCTCGGTGAGGATTTCGAGGTACTTTCACTAAATGATATTGGCTGTCATGAAGATATTCCTGAAACAGCCGATACACTGGAAGGAAATGCCCTGCAGAAAGCTCAGTATATCTTCGAAAAATACGGTTATGATTGCTTTGCCGATGATACTGGCCTTGAGGTGCAAGCGCTCGGAGGAGAGCCTGGCATCTACAGTGCCCGTTATGCGGCTCTCGATGGAGACGGTTCCATCAGTCACGATTCGGAAGCCAATATGACCAAGCTTTTGCATAAACTGGAGGGTGTGGAAAACCGTCAGGCACGTTTTCGCACGGTGATAGCACTAATCACCCACCCTCAATCCCTCCCAAAGGGAGGGAAGTCTGATATGATTTCTGTTAATAAAGGTAATCAAACCTCCCTCCCTTCGGGAGGGATTGAGGGTGGGTATAATCCCTCCCCTCGGGAGGGAAATAGGGTGGGTTTTGAAGGCATCGTCAACGGCTCCATCATCCGTGAACGTAGGGGAGGGGAGGGCTTCGGCTACGATCCCATTTTCCAACCCGAAGGTTACGACAAGACCTTTGCGGAATTAGGCAGCGAAATAAAGAACCATATTTCCCACCGGGCAAGAGCCGTTCAGAAACTCGCGGATTATCTCAAGTCTCTATAAGCCCTATTAATCCCATAAGCCCTATAAAATCATGAAAAAAGAACTATCCGTACTCATACCCACTTACAACTGCTTCTGTGGTGACCTCGTTCATTCTCTTCATCATATTCTGGAAATGGAAGTGAAAAAGGGGAATGGTTTCCGTTATGAAATCATCGTTGCCGACGATGGTTCCACCGATAAGTCAATGATAGAGCAAAACCTCGATATCAAGAATCTTTCCAATGTCAATTATATCATCCGGGAGGAGAATGTGGGACGTGCCTGTATCCGTAATTTCCTGGCACAACAGGCGCAGTATCAATGGCTGCTGTTCCTCGATGGAGATATTATGGTGGAAAGAACCCGTTTCATTGAAAAATATCTGGATACTGACTTCCATGTCATTGTAGGTGGTCTGCAGGTCCATGACCGTAATCGCTCATTAGGTAATAATCTTCGTTTCCTTTATGAAAAGCGCTATCTGTATAAGCACGGAATTTCTTATCGTCAACAGAATCCCTATAAGGAATTCCACACTGTAAACTTCCTGGTTGAACGGGATATCATGTTGCGTATTCCTTTCGATGAGGAATTCAAGGACTATGGCTATGAAGATGTTTTGTTTGGTAAACAATTAAAGGAAGCAGGAATCACTATTCATCATATGGCTAATCCTGTGATGATGATTCATTTTGATGAAAATCCTGTGACTGTTGACAAAGTAGAAGAATCAATCCGTACACTCCATAAATTCAAGGATGAACTGAGCGGTTATTCCACGCTGTTGCGCTATGCATGGCTGAAACCACTCTTGAAACCACTCTATTATATCATCGGAAAACCTATTCAATGGAACCTCAAAGGCAATAATCCGAAACTTTCCTTGTTAAATATATATAAGTTACTGTATTATAGTAGCTTATAAGAAGACCCACCCCAGCCCTCCCTTAGGAGGGAGGGAGTTATTATAAATAGTGAGATTATGAAAAGATTCTTTGGATTTTTAGCAGCCATCATAGGCATAACAGCAGCACAGGCAGCCAATATCGGACAGTGGAATGCCTATCTGGCCTATCATGACATCACCGACATTGAACCTGCCGGACAACTCATCTATGTGCTTAGTTCAAATGATCTGTTCTCTTATAATGTAAACGATAAGAGTGTTTACGCCTATAACAAGACCAATTCCATTTCTGATACTGAAATTAACTATATCGCATGGAATCCGTCAGCTAAAAAACTGATTATCATTTACTCCAATTATAACATCGACCTGCTGGATAATAATTTCAATGTGGAAAACATTTCCGATTATTATTCCAAGGCCATGACAGATGATAAAACTGTCAACAACGTCACCATCAACGGTAACAATGCTTTTATTTCCACGGGTTTTGGCATCATCAAACTCAATATGCGCGATGCAGAAATCTCGGAAACCTATAATCTAGGCAAAAATGTCACCGATTGTTCAGTTAGCGGAGATATTATCTTCGCCAAAACATCTGATGGAATCTATCAGGGAAACACTATTCATAATCTCGTGGATCCCAACAACTGGACGCTGACTACCCAAAGTGTCTCTTTCTCTGATGCCAACGACATTACCGTCAGCACCGCAAACGGCTATACCGAATATATTGCCTACGATGCCACCAACAAATGTTACTGGAGTAATCAGCAGAATGGCTGTCTGCAGGGATGGACACAGGGCGACAGTGGCGAACGCACCATCATTGTCAGCGAAATAAATGCCGACGGACCAAAATACAACTATTTCGGATTCATGAAGTTTACGCAAGGCAGGTTGTATAGTTGCGGATCATATGTTTGGGACAGTGGAAGAGAACCATGTATTCAGGTTTTTAATGACAACCAGTGGGACATTTATCAAGACACAGGTATCAGTGAACAGACAGGAGTTAACTATAATGAGATACTTTGTTTGGATATAGACCATAATAATCCTGACCATATTTTTGCAGGAGGAAAAAACGGATTGTATGAATTTAAAAACAGTAAATTCATACAGTTATTCAATTCCAGTAACAGCCCCATCGAACCTTATAATGGCACGTCTAAGAATTACCAGCTTACCACAGGAATAACATTTGACAGTAACGGCAATCTGTGGTGTCTGAATTCCCAGGCTCCAAACCGTTCTTTATTATGCTATGACGGCACCAAATGGGATACTTTTGATCAGCCCAATCTTATGAAACTCTCCATGCAGAACGAAATGCATAGTTTAGGACAGTTGAAAAATATAAATGTTGACAACAATGGTTATCTATGGTTCTGCAATAACCATTGGGAAATACCTTCGTTCTATTGTTATGATCCGCAGACAGATAAGCTTACCTGCTATACAAACTTTGAAAATCAGAACGGTACCGTACTCAATTTGACCCGAGTAAGATGTCTGGCACCTGATAAAGAAGGTAATATGTGGATTGGTACTGATGTTGGTCTGGTATATCTACCCTCATCCAGTATAAAGAATGGAGAAACCACTATTCAGCAGTATATTGTCAGCCGTAACGACGGCAGTAATCTCGGTGACTATCTGTTGGGAGGTATTGACATCACTTGTATGGCCATAGATGCTGCCAACCGTAAATGGTATGGCACGAATGGTAACGGTGTTTATCTCATCTCTGCAGACAACAACACACAGGAACAGCATTTCCTGAGTAACAATAGTAATCTGTTGTCAGACTATATTGAATCTATTGCCATCAACGAACAAACGGGTGAGGTTTTCTTTGGTACCGATAAGGGACTCTGTTCTTATATGAGCGATGCTACGGTTACCAATGATGAGATGACCAAAGACAATGTTTGGGCTTATCCTAATCCTGTGAAACCTGAATATACTGGTCTTATCACCATCACGGGTCTAACCTATAACGCCGACGTGAAAATCTGCACTTCAAATGGGATCATTGTCAATGAGGGACGTTCCTCTGGCGGTTCTTACACTTGGGATGGTCGTGACAAAAACGGCGACCGTGTAGCCAGTGGCATCTATATGGTACAGACAGCCACCAGTGACGGCAGCAAAGGAACGGTATGCAAGATCGCTATTGTGAGATAATCTATGGGCATACGACTGCAATGGATAGATACACTAAAAGGTTTCTGTATGTTGGCCATCCTGCTCTTTCATACAGAAATCTATTTTACAGGAACTCCTGTCATACCCTATAGCCTTTACGTAGTCAATGCCCTGACCACATTCTTTTGTATCAGCGGTTATCTGATGTACCGTCCTGAAGGAATAGACATCTCCCATAAAATTAAATCCATCGTTTATTCCCTGCTTATCCCTTATTTCATTTTTACAACGCTGATAGCCATTCCCAAAACGATAGCACATCATCAGGAAATAGACTTTTTACAGATAGGATGGACTATCTTAAGTGGAAATGCATCTTGGTTTATTGCCACATTAATCACGGCAGAACTGCTGTTTCTATGGATTATTCATATTGCAAAGTCAAGAGTATGGATTATATTCGCCGTGAATCTACTTTTTTTTCTCCTATCCATATATTTATCAAACGTTGATGTTTATAACTTCTGGCATTTTAAAAACGCGTTCATGGCTGTTTTTTTCCTGTGTTTAGGTTATCTCTATCATCGCTATGAAGATTATTTTCAACTTTTAAACAAGTATATATTCATTATCTTTATTTTATTGATCGTAATAAAGATATATGTATTTAAAGAGAACATAACTTTAGGATTAGACACTTTCCAAATCAGTTCCTATCCTGTCTTTTTATTGGATACTATCAGTTGCATCTGGCTGCTTTTCTATATTTTCGGCCCAAGGGGGATTGTCCGTGGCAGGCGGATGCCGCTGCCTAACCAAAGAACTTGATATGATAGCGTGCTAAAACTATTTTTTTTGCTTACCTTTGCGGTCATGGAACAAGAAAAGATAGA
>Ga0256404_1006759_pt1 | contig 18685 bp, 14 predicted proteins | sample RumenRJG_01DNA_FD_185990 | JGI IMG/M metagenome (GOLD analysis project Ga0256404, IMG submission 185990) | Bovine rumen microbial communities from Lethbridge, Alberta, Canada - RJG_01 | ecosystem: Host-associated > Mammals > Digestive system > Stomach > Rumen | place: Canada: Alberta | collected...
CGCCTTTCTGCCGACCGCGGGCTCCGAGAGGTTTACGTCTTTGCAGAGCCGCCTCAGGTTCTCCTTCGCCGTGTCGTTTCCCGCGATGACCGCGTTGTCCCACCATCGGCAGCCCAGCCGCCTGTTCACCGCTGTCCCCACGCCGTTCCAGTACATCCAGCCGAGGTTCGCCGCGGCCTCAGGATGGTTCTGCTTCGCCGCCTCGCTCATGAGCACAAAGGCCTGATCCTCGTCGCGGTCAAGGTACTGCCCGCGGATGCGCATAATCGCGAGGTTGTACTGCGCCTGGGCGTTCCCCTGCCTCGCGGCCCTCTCGAGGAGCCTTGCCGTCATCGGATAGCTTTTCCGGACGCCGAAGCCGTACTGGTAGAGCATGGCGAGGTTGTTCATCGCGTCGGAGCTCCCGAGCCCTACCGCTTTCTCGTAGAGCTCGCGCGCCTTCGAGTAGCTCTGCTCGACGCCGAGCCCATAGGTGTAGAGGACAGCAAGATCGTTCATCGCCTCCTCGCTGCCCTGGAGAGCCGCCTTTCTGAACTCGTCAGCGGCCAGCTGGTAGTTCTGCGGCACGGTGAGGCCGTCGCGGTAAATCTCCCCGAGCCGGAGGCTGGCCTCGGCAATGCCCCTCTGCTCCGCCGCGAGGAAGAGCTCCTCAGCGGTCCTCTTCCCGTCCTTCACGAGCCCCAGGAGCGTCATCCTCCCGAGATGGAGGAACGCCTCCCCGGAGCCCCTCGACGCTGCTGCGTCGTAGGCCTTCGCGGCCTCCGCAGCGTTGTCCTCCGGCGCCGCGGCCATCAGCATGACGCCGTAAAGAGTGCAGCCGTCAGGGCTCTTCTGCCCGCAGGAGCGCTCCGCGTAGTCAAGGGCAAGGCCGGCGGCGCCGTCCTCGTTTCTCCGGGAACCCTGGTAGATTCTGGCGAGCTCCAGGGAGGCTGCCGCGCTTCCCTTCTTCGAGGCCCTTCTGAGGAGCTTCAGCGCCTGATCCTGATCTGCCTTTACCCCGGAGCCTGTGCGGTAGGCCATGCCGAGGTGGTACAGCGATTCGCTGTCCCGCCCCTTCCTGAGGCACTGCACCCTCTTTGCGTCATCTGTCTCCGCGGCGCAGGGCTCCTCCTGCACTCCCTCCGCAAGCGCTCCGGAGGTCTCAGCTGACGCCGCGGCAGGGAGGGAGATGAGCGCGGCCAGGAGCAGGGCGGGAAGACCTTTGTGATGTCTCATCTGCCCGCCTTCGCTGTGCCGGCGTTCTGTCCGGCCTGGGGCGCACCGGCGCAGTATTGAGTTATGGCAGCCTCTGCATCCGCGCTGCCGTGCTCCAGGGCATCCTCAAGGTGGCCGCAGCCTGTGTCTGTATCCTTTTTCGTGCCGGTTCCGGTTATATAGAGGAGCCCCAGATGGTATGCCGCGCCGCTGCTGCCGCCGTAGGAGGCGGCGAGATAGTACCCGAAGGCCTTCTCTGGATCCTTTTTCACAGCGGTGCCTTCCTCGTAAAGCCGGCCGAGCGCGAGGAGCGCATCCTCTGAGCCCAGTTTCCCGGCCCGCTCAAGCTTCCTGATGCCGCTCTCCGGATCCTTCGGGAGGACCGTTCCCTCAATCCTCATCATCCCGATGGTATAGAGGGCCTCAGGATCGTTCTTCGCAGCGGCGCTCTCGAGGAGGCTCACGGCCTTTCCTTCATCCTTCGCTACGCCGCGCCCCTCAAGGTACATCAGAGCGAGCCCGGTCTCCGCGGCGCCCTTCCCCTGCGCCGCCGCGGCCTCGAGGAGATCCTTCGCGCGCCTGTGCTCACCGTCTGTCCTCGCGGTGTCAGCGAGGTACCTGCCGAGCGTGAGCTGCGCTCCGCTGTCCCCGTCCTTCGCGAGGGACTCCAGGAGCTCAAGCGAGCTCCCGAGCTGCGCGTTGCCTCCTGACGGTTCCCCTCCGGCGGTGCCGGCAGGCATCGGCCCTGCGGCAGCCGCGGCACAGAGCGCGGCCGACATCAGGAATGCGGTAAGACGGATCATTTCAGAGCTCCCTCCCTGAGGTACCAGATGAGCCCGGCAAGGCTCGCAGCCTTCTCCGTCCCCGGCACTGTGTCGCCGGTGAACGCGGATTCATCTCCCTCAAGGTGATAGGTATAGATATTTTTCCCTGACTCTATCATAACCTCATCCGCGGGTTCCATCTTCTGATAGATGATGTCCTCGGACTTTTCCGTGTCGGTGAAGGGATTGATCTGGAAGGAGTACCTGGGGTACTTACTGAGCTCAAGGTACCCGAGGATTGCCCTGAGGGAGTCATGCGAGGTTGCGCGGTCAATCACGCCCTGCTCAATGCCTGCCCCCTTTATGATGAGCGGAACCCTCGTGACCGCGTCCTCGCCGTACTTCTCGAGCTCCTCATGCTCGATGGGGAGCATGATCCGGTGGTCGCCCGTGATGACGGCGATGCCGTTTTTGAAGAATCCGGCCTTTTCAAGCTCCTCTATGAAGTCCGCGATCTCGTCGTCAGTGTAGGCGAGGGTCTTCTCCGACGAATACTCGTCAGCGTCGGGCACCAGGAAGGGCGGATGGTTGGTCGCGGTCATGATGAGGGTGAAGAAGGGCTTCCCGCTCTTCATGTGCTTCCTGACCCGCGCGAGGGCGTTCTCAAAGAGATCGTGATCGGGCACGCTGTCGAATGTCAGGCGGCGGCTGTTGCGGTAGACAGGATCCGCTCCGCTGCTGATTTCATTGAAGCCCGCATTGGCGTAGAGCGTGTCGATGCCGGCGATGCTCTTCGATGAGTACATCATCGTGGTGTAGTAGCCCTCGCCACGGAAGTCCCTGATGACCGTGCTCCTGAGATAGTCCTTGTCGGTGTAGCCGCGTGCGGAGTTGATGTAGGGGAGGCCGGTGAGGACCGTGAAGGTCGCGACCGCAGTGTTGTAGCCGTTCGAGTGGTGGTTCGTGAATGCGAGAGACTCCGAGGCAATTTTATCGAGGCGCGGAGTGCCGTCAGAGAGCCCGCCGAAGAGCCTGCTCTGGTATGAGGAGAGTGACTCGGTGAGGATGAATACCACATTATAGTGTGCGCCGAGTCCCTTCTCCACGGTGAGCTCTGGCACCGGCCCCGGGGCTTTGGTGAAGGGCTCCAGGTAGTTGCGCTTCGCCCCGGCTCCCGAGACCTCGAGGATGCTCTTGAACTTTGCGTCGAAGATCGAGGAATTGCCGCTGTCGAGGAGCCAGAGGAGCGGCATGGCCGCGATGAGGGCGGAGCCGGTGAGGAGCACGGCGTAGCGGAACCTCCGGTAGTTTGTCTTTCCGGCTGCGTTCCCGCGCCTTACTGCGGTGATGACGGCAAGGGTGGTTATGACGGCGAAGAGCAGCGTCAGTATGCCGAACTCCCTGCGGAAGAAGTGGATGACGATGTCAGAGGAGTCGGCGAGGCCGTCAGTGAAATTGAAAATTTCGGAGATGATGACGCGCGCGTTGAGCTCGCGCATCACCACGAAGTCCGAGATGACGAGCCCGGAGAAAACGGCGAGGACGAGGATCAGGAGGAGCCGCAGGACCTTCTGCCGGAGGAGGTACACGCCGAGGAGGAGAAGCATCACGATGAGGTACACCGGATACTGGTGCACCGACATATGAAAGAAGCCGCCGGGCTGGTCCGCGATTCTCTGGTATGTCGTGGTGACGCGGAAGGCGAAGACCGCCTCGACAGCGAGCCAGAAGGAGATGGTGACGAGGGCGGAGTCAAGAATGAAGTCCCTCATCAGGCGCTTGTCAGGGGCGGTGCCGTCGGTGCCCCTCCTGCAGGCGAGGTACGCGAGGAAGCCGGCTGTAAGCAGTACGAAGGCTCCGTAGAGGAAGAGCTTGAGTCCGTAAAGATGGCCGGAAAGCCCCTTCACGCCCTCGATAGTCGCCCGGCCGTGGCGGGCGGCGGTGTAAGTCTGAAGCTCCGTCTCCGTGCAGGTGTGTCTGTCCATGTCGGTCCAGACCATGTCGTCGCATAATGTGAGGAGCGGGACTCCGTCAAGCTTCAGATCGGTCATCGAGAGGCGTGCGGTCGAGCCCGGCTCGAAGCGGAAGCGGCTGATGTACGGTGCGTCAAGCGTCAGGCTGACATGAACAGGGTCATTGCCGACGTCATAGCGGCCCTTTGCAGATTTTGATTCTGAGAACGCGTCGTTGTCGTGGAGCGTGAACCATGCCGTGAAGTTGGCGGTGGTTTCGCGGTCGGCTGTCACGTCGAAAGATAACGTATATGACGAGGCGAGGATGCGCGGGGCGAGCGCAGCGGCCGGGATGAGGACCAGCGCGTAGATCTTGAGGGAGCGAAGCGAGAAGGCGAGGAGCACATAGCGGCGGAGTTTGAAGAATAGCTGGCGCCTCGCGATGGCTTTGCAGGCGACGAAAAGAAGCTGCGGGGTGATGACGGTGATGACAAAGAGAAGGAAGAGAACCGCCTTGGTTTGCTCGGTGAAGCGGCCCTTGTCGATGGTGAGGCCGCTGATGGTTACGGTGCTGCTGCCCTTATCGATGCGGACGGTGCCGCCCTTTGCCGGCTCAGCGCCGAGGGATAGTGTCTCTGTTCCCTGAAGCTCTCTGCTGTCGATCCTGAAGTCACGGAGGAGCGCGGGCTTCTCGGCCTTGACGGTTATGGTTATGGTGTCAGCCTCGCGGACCGGAAGTGTTATTTCAATCTCTGTCGGGTCAGTATTAATATTGATGAGACGGGTGCTCTTCACGCCGCCTGACTGAGCCTGGAACGAGCAGGAGTTCAGGGAGTCCGAGCTCCCGATAAAGCTGAGCTTCGTGGTGCTGCCGCCCGTCAGCATCAGGAGTACAGCGATGACGAGAGCGGCGAAAACCTCGAGGAGATAGAAGGGCAGCACGAGCTGGCGGAGGAGGTTCCCGGATGAGACCTCGGGATCCCTCTCAGGGGCAGTGTTTTCTGCTGTAACGGTTGAAGAGTCAGCGGTCTCTGTGGTGTTTTCCGCTTTCTTCCGGTCTTTCTTTTTCATGGGGCTGACGGTTGGTGCATGACGAAAATTGAGCGGATTATAGCACCCGCATGTATGGTACTCTGATGGTTTTTCAGGCGGGCGTTCAATGGGAGGGCAATGAGATGTTCCACGTGGAACATTCTAGTGTGCATACATCTTCTTAGTGGCGGAGAGTTGGCGGTAAGCTTCGTTATAGTATCACTCCCGCATATGCGGGTAAGACAAGCTCAAGGCCTCGGAGATAACATCGTGCGCGGAAACACCCCGCACATGCGGTGAATACGGTCTCGGCCTGCTGTTAGGGTATGTTCATCAGGAAACACCCCCGCATATGCAGGGAAGGCTCAACTACAAGAAGATGCTCTTCGAGCGTCTGGAAAACACCCCCGCGCATGCGGGGAAGACCTCTCGCGGACACCTCGTGTGATGTCTCTAATGGAAACACCCCCGCGTATGCGGGGAAGACGAAAGCAGAACAAACCACCATCTGAATAGATGAGAAACACCCCCGCACATGCGAGGAAGACGCCGTAGGCTGAACCTGAATTTCGAGATAGAAAGAAACACCCCCGCATAGACGGGGAAGATTTTCACATCAATATGTTCAAGCTCAGTGCTTAACCTCTAACCAGTATAACAGCATCAGGTGATCACATGTGATTAAAATGACAGTTTAGGTCTGTTTTTTTTATTCAAAATTTATCGCTCTAATAGAGCTTCATCACAACGCTCATTGTTTTGCATCCTGGTAGAGCGATCTGTCAGCCGGTTTTAAGAAAATTTGCATAGTAATGACACTAATTGTCTGTTTTATCGGATTTCAGTATCTTTTTTCGCTTGAAATCGTATATGCTTCTTGACGTGCGGCGGTTGCCTGAGAGTCTGTCAGCTATGTTTTCTTCTTGTGGAATACGGACTGACAGACTGTGGCGGCGAAACGTACATTTTGATTGATAACCGTAACTCAAAACAGGTAGATGGCCTTATGAGATTCAAGCGACCCGAGACTGTGCGGCAGGAAAGCGCAATAGCGATAAAGGCGCCTTCTCTTGACGAATGCCTCGCGAAGTCAAGGGAGGTGTTCACCGAGAGCGGAAAGCCTCAGTGTGTCGCTGGCTGTACGGTTGAGCAGCATTGTAAGGCAGTAGGTGAAATCGCCAGGGAACTTTTGTCGTTTTTCCCTGATTTCCTGGTGAACCTGCTTTTCCCAGAAGGTTCCGCTCTTACCGCCGCTGTCCACGACTGCGGCAAGGTATCTCCCCAGTTTTTCTACAAAATCCAGAACGCAGTGGGCAACGGTGATGCCGCATTGAGAAAGTACCCGTACCTGCGGAAATTCATGGGAAAGAGTGATGACGAGTTTACCGGAATGCATATGGGAGTTGGCTACGCCACACTTCTGGGCCTTAAATATAAGGGCAGCGCTAAGGTCTCGGGTCAGCACCATGGCTATCTGTGCAAGCCGAATATTCTGGCTGGATCATCAGACAGTGAGAGTTTTGGCGGACCGGAGTGGGAGAAGCTCCGCGAGGAGCTTATAAACAGGCTTGCGGGCTTCTTTCGGGAAAAATTGCCGGAACAGCTTGACGCTACGCAGATATGCGCGCTGTCAGGCCTTACCTGTGTGTCTGACTGGATTGGCTCAGGCAGTTATTTTGATATGGGGAACGGCGACCCTGTCACGCCGGATCTCGTACATGAGGCGGTGGCGGCTGCCGGTTTCAGGAAACTGAAAGTCAAGCAGGGGCTTGGGTTCAAGGATATCTTTGGTTTTGAGCCGAACGCCGTTCAGTCAGCGCTTCAGTGGCAGTGCCGCTCCATCGGCCGTGGGGTTTACGCTCTTGAGGCTCCAATGGGAATCGGCAAGACGGAAGCGGCCCTGTATACCGCCTATCAGCTTCTCTCGTCAGGTCAGGCGACAGGAATTTATTTCGCACTCCCGACTAAGCTTACCTCAGATCGGATATACGACAGGTTCCTCTGTTTCATGAGGAAGATCCTGATTAACCCCGAGAACTTTTTTCCCATGCTCCTGCATTCCGACAATTTCCTGCAGATGCGTGAGCTCAGGAAAAAATGTCTTCTTGGCATGGGCGCTGAGGGGGCCCCTGGAAACAGCTGGTTCAGCAGCTCAAAGAGGGGGCTGCTCGCCAGGTTCGCGGTCGGCACCATCGATCAGGCGCTGCTTGCCGTTATGAACGTAAAACACGCTTTCGTGAGGGATTTCGGGCTCGCTGGGAAAGTGGTGATCCTTGATGAGGTTCACAGCTATGACATTTACACGGGAACGCTGATCAAAGAGCTGATAGACAGGCTGACAGCTCTTGGCTCGACAGTGATAATCCTGAGCGCCACCCTCACTCGCTCCAGGAGGAAGCAGCTTATCGGCGGCATCTCTTCTGATGAGGCGGATGACGAGGCTTACCCCCTTATCTCTTGCAGAAAAGCTGGTGACAGCGGCGTCAGCGTCTGCCCTGTGCCTCTTCCTTATGATGGCGGAAGGATGAGCTTCTCTTTTCACAGCGATAAAGAATGCCTGAGGGAAGCGTTTGAGAGAGCCCGTACAGGGCAGCAGGTTCTTTGGATTGAGAACACGGTGCGTGAATCACAGGAAGTTTTCAAAAACCTTGGTCCAGCGTGCGTGACAGCAGGGATCGAGTGCGGGCTGATTCACTCTAGATTTATTCAGGGAGATAGGTTCGGGAAGGAGAACAGGTGGACGTCCGTTCTTGGGAAAAACTCAGCGGAGAGGAATGAGAAGGGACGCATTCTGGTTGGCACTCAGGTTCTGGAGCAGTCGCTCGACATTGACGCTGACTTCATGGTATCCCGTTTCGCCCCGACAGACATGTTGCTCCAGCGATCAGGAAGGCTCTGGCGCCACAGCTTCCTGAAAAGGCCGACAAACGCGAAGCGGGAGATGTGGCTTATTGAGCCTGCGTCAGAGGACACTGCGGAAAATCCGCGGAAAGCGTTCGGTCCATCGGCGTCCGTTTACTGCCCATATGTTCTCTGCCGGTCCCTTGATGCTCTCAGAAATAAATTCAGCGATTCCTGCGGTCTCATAGAGATGCCTGGCGATATCAGGCGCCTGCTCGAGACGACATATCAGGAAAGGGAGGAAGACCATTGTTCTGATACACCTTTGGGAAGACTGTACAGTGAAATGCTCTACGGGAAGAAAGCCGGTCAGCGGTATATGCCGGGCATCAAGGAATTGCGGACAAAGGCTCTGTCCCATATCTCAGATAATGGGATCGTTGTGGATGACGATGACGCGGTGACCAGGTATTCACCTGACAGCGACTCCGAGGTTGGGATAATCATCTGCAAGGAATGGTACTGCGATCAGAATCTTAAACTGAATTTTTACAGGTTCTTGGACGGCAGGTCAATCCAGATCAGGCCGAATTCCAGATTTGAGAGGAAAGAGGACATAGCAGATCTGGCTCTCGTCCTTAAGGAAAACACGGTAATGTGCGGCAGCCATTTCATTCAGGGAATGATGACGGTCAGAGAGGCGTGCAGGTATGGTCTTGACTGCCTTTATTACAGGAAAGACCAGGATCAGGCATTTCCCTATCTGCTTATGCGGGCAGGTGATGATTACCCGTCTACCCTGAGCCGAGTCGGATTCGCGGGGCAGCCTGACAGGTATGAGATAAGGTACAGCAGGCACCTTGGACTGGAGATAAACAAAATTGACAGCAAACAGCTTTAACCTAGTGGATGAACAATGGATTCCTGTCTCTTGCGTCGGTCGTGTCAGCCTCAGGCAGCTTTTCGGGTATGCGGTCAGTAGCGCGGGGCTTGAGCGTCTGGGCGGCGATCCCGTCTCGAAAATCGCAATATTCAAGCTGCTGCTCGCTATCGCCCAGGCGGCCGCGACTCCTGAGAATCTGGATGATTGGGAGAAGCTTGGAACAGGAGGACTGAGCGCGAGAGTCCTCGCGTATCTTGATAAATGGCATGACAGCTTTTACCTTTTCGGGGACATGCCTTTTCTTCAGTTCCCGCGGATTAAATCGGACAAAATCCTCAGTCAGGCCGCTTTGCTGCCCTATATCGCTACGGGGAACACTACAGTACTGACCCAGACGCAAAACGCTCGTGAGTTAAGCGCTCCGGAGAGCGCTGTGCTGCTTGTTACACAGATGTCGATGTGTTTCTCGGGTAAAAAGGCTGACAGGAGCGTCTCGCTCACCCCCGGCTACAAGAAAAAGTCGGCGCCATACGGCCCGGGGCTCGGGATAGCCGGCTTCCTGCACAGTTTTATCACCGGATCCTCCATTCTGGAATCGGTGTATCTCAACCTGATTACGGCTGAAGAGCTCTCCGGGATCAGGACATTTGAGGGAGGTCTTGGGATCGCTCCATGGGAAAGAATGCCAGAGGGCGAGGACGATGAGATTGCCAGGGATCTCAGGAGCTCTTACATGGGCAGGCTGGTCCCTATGGCGAGGTTCGCCCTTCTGATGGGCAGCGAGATTTATCTAACTGAGGGAATCAGGCACCCAGGCTATCAGGAAGGAGTATGGGATCCATCAATAACTGTCTCCTCAACGGCTCAGAAAAAGGATGGGACAAAAGACTATAAGGTCCTCTGGACAGATCCAGCTAAAAAGCCGTGGCGCGAGCTGCCAGCGATTCTCTCGTTCATTGACGCCAGCTCGCCCGACGCGGGGTGTCTGCAGCTCAAGTTGGGGCTTGAGAAGCTCTCGGCGCTTCATAGAACCTTCGGGATCTGGTCAGGCGGGGTAAGGGTAAAAAACAACGCGGGGGAGCAGTTTGTTACAGGGAAAAACGATTACGTCGACTCCTATATAGAATTTCCTGATTACGTTGATTTAGGCAGGTATTACGCTAAATACTGCTCTGAGGCAAAGGATCTCGAAAAACTGTCGTCATGCGTGTACAGCGCGGTTAAGTCCTACTACAGGGCGCTCGGGATTGATGATCCGTCGCCTTACGGCGCGGCGGGAGCGGAAGATTTCTGGGAACTGTGCGGAAGCCATTCCCAGGAGCTGATGAACGCCGTTTTCTCTGATGACAACAGCGAGCTGGTGTCACTGAGGAAAAAATTCGGAGCCTTCGCGCTGTCGGTTTACGGAGGCCGCTGTCAGGATGGTTCGGCAAGGCAGATTAAGGCGAAATTCATGAACAGACCAAAAATAGGATGGTATCTGAGAGACGGGAGCGGAAAATAAATGGAATCGATAAATACTTCTGGCTCGCCAGCTGGCACGGGCAATGATTTTTACAAATCGCGGATTGACGCTATCTGCGCGTTCTGCAGGAAATCCAAGGCTAACGCGGCGAAACTCAGAAGAGCCGACATACCAGGCCAAAGCCAGGACAGCTGGCCGATCCTGGCGAGATTTGTGGATCTGACGGATGAGCGCAGGCTTCTTGCCTATGAGGTTGTGGCAGCTGCCATTTCGAGGTCTGATGACTATGTATCCGGCTCTCTTTCCCTCGGGAAAGCCCTTCAGCTGGCGCTTGAGGTAACGTCAGCCCAGGACCTTGAGGACAGCCAGAAGGACGCGAGGATGAGAAGGCTGCTGGCCTGCGGCGATCTTAATGAGGCGGCAATGGTGCTGCGGCCGGTACTGTCTCTCATCAGGTCCAAAGTGAACCGCCCTCTTGACTACTGCCAGCTGCTTGAGGATCTTCTCGCGTTTAGCGGTCCCGACTGGCGGGCGGAAAAGGTCAGGAGAAAATGGGCCAATGATTTCTACTCTTTTGACTCCAGTGACAAGGAGGATAAATGACTCCGCATTACCTTACCAGGTACGTTTTCGAGCCGGCCGCGATTCAGGCTTTGAGGATAAGCGATACATACAGCTGGCACCGCGTGGTCTATGACCAGTACGATGACGTTAGATCAGGATCCGGCCGGGGCTCAAGCGGGATCCTCTGGGTATTGGACAAACGCCGCGGCGCGTTTCAGATCACGGCGCTTTCTGACCGCCCCCCTCACAGGACGATTGAGGCAGTCGTCGGGGTGAGCGTGAGAACCACCGAGCTTAAGGAAAGCTTTCTCGAGCAGGATGATTACGCTTTCAAAACGGTTGTTAACCCTGTAAAGGCCGTAAAGGCGGGCGGCCAGAGCGGCATTACGGCGAGAGGCAGAATATGCCCGGTCAGGGGACGGGAAGAAATTGAGAAATGGTTCCTGAAATTGGCGGAAGTTCATGGGTTTTCCGTAAATCAGGACAGCCTTGAGATCGGTCGGATCAGCGTTGATGAGTTCAAAGGCAAAGCTGGGAACCGTATTACTGTCCAGAAGGCCTCCATATCGGGAATCTGTCATGTTGAGGATCGCGAGATGTTCAAACAGGCCGTGCTTGGCGGCATAGGCCGCGGGAAGGCGTTCGGCTGCGGGCTTCTGAGGGTTATCCCAGTTCAGGCTGTATGAGCCACTTGTTCATTTATCTTTGGTATGTTTGAGAATTCAAAAGGTGAAAATTATGCGTTATAACTCCCGGAAAATCGAGTTTCACATCCTTCAGTCCTTCCCTGTAAGCTGCCTGAACCGTGATGACGTTGGTACCCCCAAGAGCTGTGAGCTTGGCGGCGTGACCAGGGCCAGGGTGAGCTCGCAGTGCTGGAAGAGAGCGGTCAGGCTGGCTCTTCGCGACTTCGGAGTCAGAACAGGCGTCAGAACCAAGAGGCTGGACAACCTCCTTGAGAAGGCCTGCCTTGGCCTTTGTGAGTCACCTGCCGATGAGGAAAAGGCTAAAGCCGCAGCGGCAGCCATCGCCGGACTGCTCTCCGATGACACATTGCTGTTTGTCAGCGAGCGTGAGGTAAACAAGCTCGCCGAGGCCGCTAAGGCAAGCGGCTTTAAGATTGACGGGAAGTCCTTTGAGAAAGATTTCAAGAAGCTCGCGAAAAATGTCTTCGACAAGTCGCTTGACGCACTCGACATCGCTTTGTTCGGGCGTATGGTCGCTAAGGCGCCTGTCATGAACATCGAGGCGGCTGCGTCATTCAGTCACGCGATCTCAACCCACAGAACGATAACTGATCTTGACTACTTCACTGCTGTTGACGACTGCAGCGGTGAGGGCGAGACAGGATCAGCGCATATTGGCGCCTCGGAATACAATGCCGCGACTTACTACCGCTATATCTGCCTCGATCTCGGTCAGCTCGCTTCAAGCCTGGGGAACGGTGACGGCACTGTTGACACCGGGCTTATGAGACAGGCTGTGGAAGCTTTCATCAAAGCGCTTTTTGTTGCCGTGCCGAGCGCCAGACAGCATGTCGAGGCGGCCTACCGGCCCTGGGACTACGCCAGGGTTTACGTGCGCGAGGGACAGCCGCTTCAGGCGTCTTTCGAGGAGCCTGTTAAAGCGGCGCGCGGCGGCGGATTCCTTGAGCCAAGCAAGACTGCCCTCAAAACCTATCTCGACAGCGCCGAGAAATCCTTCGGATCGATGTTCGGGAAAAAGGGATGTTTCGAATGGGATCCCATGTCCGGGTACAGCATTGACAGCCTGATCTCCGATGTTTGCGGCGTGATTGAATAATATGAGCGGATATCTTCTTATGTGGCTCGAGGCGCCCCTGCAGAGCTGGGGGTGCTCCTCAAAGTTCGGTCGGAGGGAAACGCTGGGTTTCCCTACCAAGTCTGGCGTTATCGGCCTGCTCCTGTGCGCCATGGGAAAAGGCGGTGAACAGATTGAGTTGCTACGGCGGCTTTCCGGTCTCTCTCTCAGCGTCGCGGCTTTCCCGAGAATGAAGAGGAGCGGCGAGAGCGAGAAGCTGGCCACTCTTTGCGACTTACATATGGTCGGGAGTGGGTACGATGATCAGGATCCCTGGCAGAACCTGATGATCCCCAAGAAAAGCGACGGCTCCAAGCCTGTCGGAAGCGGCACCAAGATGACGTACCGGTACTACCTGCAGGATATGGCCTTCGCCGCCGTGCTGGAACTGCCGGATGATAAAGTTCTGGCTGGTGAGATCGAGCTGGCCCTGATGGATCCGGTATGGTCTGTCTGCCTCGGACGCAAATGCTGCGTACCGGTCGAGCGGGTTTACCAGGGAATCTATGACGGCCTTGATCAGGCTTTGAAGCGGGCAGGCGAGTTCGCCGCTGAAAAGGGCAGAATTCTCAGCTTCATCGTGAGAGACGGGGTTTATGACGAGTGCGATGATGTCATGACGCTGAACGATGTCCCTGTAAAGTTCGGCACGGTAAAGGAATACACGGACAGGCGGGTAAGCATTTTTTACAAAGAGGCGGTATGAAGAAATTTTTCCTGAAGGTCACCAGGGAAAACCTTCCGCAGGTTAAAGATAAATATCCTTTTATTTATCTTGAGCACGGGCGTCTTGAAATTGATGACAGCAGCGTAAAGTGGATAGACGCCGAATGCAATGTCGTCCCTTTGCCGGTCGCGACAATAAACACGCTTCTTCTAGGCCCGGGCACCACGGTCACACACGCGGCGATCGCCGCACTGGCGTCAGCGAACTGCACTGTATGCTGGACTGGCAGCGAGTCTCTGATCTTCTACGCTGCCGGATTCGAGCCGACTTCTGACTCGCGCAATCTCAGAAAGCAGATTTCTCTCGCCTTCGGGAGAAACAGCAGGGCTGAAGTTGTCCGGGAAATGTTCAAGGCGCGCTTCCCTGATGTTGATCTGTCGGAGATGACCATTCAGGAAATGATGGGTATTGAGGGCTCCAGAGTAAGGGACTTGTACAAGGAGAAAGCTGAAAAGTACCACATAAGCTGGGAAGGGCGTGATTACACGCCCGGTCATTTCATGGAGGGAACTGTTACCAACAAAATACTTACCCACTGCAATACTGCGCTGTACGGAATATTGTGCTCAGTCATTCACTCGCTTGGTTTTTCTTCGAGGATAGGTTTCGTCCACTCAGGAAGCCCGCTGCCTTTCGTCTATGATATCGCTGACCTTTATAAATCCGAGGTGTCAATTGAACTAGCGTTCAGCCTGACAGCGTCTTTATTCGGTGAATATGACAGCGCGGCTGTCGCTGAGGCTTTTATAGACAGGATAATAAAGCAGAAGATTATCTCCAGAGCCGTGACTGATATAAAGAAATTAATGAAGGTTAGCTGATGGTTATAGTTGTCGCTGACGCAATTCCTGACGCCATACGTGGAAAAATGAAGCTTTGGTTCACAGAGCTGAAACCTAACGTTTTCGTTTCGGGAATAAAGGACTCTGTCGCGGATAATGTTGTTAACTACCTGTTTTCCAAAGCTGATTGTTTGGCTGGCATGACCATCGTTTCAAGCAAGGCAGAACCGCCAGGGTACAGGATTTTCACTTTGGGATCGGTAAAAAGAAGAATCAAGGCAATATCTGGCATGCAGCTTGTGCTCGAGAAGTTCTCAAATGAAACTGGCAATGGGTGACAACGTTCAGCAGCAGTAAATTCTCTGAATTGCCTGTGAGTTTTTGTCACGGAAGAAATATTCACTTTGCTAAGTCGGATGCTTCTTTTGTCGGTTAAAAGCTTTACCCGTTCTTTAAAAAATCGTATAGTTGGATCCGCACTAGGAAAGTGTCTTGATATCAATGAGTTATGATATTATACTTTTAATATACCATTGATATATAGGGCTAAATTTTTTTACTGTCTTCCCCGCATACGCGGGGGTGTTTCTGTTCAGAATCTCTCCAAAATCGGCAAGCGAGGGTCTTCCCCGCATACGCGGGGGTGTTTCCCGAGCCCTTCCCGGGCGTGCTCGATGCTGTAAGTCTTCCCCGCATACGCGGGGGTGTTTCTAGCGAGGTAGTCAGTCCACTGCAGAGACATGCGTCTTCCCCGCATACGCGGGGGTGTTTCTCACCTATCATGTTGTTCTGATAGAATATCTTGGTCTTCCCCGCATACGCGGGGGTGTTTCCGAATTCATCAGGCAGATAGAGAGATTTGGCGAGTCTTCCCCGCATACGCGGGGGTGTTTCCGGCTGTGGATCAAAAGGTACTGGCCTGTAACTGTCTTCCCCGCATACGCGGGGGTGTTTCCTGGCTCAGCATGATCTTGAGTATCAGAAGGACGTCTTCCCCGCATACGCGGGGGTGTTTCCTGTCCCACTCTCCCAGATAGTTCTGCTTTCCGGTCTTCCCCGCATACGCGGGGGTGTTTCCCGTAGCTGCGGCGAACGTGGTAACATTGTGGCGTCTTCCCCGCATACGCAGGGGTGTTTCCGCGCGTGTCATCATCTCCGAGGTCCTGAGCTTGTCTTCCCCGCATATGCAGGGGTGTTTCCGCGCGTGTCATCATCTCCGAGGTCCTGAGCTTGTCTTCCCCGCATATGCAGGGGTGTTTCCGGCAATGCGAACACGAACAACGCGTCCAACGTGTCTTCCCCGCATATGCGGGGGTGTTTCTCAGTTTGTGCGATTGCTCAACATCCTGGCTCAGTCTTCCCCGCATACGCAGGGGTGTTTGGTGGCGTACGTGGCATTACATTATTATCAGCCTTCATACCTGTAGGCGATAGGCTGTTTTTGCGATAAATCTTTATGCACTAAGCAGGTCTTCCAGGCTTCCATAGGGGTATTAGCATCAATATTGTGCTGATGTTTTTTCTTTGGTGGTTTGGTGAATCGTCGTTTGCCGAAATAAGGTAGTATCTTCAGTATTAGCCGTGTTTTCTCGTTGCGGGCGTTCGCGCCAATATGATTTAAATTAAAAAAATTAGCAATTGTTATAAAATCCTAGTTTCGGCTCCTTCAATTTAGCTGACACTAGAGGTAAGAACATGAATCTTTTATCGCTGTTTTCCGGCTGTGGTGGCATGGATATCGGCTTTGAGGGAGGCTTCGTCTGTCACAGAAAATCTATCAACACGAACCTGCATCCTGATTGGGTAATCAAATCAAGTGGGGAGTGGGTAACTGTCGCCCCAACTATTTTCAATACAGTATTCGCCAATGATATACGTCCGGACGCTAAAGCCGCATGGGTAAGTTATTTCTCAAGCAGAAAAGAGAACGCCAACGCTGTATATCATTTAGGCAGTATAGTTGATCTTGTAAAACGGGCTAAAACCGGGGAGAGGATATTCCCCGAGAATATAGACATCGTAACTGGCGGGTTCCCGTGCCAGGACTTCTCCGTGGCCGGAAAACGACTTGGGTTCAACTCACAGAAAAGCCACCTTGGAGTAGCTTTGGCGGCGGATGAACCATCGATCGAGAGCCGCGGTCAGTTATATATGTGGATGAGGGACGTGGTCACGATTACTGAGCCTAAGCTATTTATCGCCGAGAACGTTAAGGGGCTTACTAACCTGGCTGACGTCAAGGATGTAATCGAGCACGATTTCGCTCAGGCTGGAAACGGCGGGTATCTGGTAATACCCGCCAAAGTTCTGTACGCCCCGAATTATGGAGTGCCTCAATCCAGGGAACGTGTCATTTTCTTTGGTTTTAAGCGTGCGGCGCTGACAAAAGAAGCCACAGAGGCCCTTTTAACTAAAATAATCCCATCTGAGTATGATCCATACCCTGGAGAAACCCATGGTGGTGACCTGCAAAAAATTGTCACGTGTAGGGATGTGTTGCGTGATTTGCCGGAGCCGGAAAAATCAGAGGACCCTTCTCAGGAGAAGTATTCCAAAGCCAAGTATATGGGGCCGCATTGTCAGGGGCAAACTGAAATCAAGCTCGACTCTGTCGGCCCCACGATCAGATCCGAGCATCATGGGAATATCGAGTACCGCAGACTAAGCGCCGAGCATGGCGGGAAACATTCTGATGAACTGGCGGCTGGGATGCCAGAGCGCAGACTTACCATACGCGAGTGCGCCAGAATACAGACATTCCCTGATGACTACCAATTCATTCTCAAAAAGACAGATGAGAACGCCGCTGTCTCGTCTAGTGACGCCTATAAGATAATAGGCAACGCTGTTCCTTGTGTCCTCGCCTACAATATAGCGAAGAATATTGAGTCGAAATGGGAAAGGTATTTCGGGAGAGCCGCATAATGTTAATTTCCGTTAACCCTAAACCAAATTTGCTAGAGTTTCAAAAACTGATGGCGAAAACTGACCTTTTTTTGAATACTGACGCCTCGAACAGACCAAATTATTACGTCACAAGAGGGGGAAACCCTCTTGAGGATGACGTGAAACGGGCTTTGGATCAAAGCGCCAGCGGAACTCCATTTCAGGGGACTATCGTGAAAATCTCAGGGCATCGCTTCCCAGACATAGTTGCCGCTGGTTTCTACGGTGTTGAGGTCAAAAGCACGAAGGAAGACCAATGGAAGTCTACGGGAAGCAGCATACTTGAGTCCACCCGCGTTGATAATGTCGACAGAATATACATGACATTCGGCAAACTGGGCGGAACACCCATAGAATTCCGCTCACGCCCATATGAGGATTGCTTATACGATATAGCGGTAACTCATATGCCGCGTTATTTGATTGACATGGATCTCAAGCCTGGACAAACGATTTTTGACAAAATTGGAATGTCATACGACAATTTAAGAACTATGACTGATCCAATCGCCCCAGTCGCCAAGTATTACAGGAGCCAGCTAAAACCAGGAGAGAGTTTATGGTGGGCGGGGGATCACGTCGATGATCCCGTGTCAGCTAAGATAAGGTTGTGGAAGAATCTTGGACAGAACGAGAAAAGTTTTTACACTGTCTATGGCTGCGTGAATTTCCCGGAGATTTTCGGTGGTGATTATGACAGATACGCATTGTGGCTGACTTCCCAGGGCGTTGTTGACCCGCATGTAAGAGACCAGTTCTCGGCTGGCGGAAAAGAGCAGATGCGGCTTTCTATCGGCGGAACAGTGATGTTTCCTGCTGTATATCGGCGAATCAAGGTTAACTCAACCTTGTTTATCCAAAGGATGAGACAGGAAGACCCAGAAGAATTTGATGGCAGGCCTGTGCTTCAGTTTGGTAGCGCTCAGTTAAACCAAAGATTGCGTGCCTGGGCCGAAGCCGTGTCCAGAAAATCAACTGTTGGGTATAGTGTTTCACTTGACGCACTGCTAACATTTTTCTCCTTGATTTAACAAGAGGGGATCGCTTGTGGGTAAAGAGAACTCAGTAGCTAAAAAGGCCAGAACGCCAGAAGTCACTCACAAGATAATGTCATCGATTCACTCAAAAAATACCAGGCCGGAGTTGACCTTAAGAAAGGAGTTATGGCGTCAAAAAATAAGGTACAGGGTCAATTATAAAAAACTCCCAGGTAAGCCTGACATCGCTTTAACGAAATACAAGATCGCCGTTTTTTGCGACGGTGACTTTTGGCATGGTCATAACTGGGCAATCAGGGGGCTAGGATCTCTGGATGAGGAATTGGCGATGTACTCTGATTTCTGGAAAAAGAAAATCCTGCGAAATATCGAGCGTGACGAGGAGGATAACAAGGCTATTAAGGCCCTTGGCTGGACAGTTGTCAGAATCTGGGAAAGTGACATAAAAACTGATCTGCCTGGATGTATCCAAAAAATCAGGCTAGCGATCTCGCGAGTTATTAACGAGATTGAATAGAGCGCCGAGAGCTGTCTAAAGTAATAGAAATAGGAAAAGTCATAGTTTTACGCCCAGAAGATCTGATACTACCTGTCAGTGAGCAGTAGATTTTTTTAATTTACTTTCCCACTGCTATTTTTTTTGCCCTTTTTTACAAATAACTCACAATTACATCGATCGTCAATGGCCAAAGTTGTAAAAATGTGTGCCAGGGATC
>Ga0256404_1006760_pt1 | contig 18685 bp, 19 predicted proteins | sample RumenRJG_01DNA_FD_185990 | JGI IMG/M metagenome (GOLD analysis project Ga0256404, IMG submission 185990) | Bovine rumen microbial communities from Lethbridge, Alberta, Canada - RJG_01 | ecosystem: Host-associated > Mammals > Digestive system > Stomach > Rumen | place: Canada: Alberta | collected...
CTTGGGAGTGAAGCTCCCAAGTGCCAAAAATCATTAAAAAGTTTCTGAGGGGGGCTCGGGGGGAACTCTTTTCAAAGAGTTCCAGCCCGATTATTCACCATGCGTATGATGATAAATTCTGATTTAGAATAATTTAAAAACGGCGGCAAGTAATATGCCGCCGTTATGTTGATAAGATATTAGCCGCTCATAGCAACCGAGTCTGCATCGGGTCTATACACTCTTTGGATATCAGCGCCGAGCTTACGGAACTTCTCATCGATAGCTTCATAGCCACGCTCGATATACTCGATATGTTCGATCTCCGTAACGCCGTCGGCAGCAAGGCCTGCGATTATCATTGCGGCGCCTGCTCTGAGGTCGGTAGCGACCACCGGAGCACCGTGGAGTTTTCCCACTCCCTGTATAACGGCGACTTTGCCGTCAACGGAGATATCAGCGCCCATTCTTCTGAGCTCGCCCACGTATCTGAAGCGGTTATCGAATATATCGTCGGTAACGATGCTTGTACCGTCAGCCATTGTAAGCAGGGTAGAGAACTGGGGCTGCATATCGGTAGGGAAGCCGGGGTGCGGCATAGTTTTAAGCGAAGTTTTCATCAAAGGACCGTCCACCCAAACATGGACACTTTCGTCGCTTTCCACAACGTTTACGCCGCATTTACGCAGCTTTGCAGAAATAGATTCAAGGTGCTTGGGGATAACGTTACAGATATTCACATCTCCCCCGGTAGCAGCGGCAGCGACCATATAGGTACCTGCTTCGATCTGGTCGGGGATAGTGGCATAGGTAACGCCTTTAAGGTACTCAACACCTCTGACCTTGATAACGTCCGTACCTGCGCCACGGATATCGGCGCCCATAGAGTTAAGGAAGTTAGCAAGGTCAACGATATGAGGCTCTTTAGCCGCATTTTCGATTATAGTAAGACCGGAGGCTTTTACAGAGGCAAAAATAGCGTTCATGGTAGCGCCTACGGTAACAAAGTCAAAGTAGATCTGGTTTCCGGAAAGCTTCTGAGCACGCACGTGGTTGTTGCCGTTTACGATATCATCGGTAGCACCAAGCGCTCTGAAAGCCTTTAAATGCTGGTCGATGGGGCGGTCGCCAAGATCGCAGCCGCCGGGCATTGGAACAAACGCCTCATGGAACCTTCCCAGAAGGGTGCCCAGGAAATAACAGGATGCACGCATGGTCCTTGCAAGTTCGTAGGGAACGGAAGGATTGGTGATACCTGCGGTATCTATCTTTATGGTGTGTCTGTCCAAAAGCTCGACCTTTGCGCCCATTTCTTTAAGTATCTTCAGGCACTTGGTTATATCGCTTATTTCAGGCACGTTTTCAAGGATGCATGGCTCGTCGCAAAGGATAGTTGCAGCAACAAGCGCAACAGCGGCATTTTTTGCACCACTGATGTACACATCGCCATGGAGCGGCTTTCCGCCCCGGATAACAAATTTCTCCAAAACAAACACAACTCCTCAAAACAGGCAAACAGTCAAATTTCTCTCTCTTTTTATGCCAGTTATTATACCACGGTCCGGCTTAAAATAAAAGCTTTGACAGAAAATTTCCACGATTTGTTTAATTTCTTTTTTTGTAGGAGGAAATTTTCATAAATTGTCACACAAACTGTGGTGCGAAGGAATACAGCAGAGCATTACACAAAACTCCGCTGCAAGCAAAAGGCAGCAATTTGCAACAATGCAGAATGTTACAAATTTTCAACAAGTTTATTCTACCACACATATCCATGAAAATCAATAGGCAGACGACATTTTTCTATAAATTTTTCAAATTATTTTTTACAATTATTACAAAGCGGTTACAGATGTACAAAATAACGTACAGTTTGTATTTCTTTTGTAATACAAGTGTCCAAAATATTACACGGTAATGGGTAAAACTTCCTTGACGGGGAGGGGCGTGTGTGGTATAATGTGGGTGGGAACGTAGGTTTTGAGGAGGCGGTAACGTGAAGAAAAATCTAAAATGGATATTCATTTTTGGAGGCGTTATAGCTGCCTGCGTTTTTGTGATAATTTTCGGACAGTTAAAAACGGAAAAAAAGGGCGCAGAAATATACGTGGATCAGAAGCTTTACAAGGTCATAGAAAGCATCGAAGATCCGCAGGTACAGAGCATTACGGTAAAGACGGAGAAGGGTTGGAACAAGATCTGCTACGCAGGGGGAGAGATCTGGGTAGAGGAGGCGGACTGTAAAAACCAGGTGTGCGTAAAGCACGCAAAAGCGTCGTTTGCGGGGAGCAGCATAATTTGTGCGCCTCACAAGCTGGTCATCAGGGTGGTGGGCAGCAGCCGATCGGCGGCAGATGCGGAGGTGTAGGCTTTGGGGAAAGACAGAATAAGTGTACAAAAAATTGCCCTGATAGGTGTTATGGCTGCGCTTTCGCTGGGTATTTACGCCATTGAGGCACAGGTGCCATCGCCTAACATTGCAGGGATCAAGCTGGGGCTTGCAAACGTGGTGACTTTATGTGCGATGCTTTTTGCGGGGCGCATTGCGGCAGGGTTTGTGCTTGGTATAAGGATAGTGCTTGCAGCGGCGTTTTACGGGACGTTTATCAGCTTTATGTTTTCACTTTGCGGCGGTTTTGCGGCGTATGCGGTGATGTGTCTGCTGGTGAACAGGTTTGACAAAAAGCAGATATGGGTAGTTTCGGTATTCGGAGCGCTGGCGCACAACGCAGGGCAGCTTTGCGTGGTGGCGGTGGTGCTGACGACGCAGATAGGGGCTTTTATACCATATCTTGTGATAAGCGGCATAGGTTCGGGGGCGCTCACGGGCTTGGTGGCACAGCGGCTATGGTTCTCGCCCCTCAGAAGATTTGCGGTGAAAAAATAAAAAAGAGCAGGCACCGGGCTTGCTCTTTTTTGATATGCAGAGTCATTTTTTGAACGGATTAGGGTAGTTTTTTGGAATATGCCACGGACAGCCTTTCCTGTCCTGTGTTATACGTTTATCGCCGCAAGTTCTGCACCATTTCTGAACTCTTGATTGAGAAACGCCCCATTTTTCGCTTGCTTCTTTTGTACCCATATCTGCCATTATAAATATCCTTTCACCTAATTGTTTTAACGTAATGTTCAGTTTTATAGTCGTGTTCGGTCTTGTCACTATGTATATAAAATGAATTACTATATTTTTGAGTGTGATTATATCCGTACTTATCATTAAATTTATAGTTACCGGTTACGGAAATTTTGTAACAGTTGAAAGTTCCGCCATTTTCATGTTCTTGAACAGTACCTTGTTCACAACTACCGTTGATAATATTAATTTCTGTAATTGTTAGCGAACCACGTTCGCCATTACCATAATCACCAAAAGAATAATTACTAATATCTTTTTGGGCTTGTTTTATAGCCTGTTCAATTGCATCTTGTTTATTCCATTCAGTTTTTTCTTCTAATGATAAACTTGATGAGCTTGTCGTCTCTATGTTGCCTGCTGAACTGCTGTCGCTGTCACATGAACAAAAGTAGACGGCACACATTGCTAATACAAGTATCAGTGATAAAATCCTTTTCATGCTATATTCCTCCTGAATAATGTATTTCTTTACAGAAACATAGTTGTTATTTTACTCAAAAAATACAACAAATGTTGTTCTGTATTTATTATAATACAACAAATTATGTAATTTTGCAATACTTATACATCTTTTGTGGTATAATTTTAGCGAAATACACAAAAGGAGGTTTTGTCTATTATGCAACATTATCAGCGTATACGTGATCTGCGTGAGGATTGCGACCTTACTCAGCAGCAGCTGTGTGAAAAGCTGGATATGCACAAGACCACCTACACTAATTATGAACAGGGAAAACACGCTGTTCCGCTGGATTTTGCTGTTTTGCTTGCGGATTTTTACAAGGTCAGCCTTGACTATATCGCAGGGCGTACCAATTTCAAGCAAGGCATCTCAAAACCTACGCTGACTGATGAAGAACTCAGGCTTATTGACAGCTATCGCAGGCTTACCGAACGAAGCAAGGGCAGACATGAGCAGTTTATGCAGCAGCTTCTTGAAACACAAAAGTGACAGAACACACCGTGAGAGACGATGTGTTCTTTTTTTATCTGCATGATGATTAAAAAATAAGGGGCAACAGGCTATAATTGCTTGCATTTATGATAAAAATATGATATAATACAACTGTATAATGCCCCAGGTATGGTTTTGGGGCAAAATGCTGCGTTTTTACGCTTTTGAAGGGGGAGCCGGGGTCAATGAGAATACTTGGGATAGACCCGGGCTACGCTATTGTGGGCTTTGCGGTGGTGGACTTTGAGGGCGGCAGGTTCAGGCTCGCTGACATGGGGGCTGTTACCACCGAGGCGGATATGCCCTTTGAGGCAAGGCTGAAAGCCATTTACCTTGATATGTGCCAGATTATAAGCACATACAAGCCACAGGAGATATCAATAGAAAAGCTTTTTTTCAACACCAACCAGAAAACCGCTATCGACGTGGCGCAGGCAAGGGGTGTGACTATCCTGCCGGCGATAATGCAGGGGCTGCCTATTTACGAATACACGCCGCTTCAGGTGAAAAGCTCAATAGTCGGTTACGGACGGGCGGAGAAAAAACAGGTGCAGGAAATGGTGCGTACTATGCTGCACTTAAAGGAAGTTCCCAAGCCGGACGACACTGCGGACGCTGTGGCGCTGGCGATAACCCACGGGCTTTCGATAACTACAAGAAAACAACTTGAAAAATACGGGTAAAGTGAGGCGTTTACTATGGAAAATGTACAGCAGTTCATTGACAGGATAAAGGCAGACAGCTATATGCAGCACTACCTTTCGGCGGAGTGCGATTTTGACCTTGAGGATGACAAGCAGCTTGAAGATGACCTCTATTATCTGCTTGACGGCGGAAAATGCCAGTTTAAGCTCACGCCGCTGGGCTGCGACGGCAGCGGAGGAGTTTATGTGCTGGCCGATGACGGCAGGGTAGGATATATCGATTCGGAGGGCAGCGCCGGATTTGCTGCTATGAGCGTAAGTGACTTTTTTGCTGTTTTGCTTTGCTGCGGTTATCTGAGCGACTGGGCAGATGCAAGCCAGGACGGCTGCTTTGACAGTCTGCAAGATTTTATGGAGCAGCTGGAGGATAAGATCTCGCCAAGTGAGGATTACAAAAAGCGCATTGCAGAGTTTTGCTGCGACTGCGGACTTGAAACGGATCCCGAAAAGATATATGAGATGTTCAAAAAGGGCGTTTTTTCACAGCCGCCGCTTGAAATAAAAGCCATAGATGATGATTATGAGGACTATGATCCGCTTTTTAAGATAGGGTAAAACACAAGGAGAAGGATTATGATATACTCGGTGAGAGGAAAGGTCATTGCCACGGAGCCTGAGCTGGTGGTGGTGGAATGCGGCGGAGTCGGTTACGCCTGCCGCACTTCGTTCAATACCATACAGAAGGTCACGGGGCAGGACGAGGTGATGCTTTTCACCCACCTTGCGGTGAGAGAAAACGACGTTGAGCTGTTCGGTTTTGCCACAAGGGAGGAGCTCAACAGCTTCAAGATGCTGATAACCGTTTCGGGGGTTGGCCCCAAGGCGGCGGTGTCCATACTTTCGGCGCTTACGCCCTCGCAGTTTGCGCTTTCGGTGGCAACGGGGGACTATAAGGCACTTACGAAGATAAAGGGCATCGGCACGAAGATAGCACAGAAGATCGTGCTTGAGCTTAAAGACAAGGTGGCTAAGCAGGGGGCTATTTCGGTAAGAGGGGACAGCACCCAGGCGATAATACCCCAGGGAAGCAACGTTGACGAGGCGGTAACGGCTCTGGTGGTGCTGGGGTATACCGAGGGCGAGGCGCTGTCGGTGATATCACAGCTTGATGCGAGCCTGCCTGTGGAGGAGCTTATAAAGAAGGCGCTGATAGGGCTGGCGAAGTTCTAAGCAGTAAAAAGAGGTGTGAGGCTTGATAGAAAAAGGCGGATTTGAAATAGAAAATGACTACGCAGGCAGGCTCGTTGCGCCGCAGGTGACTAAGGACGAAAGCGATGACTTTGAGACAAGTCTGCGTCCAAAGACCCTTGACGAATACATCGGGCAGGATAAGGTAAAGGATAATCTGAAGATATACATTCAGGCGGCTAAAAAGCGTGGGGACAGCCTTGACCATGTGCTTTTGTACGGCCCTCCGGGACTGGGCAAGACCACACTTTCGGCTATTATCGCAAACGAGATGGGTGTTAATATCCGCATCACCTCGGGACCGGCTATTGAAAAGCCCGGCGACCTTGCGGCGCTGCTGACCAACCTTGAAAAGGGCGATGTGCTGTTTATTGACGAGATACACAGGCTTTCAAGGCAGGTGGAGGAGGTTTTGTACCCGGCTATGGAGGACTTTGCTCTGGACATTATCATGGGCAAGGGACCGGCGGCAAGGAGCATTAGGATAGATCTGAACAAATTTACACTTGTTGGTGCGACCACAAGGGCAGGACAGCTTACATCGCCTCTTCGTGACAGATTCGGGGTGATCCAGAGGCTGGAGCTTTACTCGGTGGAGCAGCTTTGCGATATTGTTGAGCGAAGCGCAAATATTCTTGGGGTACCATGTGAGCACGAGGGCGCCAGGGAGATAGCATCAAGGTCAAGAGGCACACCGAGAATTGCCAACAGGCTTTTAAAGCGTGTGAGAGATTTTGCAGACGTTATGGGCAACGGACGGGTGACACGGGAGATAGCTAAGATAGCTCTTAACCAGATGGACGTTGACGATATGGGACTTGACAGTCTGGACAGGCGTTTGCTGGATATGATAATCAAGGGATACGGAGGCGGCCCGGTGGGGCTGGAAACGCTGGCTTCCGCCATCGGCGAGGAGGCTGTGACGCTGGAGGACGTTTGCGAGCCGTATCTTATGCAGCTGGGGTTTCTTTCACGTACCTCCAGGGGACGGTGCGCCACAGAGCTGGCTTACAGGCACCTGGGGATACTCAAAGACGGACAGGTGACTTTTTAGGCATTTTCAGGGATAGACAAAAATTCTTTATCAAGGAGGATGTGCCCGCATAAGGGCATCTAAGAAAGATATGGGAGAATTATTCGGCACGGACGGTGCAAGAGGTATTGCCATAAGCAGTTTTACCTGCGAGACAGCCATGCAGATAGGCAGGGCGGTGGCGGCTGTGTTCTGTAAAGGAGCACAAAAGCCCAAAATCATCATAGGTCTTGACACAAGGGTGTCGGCAGAGGTCATTCAGTCGGCTCTGGTCAGCGGTATCTGTTCAATGGGGGCGGACGCTGTTATTGTGGGGGTAGTGCCTACTCCTGCGGTGGCTGTGCTGGTGAAAAAGAACAATGCCTGTGCAGGGATCATGATAACCGCAGGTATCAGCGATTACAGGTACAACGGGGTAAAGATATTCGGTGCAGACGGTTTCAGGATCAGCAGAGATGACGAGCAGCAGCTGGAAGCTCTTGTGGAAAAGGGCGAATTTGAGCTTAAAAGCGGCAGGGACATCGGACACATATACTATGACAAGGACGGTCAGTGGGATTATGTGCGGTATATGTTAAAGCTGGTGGACAGCGATTTCCATGGGATAAAGGTGGCTATCGACTGTGCAAACGGTGCGGCTTATGATTGCGCCGGCAAGATATTCAGGGGACTGGGCGCTTCGGTGCTTCTTATAAACGATCTTCCCGACGGGGAGAATATAAACCGCAACTGCGGCACTTTGGAGCTTTACGGGCTTATAAAGACCGTTGTGGAGGAGCATTGCGATCTGGGACTTGCTTTTGACGGGGACGGTGCAAGGTGCATCGCTGTGGACGAAGCCGGAAGGGTCCTTGACGGAGACAGGCTCATGGCTATTTTTACGGCGTTTATGCAGTTCAGCAAAAAGCTGAACAACAACGGATGCGTTGTGACAAAGATGACAAACTCGGGATTTTACAAGTTTGCCCGTGATGCGGGGATAGTTACCACCGCTACAAAGGTGGGCGGACTGCACGTTATAGACGAGATGCGCCGCTCGGGATTCAATCTGGGCGGAGAAAAATCGGGCAATATTATTTTCCTTGACGACGAGACCACAAGCGACGGATTGCTGGTGGGCACAAAGCTTATGACAGTCATGAAGCTTTCACAAAACAAGCTCAGCGAGCTGGGCAAGATAATGACGGCTAATCCACAGATACTCCTTGACGCTCACGTAAAGGAAGAAAACAAGAAAAAATGGCGGGAAAACAGCGAGATCACTCAGCTTATCGTTACATACAGCGGAAAGCTGGGCACCGAGGGCAGGATATATGTGCGTGAATCGGGCACAGAGCCTTTGGTGAGAATAATGATCGAGGGTAAAAAGACGGGTATCATTACCGAATACGCCAAGAACATTGCAGAGACTATCGAGAGGATATACGGGTAGTTCCTGAACAGATCATAACGCAAAGGGAAGTTTGCTGATGCGGATTGCAGAGAATTGGAAAGAGTACAAAATATTGGACACCTCATCAGGCGAGAAGCTTGAAAGCTGGGGAGGAAGGGTGCTGGTGCGCCCGGATCCGCAGATAATATGGAAGTCCCCAAGGCGCAGCGATATGTGGCAAAGGGCGGACGGGATATATCACCGCTCGGACAAGGGGGGCGGACAGTGGGAGTTCAGAAAAAAGCTGCCCCAGAGCTGGCAGATAAGCTACGGTCCCCTTAAATTCAACATTCGTCCCACGGGATTCAAGCACACGGGGCTTTTCCCCGAACAGGCTGTGAACTGGGACCTTATGGGGGATATGATACGAAAGGCAGGCAGAGAGATCAGCGTTCTTAACCTTTTTGCATACACCGGGGGAGCTACCCTTGCCTGTGCACAAGCAGGCGCAAAGGTGGCTCACGTTGACGCTTCAAAGGGCATGGTGCAATGGGCAAGGGAGAACGCACAGGCCTCGGGGCTTTCGGACAAGCCTATACGCTGGCTGGTGGACGATTGCGAGAAGTTTGTAAAAAGAGAGATAAGGCGGGAGAAAAGATACGACGCCATAGTTATGGACCCGCCCTCTTACGGCAGAGGTCCGGGGGGCGAGGTCTGGAAGCTGGAGGATTGTATTTATGACCTTGTGCAGACCTGTGCAGGGGTGCTCAGCGACAAGCCGCTGTTTTTCCTGCTCAACAGCTACACCACGGGGCTTTCGCCCTCGGTAATGGCATATATATTAAAGGACGTGCTTTGCGGCAGGTTCGCAGGATCAGTCACGGCAGATGAGATCGGTCTGCCTGTGGAGGCCACGGGAAGCGTTTTGCCATGCGGCTCTACGGCGATATGGCAGGTCGGCGAATAGCCGGTGGGAACTCTTTTGGAGAAGAGTTCCCCCCAGACCCCCTTCAGAAACCTTTTAATGATTTTTCAGTAATGGAAGAAAACTCCCATTACTGAAAAATGACTGAAAGTTTAGAGAGTGTGTGGAAGAACACTTTTCAAGAGAGATCTCTGCAGATATTTATTCCGCAAACAAATATGAGCAAGAGAGAACTATATGAACAGCACAGCAGGGATAAAGGCAGACAGCGGGGAATTATCGTGATGAAAAGGCAGGGGGCTTTGTGCCCAGGGCTTTTCAAATAAATTTTTTCAGGAGGAATAAACAATGGGAATCGAAAACATCAAGGACAAGGCAGAGGACCTTCTGGACAAGATCCCGGACGAGGTAAAGGACAAGGCTAAGGAGCTTGCCACTAAGGAAAACCTTGAAAAGGCTAAGGACACAGTTACAGGCTTTTTCAAGAAGGATAAGGACGACGAGGACAAGAAAGAGGACTGATACTGGTCTTTGAGGGTCTGATAGCGAATATATCCTTTCTTTGTTATGCAAAGAGAGGATATATATATCAGACTTTAAAAAGCTGAAAGCAAGGAAAGGCAAATGAGTTATATTCACATAAAGGGACTGGAGTTTTCATACATAAATGAAGCCGAGGAGCCGCCGGTAAAAAACACGGTGCTCAAGGGGATAGACCTGGACATTGAAAAGGGTGAGTTCGTGGCTGTGCTTGGTCACAACGGAAGCGGAAAATCTACCCTTGCAAAATGTATAAACGCCATAAATCTCCCTGAAAAGGGTGAGGTCGTGGTGGACGGGCTGGACACCATAAGGGAGGAAAATCTGCTGCCTATACGCAAGCGTGTGGGCATGGTATTTCAAAACCCGGACAACCAGATAGTTGCTACGATCGTTGAGGAGGACGTGGCGTTTGCCCTTGAAAACTTGGGCGTTGAGCCAAAGGAGATACGCACACGTGTGGACGAGGCGCTCAGAACGGTGGGTATGTACGAATACCGTATGCACGCACCCCACAAGCTTTCCGGGGGACAAAAACAGAGAGTCGCCATAGCAGGCATTATCGCTATGGAGCCGGATTGTATCGTGCTTGACGAGCCAACGGCGATGCTTGACCCAAAGGGCAGAAGCGAGGTCATGAGGACCATAAAGATGCTCAACAAGGAAAAGGGGGTCACTATCGTACTTATCACCCACTACATGGAGGAAGCCGCTCAGGCGGATAGGGTGGTGGTGATCGACGGGGGTGAAAAGATGATGGACAGCGTTCCAAAGAAGGTCTTTTCACAGGTGGATGTCATGCGAAACCTGGGGCTGGACGTGCCGCAGGTAACGGAGATAGCGGACTTTCTCAACAAGCAGGGTTACGATATTTCAAGCGAGATAATCACAGAGGACGAATGCGTACAGGCGCTGTACGAACTTTTAAAGGAAAAAGATGCAGGATAGACACCTTGGGGTATATCTGCATTGAACGGAGAGTAAAAAGAATTGGCTATTATCAAAACGGAAGATCTGACTTACATTTACGGCGACGGCACACCTTTTCGCAAGGTGGCTGTTGAGAATGTAAATCTGGAGATAGACGAGGGTGAAATGGTGGGTATCATCGGGCACACCGGCTCGGGAAAATCCACGCTGATACAGCACTTCAACGGGCTTTTGAAACCATCTTCGGGAAGCGTACTTATAGACGGGGAGAAGCTTTGGGACGACAAGTCAAAGCTGCGGCCGGTACGTTTCAAGGTGGGACTGGTTTTCCAGTACCCGGAATACCAGCTTTTTGAGGAGACCTGTTACAAGGATATCGCTTTCGGTCCGAAAAATATGGGACTGGACAGCGCCGAGGTGGACAGGCGGATAAAGGAAACTGCCAAAATGGTGGGGATAAGTGCGGACTTGCTGGACAAGTCGCCTTTTGAGCTTTCGGGAGGACAAAAGCGCAGAGTCGCCATTGCAGGCGTTATGGCTATGGAGCCAAAGGTGCTTATACTCGACGAGCCGGCAAGCGGTCTTGACCCAAAGGGCAGAGACCAGATACTGGGGCTTATCAAGGAATACCACAGCGAAAAGAAAAACACGGTGCTGCTTGTTTCCCACTCTATGGAGGATATTGCAAAAAACGTATCAAAGATACTTGTGATGAACAAGGCAAAGCTTTTTTGTTACGACAGCACACAAGCGGTGTTCCACAGGGCTGCGGAGCTTGAGGAGATGGGACTTGCGGTGCCGCAGATAACAAGAGTATTCAACAGGCTAAAGGCTATGGGGGTGGACATCACAGAGGATGTTTACACCACAAAATTCGCAAAGGAGCTTTTATTAAAGCTCCTGGCGAAAAAGAAATTCAGCAGAGGAATTGAGACAGATTGATAAAGGATATTACCATCGGACAGTTCTTTCCCGGTAATTCGCCTGTTCACAGGCTGGACGCAAGGGCAAAGATACTGCTGACCATTGTTTTCATAGTGATGCTTTTCACGGCGGGGGACATGAGGGGTCTTGGCGTATGCACCATCTTTACCCTTCTTACCTTCCTTATATCACGCATACCCCTGAAGATGATGTTCAAGGGGCTCAGGACGATACTGGTCATTATTATAATCACGTCGGTGCTTAACCTTTTTTTCATACACACGGGAGAGCCGATATTTGAATGGAAGTTCATTAAGATCACCGACAAGGGCCTTGAGACGGCTGTTTTCATGGTGGTGAGGATAGCTTGTCTTATCATAGGCACAAGCCTTCTGACTTATACCACGTCGCCTATCGACCTTACGGACGCTATCGAGAAGCTTTTATCGCCCCTTAAAAAGATAAAGGTGCCTGTACACGAGCTGGCGATGATGATGACTATTGCACTAAGGTTCATACCCACCCTTATCGAGGAGACGGACAAGATAATGTCTGCTCAGAAGGCAAGGGGTGCGGACATGGAGACCGGGTCGTTCATCAAGCGGGCAAAGGCGCTTATACCTGTGCTTATACCACTTTTCGTTTCCTCGTTCAGACACGCTGAGGAGCTGGCGCTGGCTATGGAATGCAGATGCTACCACGGGGGCAGCGGCAGGACAAGGATGAAGCAGCTGAAGATGAAGCTTATCGACCTTTGGGGAACGGTATATGTTTTTACGTTTTTCGCAGGGGTCATCGTGTTAAATCATTTTATATAGCCCGGTAAGGCAGGAAAGAAAGATGAGAAACTTCAAAGTTACTATCTGGTACTGCGGAAGCGCATACCACGGATGGCAGATACAGAACAATTCTTTAACGATACAGGAGATATTCCAAAAGTGCTTGTCCGATCTTCTTGACCAGCCCACGGCGGTAAACGGCTGTTCTCGGACAGATGCGGGGGTCCACGCAAGGGAGTATGTGCTTAATTTCACCACAGATTCAACTATAACCTGCAGGGGGATAGTTTTCGGCATGAACTCACGCCTGCCGGATGACATAGGGGTCAAAAGCTGTGAGGAGGTACCGCTTGATTTCCACGCAAGGTTTTACTGCAAGGGGAAGGAATACGAGTATCTTATACACAACAGCGAATACAAAAACCCTTTTTACATGAACACTGCCTACCGCAGCTGGTACCCTATCGACGAGAAAAAGCTTGACAGTGCGGCAAAGGTTTTTATCGGTGAGCATGATTTCAAAGCGATGTGCTCGGCGGAATGTACCAAGGACAACACGGTGAGGACCATAAAAAGTTTTGATGTGCACAGACAGGGAGACATGGTCACATTTACCGTTTCGGGTGACGGGTTTTTATACAACATGGTAAGGATAATGGTGGGCACTCTGCTTTTTATCAACGAGGGAAAGCTGGAACAGGGGGATATCCCACGGATAATCCAAAGCAGGGACAGGACAAAGGCAGGACGCACCGTTCCGCCTCAGGGACTGTATCTTAACAAGGTATTTTACTAAAAAACGCCGGGAGAACAGGCAGCTTTACGGGCTTGTTCCGGGGCGGCAGCAATAAAAGCTTATCAGAAAAAGGAGGAATGCCTGCGCTTTGCAGGCGACCGGACTGTGAGTAAGAAAAATAAAATGGAAAACAGGGACCGACGCTCGCCACAGGGCTTTGTGGGAGCAGAGGAGTTTAATTCATATAACGTGCCGATGCCTGAGTCGGTGCACAGAAAAAGACGCAGAAAGCCAAGGGCGCAGACCCGGCAGACACAGCGTGTGAACGCAGTTATGCCGGAAATTCAGGAAGCTCAGCGCAAAAGAGAGATCCACAAGCAGCGACTTGAAGAGCTTGATTATGTGCGCAGGGCGGAGCTTGCACGAGAGGCGGAGGCGGAACGTCACCGCAGGATGCAGGAGCTTTTGCGCCAAAGGGAGCTTGAGGCACAAAAGCAGGCTCAAAGCGGTCAGCAGCAGGGCCCGGACGAATATGAGAAAAATCAGGAGCGTATCACCCTTACCAGCAGCCCTCAGGAGCCACGGCCGCAGCAGGGCGAGCAGGACGGGGACGGATATGAGCAGGAGGAGATGCTTTATCAGCAATACGGCGACGAGCAGCCCTCTTTCAAGTATTTAAAGTTCAAAGACGGAAAGATCAGCGAGGACAACGGACAGGACCTTGAGCAGGACACCGAGCAGGATCAGATCGAGGAGATGGTGGACCGGCTTAAAGAGGAAGAGGACCGTTCAAGGAACATCAGCCAGCAGATAACCCCCGAAAGCGGCAACGTTACCGACATAAGGGAGGAACGTAAAAAAGAAAAGAACAGGCGGCTGATAAAGCGTCTGGTGGTGCTGGGGATAATTCTTGCACTGGGCATTACGGCTTATGCCACACATAAAAAGTGGCTTCCAAAGCTGGAGGGGCTTTTTGAAAAGCCTCACGAGACCATCGTCAACGACGGCGTTGAGGAGGGGGGAAACTTCCCTTTGAGGATATCCCAGTCGGGGATCAGCAGCATTACACAGTGCGGCGGAGTGATGGTATCACTTGACGGCAAGAGGATCATTTTCTATAACCCCGACGGGTCACAGATAAAGGCGGTTGCACATAACTACGGTTCGCCTGTTATAGACGTGAGCGAGAAAAAGATACTGGCCTACGATAACTCCGGCAGGAACTTCCAGGTGCTTACACGCAAAAACGTGGTCTACACCAAAAAGACAGACAACCCTATACTTCTTGCAAAGATAGCCCCCAACGGCTACGCTGCGGTGCTTACCCAGACGGAGAAGGACGCAGCTTTTGTGACCATTTACGATGATATGGGATCGGTCATATACACATGGTCAAGCGGAAGGAGAGTTGTTGACATAAACTTCTGTGACCAGGGCTTGGGGTGCTGTATCAGCACCATATCCTCGTCGGGGGGAAAGATAGACTCGACAGTTTACTCGGTCATGTTTGACAGCAGAGAGCCTGTTATGACCTGTACGCTGGCGGACAGCTTCGTTCTTCGCACACAAAAGCTCAGCGGCGGCGGTTACATTATGATATGTGACAACTCCGTTATCGGGGTGGACAGCAACGGCAACCAGACACAGCGGTTTGATTTCAAGGATCAGCCTGTTTCATTTGCAAACAGCGAAAAGTACACAGCCCTTTACACCAAGTCGGTAACAGGAACCCACGGTACGCTTATGATCTTTGACAACAACTGCGGCAGCGTTCAGCCTACGGTCACCCAGGATATTCAGGGCGAACCGAGAAAGATCCAGCTTGAGGATTCAACGGTCATTGCATTCAGCAGCAAATTTGTGGAAAGCTATGATGTGGGCGGAAGCAAGCTTGCCACGGCACAGGTATCACGCAGCTATGTGGACTGTGTTTATGCAAACAAGGCGGTCTATCTTATGGGATACCGTGATATAAATAAGATAAAGTTCGATACATAACACCTGCGGATATTTGTCCCCTTTTCAGGGACAAAGGTTATGATCGGGAACAAAAGACGGTGATATCAAAAAATGTCAGTTTTACTTGACGTTATAGTTGTTGTTTTATTCATAGTTACCTGTGTTACAGGGTACGTTATGGGCTTTTTCAAGTATGCGGCTCTGATGCTCAAAACCGTTGCTACGCTGCTTATTGCAGCTGCGGCTGCGTTCATACTTGCAGCTCCTGCATACAATGCCGTGGCGCAGGACAAGGTGGTAAACGCCATTGAAAGCTCGGTGGAAAAGATAGATGTGGCACAAAAGGTCAACAGCGAGCTTCGCAAAAGGGGACTGCCTCAGACAGTGAGCAACGAGGAGCTTCGCAGCGTGCTGCTTGCCGATGGAGATGTGGTCAAAAACCTTGACGGGGTCATGGCGCAAAAGGGAGTTGACCCGGGGACAAGGGAAAAGGTAAGACAGGAGTTTGAGGACTATCTGGATCATGAGCTTCTGGGTCAGATAGTAAGCATGAGCCAAAGCAAAGAGGACGGCACAGACGGTTCTATCGTCCGCACGGGGCTTGAAAACAAGCGGGAGGAGCTTATAAAGTTTGTGCGGATGCTGCTTATGTCCGATAAGCACAAGGCTGCACAGGAGATAGAAAGCACCTATGTAAGGCCTGTGGGCGAGAAGATAGCGGGAGGCATAATTTTTCTTATAGCCGGCATACTTGTGTCCGTTACACTTCTTATTGTGATAAAGCTTGCGGGGATCTTGTCAAAGGTAAAGGTCGTAAGCGCAGCAAACAGCTTCGGCGGACTTATGCTGGGCGTTTTCAAGGGAGCGCTGTATGCGGCGGTTATAGCATATGTGCTTTGCGCCATAGTCAACGCTTCAAAAAACCAGATGGATAAACTCAACACGGATATTATTGACAAAACCTATATTTTCAGATATTTCTTCGATTTTTTCTATAAATAAAAAATGTCTGAACGATAAGCGATATCAAGCAGATAAAATAAAAAACATGGCAAACTTCCAGCGAAAGGAGAAAACATTTTATGCTGATGTGTTCAAGATGTCATCAGAGACCGGCGGTGGTCTTTATTTCACAGATGAACCCTAACAAACCCGAGGAGAAAAAGAACGAGGGCCTTTGTCTGGTATGTGCAAAGGATCTGGGCCTGCCTCAGGTGGATGATTATATCAAGTCTATGGGTATAAGCGAGGACGAGCTGAACGCTATGAGCGAACAGCTTGCCGAGGTACCTGACGGGGACGATTTTGAGCTTGGTGGAAGCAGCACCATGCCGGATTTTCTCACCAGCCTTTTCGGTGAGATGGGCAAGGCAGGGGGGCTTTTGAACAACCTTGCAGGGGAGCTTTCAAAGAGCGCAGAACAGGCAGCAGGGGCTGCAAAGGACGGAGCGAAGTCGGTCAAGGAGGATAAAAAGGACAAAAAGAAAAAGCTGAAATTCCTTGACAACTACTGTACCAATCTTACCCAAAGGGCAAGAGACGGCGAGCTGGACAGGATCATCGGAAGAGATAAGGAGATCTCAAGAGTTATCCATATCCTTTCACGCAGACAGAAAAACAACCCATGCCTTATCGGTGAGCCGGGTGTGGGCAAGACGGCTGTGGCAGAGGGTATCGCTCAGAAGATAGTTGCGGGAGATGTACCCTTCCATTTGCAGGACAAGGAGGTCTATCTGCTGGATCTTACTGCACTTGTGGCAGGAACTCAGTTCAGAGGTCAGTTCGAGAGCCGCTGTAAGGGGCTTGTTGAGGAGGTCAAAAAACAGGGCAACATTATCCTTTTTATCGACGAGGTACACTCACTTGTGGGTACGGGAGATTCAGAGGGTACCATGAACGCCGCAAACATTCTCAAACCTTCCCTTTCAAGGGGAGAGATACAGGTCATCGGTGCCACCACTTTCAAGGAATACAGAAAGTATATTGAAAAGGACGCTGCCCTTGAAAGACGATTCCAGCCGGTAACGGTGGGTGAGCCGACCGTCGAGCAGACAGTTGAGGTGCTCAAGGGTATCAGGGACTACTATGAAAACTTCCACAGGGTAAAGATAAGCGATGAAAAACTCCGTGAGTGCGCCGAGCTTTCGGAGAGATATATCAACGACAGGTTCCTGCCGGACAAGGCAATAGACCTCCTTGACGAGGCGTGCGCCTGTGCAAGCATCGACACCCCGGAGCTGGGGGAGCTTGACAAGCTTAATCAGGAGCTTAAAAAGCACCAGGATCTGGTGAGCGAATACGAGGAAAAGTCCGACCCGGATTACGAGGTGCTTGCTACGGAAAAGGCGGAGATCTCACGGATCGAAAACAGGCTCAAAGAGGTGGAGGAAAAGGTCAAGGACTTACAGGTCACCGACGCAGACATCTCAAAGGTAATCGAGCTTTGGACGGGGATACCTGCAAACAAGATCTCACAAAGCGAATTTGAAAAGATCAAGAGCCTTAAAGAGGAGCTTTCCAAAAGGGTCATAGGTCAGCAGGAGGCTGTGGAAAAGGTGGCAAATGCCATAAGGCGCACAAGGGTACAGCTTTCAAAGAGGCGCAGACCTGCATCGTTCATATTCGTAGGTCCTACGGGCGTAGGTAAGACGGAGCTTGTAAAGGTGCTGGGTGAAACGCTTTTTGACGCAACTGAGCCGCTTATTAGGGTCGATATGTCAGAATATATGGAGCGGCACTCGGTATCCAAGCTTATCGGTTCGCCTCCGGGATATGTGGGCTTTGACGAGGCCGGACAGCTTACGGAAAAGGTAAGGCGCAGACCATACAGCGTTGTGCTTTTCGACGAGATAGAAAAGGCACACCCGGACGTTATGAATATTCTTTTGCAGATACTTGACGAGGGCACTATACACGACTCTCAGGGGCGTGATGTGAACTTTGAAAACACGGTAATCGTTATGACCTCAAATGCAGGTTCTACCGACAAGGACACGGGTGTGGGCTTTAACAAGACGGACAACGAGATCGCTCACGACAAGGCTATGAAGGCGCTGAGAGAGTTTTTGCGCCCGGAATTTATCGGCAGAGTGGACGAGGTGGTCGTGTTCAACAGGCTTACTCAGCAGGATTACGCCAAGATCGCAGATCTTATGCTTTCTGAGATCGCTCAGCCCCTTGAAGAGCGAGGGATCAAGCTGCGCTACGATGAGCAAGTTCTTAAGGTTATCGCTAAAAAGTCCTACGACCAGAAGCTGGGCGCAAGAGATATCCGCCGGGTCATCCGCAACGAGATCGAGGACAGGATAAGCGAATTTATCGTGGATAGGAATAATATGGGTATCACAGCCTTTGGTATCAGCACCGCTGATGATGAGATAAAGGTAGAATGTCTGTAATAAATCAGAATTTACCGCAGCACCCTTGCGGAGTAATCGGGGAAAACCCTTTTGAAAAAGGGTTATTCCCCGAACCCCTTTCCTAAAACTTTTAATGATTTTTACTATTTGGGAAACAAGTCCCCAA